>Ga0187827_10000924_pt1 | contig 44353 bp, 45 predicted proteins | sample ETNtaG_39_FD_167969 | JGI IMG/M metagenome (GOLD analysis project Ga0187827, IMG submission 167969) | Marine microbial and viral communities from oxygen minimum zone, Eastern Pacific Ocean - ETNP2014_SV_150_PacBio MetaG (Illumina Assembly) | ecosystem: Environmental > Aquatic > Marine > Hypoxic...
TCGCTTGATGGAGCGCAGGCTACGACGGCGCAAAAGCGCCTTGCATCTAAACGCTGAGAGACCCGCTGCACCCGAAACTTAACCCTGGTCGAGGTACTAAGGCAGAATGTCGAATCCGCTAAGTTCCATACATTCAACCTCAATTCGTTCAACTCCATCCACCCTGGCAAGCGCAGGCCCGTGACTCAACCAGCCCATCATGGCATCCACCTGTGCAGGCTGACCACATAGCTGAGTCAAGACGCTGCCGTCAGGCAAGTTCTTAACCCAACCGCTCAGCCCCATATCCAGCGCCGCATTCCGCGTCTCGACCCGAAAGAACACCCCCTGCACGCGCCCGGTAACTGAAGCCTGTATACAAACCCTCTCTTCCACCATGATTTCAACCAAGAGCCATGAATTCCTATCCGTTGGCATCCCACATCAGTAGCAGACGTGGGTTGGATGTTACCAGCGGTAAAGTTTAGTCAGCATCTATGTCCAAGAAATATGAAATTCCATCTACCGATGTCCCGCATTGCGAGAAGACAGGAGTTGCGTATAACTTGTTGTGACTGTCGCCTACACGGATGTAGGCGAGGGGCGTAAGCACGGAGCGGAAGCTTCGCCAGCAGGGCCGAAAAATGCTCCTGCATTTTCGGCATTCCCACCATCCATGGTGGTCAGATGCTGGCGCCAAGCCTACATGGACGTATTTACGGCGTGTCACAGCAAGTAATATCGATCTCTTGTCCATCACTGTGTCCTCTGTTTTCACTTCGGATAATCCGTATAATAGCTTCAATTCACCACAGATGTATGCTCCGTTATGGCTCTTCAATCAACAAAACTGACTCGCTATAGCAACTCCATTCGCAAGGAGTTGTCTGCCTTTCTCTGGCAGCAGCCCCTCTCAACACAATCCTTTTGGAAACGCTTCCTGCTACGTAGCCTGCAGATTTTGTTTGGGGTACTGCGGGATTTAACCCAGGGACAGATATCCCTGCGCGCCATGAGCCTGGTGTTTACGACAGTATTGGGCTTTGTACCATTGCTTGCCCTCACCTTTTCGGTACTCAAGAGCCTCGGAGTACACAACGCAATGGAGCCTACTTTGCTGACCCTGCTCGAACCCCTGGGGGAACGCAGCAGCGAAGTTACCAATCAGATCCTGGGCTTCGTGGACAATATTCAGGTGGAGCTCATTGGCATTACCAGCACGGGTTTTCTGATCTTTGTCGTGTTGGATATGATGAGAAAAATAGAAGTTTCATTTAACTATATCTGGGCGGTGAAGCAGGCTCGCTCATGGTCTAACCGGATTAGAGAGTATCTGTTTGCAGTTATTGTCAGCCCTCTGCTACTTTTTTTATCCATTAGTATTACTTCTTCGGTAAATACCAGTTTCTTCCAGCGCTTTCTTACTGAACTGGCTTACGGGAGTATGGTGCTGGAAATTTTTGCCTTTGTGGCACCAATTTTGTTTATGTCCCTGGCTTTCGCGTTTGCCTACAGCTTCCTGCCAAATACCAAGGTGCAATTTTCCTCTGCCTTCATCGGCGGACTCGTAACAACTATTATCTGGAAATTGATGGGCTCACTGTTCCAGGGCTTTTTTATATCGGCAGCGCGGGAATCGATCTACCTGGCGTTTGCAACTGCCATTGCTGTAATGTTTATGGCGTATGTACTTTGGCTGGTCGCCCTGGTGGGATCGAGCATTGCCTTCTATCATCAGTATCCGGCAAAAATCAGGATCGGCAGAGAACGACTTAAGCTGGGCATTGACCAACAGGAAGAGTTAAGCCTGGCATTGGCCAATTCGGTTATACGACATTTTCATGACGGCAAAGAAGCCATGACAGAGAGTGAGTTAGCCGATGAGCTAAAACTAAGCCCCGTGGCGATCGAAGGCTCACTGCGCCTGTTGGAAAAAATTGGCCTGCTTATTCAAACGAATGAAGACCCCGTACGCTATCTGCCGAGCAAATCCATCGACAACTGTACAATGGTTGCAACCTGGCGGGCGTTAAGAAAATACCGCATAGAAGAGCTGGATAACATTGACAAACAACACTCGCCGGACTTAATCCGGGCACAGGAGTTTCAGGCCCGGCTGAATGAAGTCATAGAAAAAGAACTTGGCAGCGAAAGATTTATTGATAATGTGAACTGATTATGCAACGTCCCATAATCGTGTGCGGTGAAGATGCTATAATCGGTCGCCCACCGGAAAAAGTATTAGAGCTGATTGGAGACTAAGCAATGAGCCTACCTTATGTGTTGGTGCTTTATTACAGCCGATACGGTGCGACCGCAAAGATGGCCACGCTGATCGCACGTGGTATTGAGCAGCAGACAGGAATTGAAGCAAAAATCAGAACAGTACCTGCTGTCTCGCCCGATACGAAAGCTCGGGAACCAGAGATACCGGACAGTGGAGCAGTTTATTGCAGCGAAGACGATCTGCGAAATTGTGTCGGTTTAATCCTCGGCAGCCCCACCCGCTTTGGCAACATGGCGGCAGCACTGAAATACTTCCTAGACGGCAGCGGCGGTATCTGGAGCTCCGGTGGACTCATAGATAAACCTGCGGCCGCCTTTACTTCAACTTCCACGCTGCATGGCGGGCAGGAAAGTACGCTGCTCACAATGCTGGTTCCCCTGTTGCATCACGGCATGATCTATTGCGGCATCCCATTTTCAGAAGCCGGACTGAACAGCACCACAACAGGCGGCACCCCGTACGGAGCCAGCCACGTTGCCGGCGCGGCAAATAACAATCCCATTAGCGACGAAGAGTCCTCCTTGTGCCTCGCGCTGGGCAATCGCGTCGCCACACTGGCATTAAAGCTGAAATAGTTGCAGCAGAAAATATGGCAGATCAATCGCTGGAGTTACCTATTCCGATCAAGCGGAGCAAAACAATTTTGCTTGCCAGCTATTATGGGTTGATTATTTATTTCTTCGCCGCAAGTGTCATGGCCACCGGAAATCTCAATCTGGCGACACTGTTTATATGGCTGATACAGGTATTACCCCTGCTGTTGTTCCTACCAGGACTGCATATAAACCGGCTGCGTACCTATGGTTGGGCAAGTTTTCTGGTTTTACTCTATTTCATTCATGCTGTACTGGTAGTTTTCGACCCGGCCCGCAGGGGGCTTGGTGTTGTTGAGATCCTGCTTTGCTGCACGCTATTTGTCACCCTGATAGTCTTCATCCGCCAATTCAAAGCGCATTATCAAGTTACTTTCTAGCCAATAGTTGGCGTATGTATCCAGCAAAGAATTACCAACCCATCACGTCTTTAACCAGCGGTAGGGTTAACCGGCGTTTTTCTTCCAGTGAACGGTAATCCAGTTCGTCAAGAATTTGCATGAGTGAGGCCAAACTGCGATCACTGCGCTGTAAAATATATGAGGCGACAGCTTCCGGCATATCCAGGCCCCGATTGCCGGCACGCAGTTGCAGTGCCGCCAGCTTGTCTTCATCGTTTAGCCTGTGCACCTGATAGGTCAAGCCGGAATGTAACCTCGACTTGAGATCAGGCAATTCAATCTGCAACTGGTGTGGGGCTGAACTGGCGGCAATAACCAGGCAGGCCTTGTTTTCCTTGATGGCATTAAACGCAGAAAATAATTCCTGCTCCCATTCCCGTTCACCAAGAATGCACTCCAGATCATCCAGGCAAATCAGAGCGAGCGAATCGATTCCCTGTAGTATTTCAGGCGAGTACTGTGCTTTATCTTTCAGCGGCAGATATATTGTCGATTCGTTCAGAGTCGATGCGTGACAGAGCGCCTGGAGAAGATGGGTGCGACCGGCAGATTCAGCCCCCCACAGGTAGACAAAGTCATCGGATTCGTTTCGCAGCAAGCTTTCCAGGGAGTTTACCAGTTGTCGGTTTGAGGCTGATGTATAGAAGTTCGCGAACCTGGCGTTATCATCCAGGCTAACTCCAAGCGCTAACTGACGCGGTACATGCTGAGCCATAGCGCTATCGTGTCCAGCGATAGTGCAAGACGGATTGAGACGCGGCCAGAGAGCTACTCAGGGGAAGCAGATCCCTGTCCAATGCAATCAGTTCGTTTAATTGCTCCGAATCACCGGACAGGCTCAACTCCAGTTCCAGACTTTCACCATCGAGTAAAGCGGTAGACACTCTTACTACCAGACCCAAATTCTGCACATAGCTGAGTAACGCCGTGTAAGCGGTCAGATTCTTGATGCCTTCAACCCGGACGCGAACCCGCTGTGTGCCAATATCGGTTCTTACAATGGCAAAATGATTGGCGAGTTGGCTGGTTATCCGGTCCAGAGGCTGGAACAGATAGGAAGTGAGTTCAGTATCCAGGCCATCGAAAATTTCCACTTCATCCTGGAAAATAAATTGCCACAAACCAACCAGTTCTCCACTGGTAGTAAAATGCAGTCTGCCGGCTAAAATACTATCGGCTCCGTAGCGCACACTGGCCAGGGAAATGGCCTCCTCATCCAGAGTCCAGACAGTATCCGCATCCAAATTGCGGCGGTCCTCGAAGTCCAGCACGGGAAAGATAATGGGCAAGCCGCGCTCTTCAGCGAACTGCCGCATTGTGCTTAGCACTTCGGCGCTAATGTCCTCTGTAAGCAAAGCACGCTCTCCCTGATCATTCTGCAACACCATCCATACCAGCACGCTGGGACGATTGCTGTCCCAAACCGGCACATTGGCACTGGCGAGCAGATCATCGACCAGATCGCTGGCAAAAATCACGTTGATGAAGTTTTGTTCGACCGTGGAAACTGTTACCTGGGTTTGAGGCTGAGTCTGGGGCTCGGTTTGGGGCTGAGCTTGATCATCGCTGACTTCCTCCAAATCCGCTACCACGATCTCGGTTCGGTAATCGAAGCCTTCAACATAGTTTTGGGCATTGCGCAGTGCCGTCGCGATTACCGGCTCTTCGAGCCAGTGCCTGGCGCCGGTAACTTTCACGATTACTGCGCTGAGTGCTTCACTAAAAGCGCGATCGCGCTCAGAATCACTTTCATTACCGACAGCGACTTCATGGTTATAGAGCCCACTCACCGGCAAAGCCTGACTCAATCCGGTAATGACAGACAATCCGAGTAGCAGACTGAGAGCGATTGAATTTTTTAACTCAATTGCAAGTTCCATAGCCCGGAATAATACTGCAATTAGCCACTACCTGCCATGAGAGGGCCTAAGCAGGCATTTAAAGACCGTTCTTTGCAACAAGCTCCCGCGTGGTGAGCTTTATTTCAATTAGCCGCTGACTACTTAAACCAAGCTTGATAAAATACCACCGCGCTGACGCCCATCGATATTCCCTTTTGTATGCAGAGAATATAAAGCCATGACGTTTGCTAGTGAGCCTCCTGAAACCATGCCAGAAGATAGCAATTCATTGAGTTACCGTGATGCCGGTGTCGACATCGATGCGGGTAATGCGCTGGTCGAAAAAATAAAAACCGTCACCAGACGCACTAATCGCCCCGAGGTTCTTTCAGAACTGGGTGGCTTCGGCGCCCTCTGCGAGCTGCCCGGTAAATACCAACACCCTGTCCTAGTTGCAGCCACGGATGGTGTCGGCACAAAATTAAAGCTGGCGATGGCCCTGGGGAAACACAACACAATTGGTATCGACCTGGTGGCTATGTGTGTTAACGATCTCATTGTGTGCGGCGCAGAACCTCTGTTTTTCCTCGACTACTATGCCACCGGCGGGCTGGATATTGAAAACGCATCCGCTGTTGTAGAAGGCATTGGAGCCGGTTGTGAGTTAGCCGGTTGCGCGTTAATCGGGGGGGAAACCGCGGAAATGCCTGGCATGTACCAGGGCGAGGATTATGACCTGGCCGGCTTCTCGGTCGGCGTAGTGGAAAAATCCGCCATTATAGATCAGCACCGGGTCAGCGTTGGCGACAGACTGATAGGACTGGCTTCATCCGGCACTCATTCCAATGGCTATTCCCTGATTCGCAAAGTACTGGAACTGGCCAGTGCCGATCTGTCACAGGAGTTCGGTAACAGTACGCTCGGAGAGACTCTGCTGGAGCCCACAGAAATCTACGTGAAGGCTATACTGGAAGTCATAGCAAAGGTCGAGGTGAATGCCATTGCTCATATTACCGGTGGCGGCATTCTGGAAAATCTGCCCAGAGTGCTGCCCGATAATGCCAGGGCTGTTATTGACACGAGTTCCTGGACTGCTCCACCGGTATTTAACTGGATACAGGAAAATGGCAATATCACCACAGAAGAAATGTTTCGCACATTCAATTGTGGAATCGGCATGGTGGTGTGTATTGCGGCGGAACAAGCCGAGCAAGCTATTGAGATTTTAAACAAACACAATCGCGGTGCATTTGATATAGGCAGCATCGAAGCAAAGGATGACAACACCGCTTCCGTAATTTTACAAGGTGAATCGCTCGGATAAAACTATGGAATTGACTCCGTGTCCCGTTGTAGTTCTAATTTCAGGTAATGGCACTAACTTACAGGCATTAATCGATGCCAGCGCAGCTTCGAATTTCAAAATCACCGGAGTGATAAGCAACAAAGCCAATGCGTTCGGCCTGGAACGGGCACAAAAAGCCCATATTCCTACTACGGTAGTCAGTCACCTCGATTACGAATCCCGGGAAGAGTTTGATATCGCCATTATTGCGCAGATCGATAAATACCAACCGCGACTGGTCGTGCTGGCCGGTTTCATGCGCATTCTCAGCCCAACTTTTGTACAACATTATCCTGGCAGAATTCTCAATATCCACCCTTCGCTATTACCCAAGTACCCGGGAACCAACACCCATCAACGGGTATTGGATGCCGGCGATAAATTCCATGGTGTGTCGACTCACTTCGTTACGGAGGAACTTGACGGCGGTCCAATTATCACCCAGCAAAAAGTGCCGGTATTAGAGACGGATGACGCCACAGCGCTGGCTAAACGTGTAGCAGCAAAAGAGCATAGTATTTATCCAACGGTGGTTTCCTGGTTCGCAGCGGACAGACTGAAGATGGAAGGCAATGACGCGCTGCTGGACGGCACAGTCCTGCCCGCAACCGGATTGGAAATTTCATCCACATGAGACGGCATGGCTGGCTGCTCTGCTTATCCCTGCTGCTATTCATTTTACCCGGCGTCGATCTCCTCGCGCAGGAACCACTTTCATTCTCAGCTCAATACTCTGCTCAATACAACGCCAGCGCTAACGGATTCGCAGCAACTGCCAGGAGGAGTCTTACTCTCACCGCTAATGACAGCTATGAATTGAAGAATGAACTAACGGCGGGAGTATCCGGCGTGGTTTTAGCTACACTGGAAGAGGCAAGCCAATTCCATTGGGATGGGTCGGTTTTAACGCCACTCGCTTACAGCTATTTGTTGACCGGCATCGGTGGCGATTCCAATACAGTTAATTTCGACTGGGCTACTGGAATTGCCCTTAGCACAGACAGGGACGAAAACTGGCAGATAGAACTATCAGCCGGTGTTATAGATAAGCTTTCCTATCAATTCCTGTTGCGCCAACAACTTGCCTCGACTTCACAATCGACGTTTGATTTCGAAATAATCGACGGTGATGAAATTGCCGCACAGACTTACCGAATAGTAGGACGCGAGCAGCTCAGTACCAGTTTGGGCACACTATCGAGCGTGAAGCTGGAACGGGTGCGGGCAGCAGACGACGAGCGCAGCACGTCGATTTGGCTGGCTACAGAATGGGATTTTATTCTGGCGCGGCTGGAGCAAGTTTCCAGCTCTGGCCTGACCATAGAGCTGGACCTGGAGCGCGCAAGCATAGGCTCAAGACAGGTGCAGGGACTACCCTGATTTCTTACACCGAAGCGGTTTGATCTGACTGCTGGTCTTCTTTCGACTCGGTGTCGGCCTGATCGACATCGGCATGTTTCCTGGTCAGGCTGTACTTACGAATTTTCTCCACCAGGGTGGTACGCCTGATATTCAGCCGATCAGCAGCACGGGCTACCACACCACCGCAATCATCAAGCGCCTGCCCTATCAGGTTCTTTTCCAGATTTGCCAGATACTCTTTCAGATCCAGGCCATTTAATGGCAATAATGCTTCTCGTTCCTCGCCTAAACTGGCAACTGAGCTAATCATTGCGGGATCATCGGCAGATGTTGCTTCTGCCGTAACTGGTTTATTGACATGGCGGAAATTCTCGGGCAGATCACTCATACCCACTATTCCATGGGGAAATAAAATTGCCATGCGCTCGACCAGATTCGCCAACTCTCTTACGTTCCCGGGCCAGGGGTGCTTGCAAAGGGAAGCGATAGCAGCTGAATTAAATCTGACGGATACCCGCTTCTCAGTTTCCAACACCGCAATTAATTCATTCAGCAACAACGGAATATCGTCGGTGCGTTCATTCAGAGAGGGCATCTCAATTGGAAATACATTAATTCGATAGTACAAATCCTGGCGAAATTCCCCCGTATCAATCATAGCTCGCAGATCTTTATGCGTGGCGGCAAATATCCGTACATCGGTATGTATAGTCTTGACCCCACCTACTCTTTCAAAACTTTTCTCCTGTAGTACGCGCAGTAATTTTACTTGCATGTTAAGTGGCATATCGCCAATTTCATCGAGGAAAAGCGTGCCACCATTGGCTAATTCAAAGCGACCCACACGCTCGGAGATCGCTCCGGTGAAGGCACCTTTCTCATGACCAAATAACTCACTTTCCAGCAACTCTCGTGGAATAGCGCCACAGTTAATAGGCACAAATGGCTTGTCTGCCCGCGCTGAATTCAGGTGAAGATTTCGAGCCACCACCTCTTTACCAGTACCTGAATCGCCGGTGATTAATACGCTGACTTCCGTATGGGCGACCTGCCCCATCATTTGTCGAATTTTGTGAATAGAATCGCTGTTCCCAATCAGGCTGCGAAACATATTGTAGTCACGCACGCCATCCACATCCCGCAGCCGATTGAAATGCTCGTAGAAGACTCTGGCCTTGTGCAGGGCATCGATTAAAGGCTGGTAACTGAGTGGGAAACTCAAGGTGGCAGTTATCGCGGCTACGATATCTATCTCAAGTTGCTCTGGAATATCTCGCTCACCAAGCAAAACGAATGGTGTGCCTGCCTCCCACTGGTAAATATCGCTAAGCAGTTCTTCCCAGCGTATGTTCTGACAGTCGCCGATGATGGCCACACAGACACCGCTGGATTCGGAGACGGCATCAGTAACCAGGGAATGCCAGTTACTGGAAGTAGCGCTAATTATGTTTTCACCAATGAAAGAGAAGAGTGTCTCAAGATCGTGACGCGATGATTCATTGTCATCTATCAACAAGATTCTATTTTCGTCGGTCACTTACCAACACCTTTCAGGTTGAAATTACCACTGACTCGAATTAACACACACGCTTTCGCTCGATCTGAACCCACTCAAGGATGAGCATTTCACTCAGAGGCTTAGCGACATCATTAGACAATGCAGGCTGTTTTTAGTCAATTTTATATCTGCACCCAACATGAAGTAGAGCACGCTGGCGAATCACCTGGCCAGAATACTGGCGATGAAAAATGCATAACACTTTATGTATGGTTAAGCGCCGAGGTCTGAATTCTATTCCATGCCACCCGTGGGAATGACCCGGATAGGCTATGGTAGAATCGATGCATTTCGATGAGCGTGGGCAACACGGCAATGAGCTGGGACTATCCAAACCCATTTACCAGCAACATCCTCGTAGCGGCGGATGACATTGATGGCTTAGGTCATGTCAACAATGCCTGTTATGTTGTGTGGTGCGAACAATGCGCGTGGAAGCATTCTGAATTGTTGGGATTGAATATAGCTGATTATCAGCGACTGGATCGGGGAGTAGCGATAAACAAGGCAGATTATGATTATTTTCTGCCCAGCTTCAATCGGGAGGAACTGATTGTGGGAACCTGGCTGACAGCCTGTGATGAAAAACTACGTCTCGAGCGCAGCTTCCAGACTATCAACAGGGAAACCGGCGCTACTGTAATGCGAGGTAGTTGGCAGCTTATTTGCGTGACCCTTTCAACTGGCAAACCCAGTCGCTTTCCGCAGGAATTTCTCGATTCCTACGCAACTGCCGTTATTTAGTTTGATCAGGCAACGGACAGGGCCTTGATTCTCATCACAATAGACCTCGGCCCAACCCGGCATCAAGTAATTCAATCGATAGAGTGCTGCTAAAAGGCGTTTTTACACACAAGTAAAATTCGGCCGGTTATCAGCAACTTAGATTGTAGTTCCAGATTATCCTTGCAGACCAGATGATTGTAAAATTTCTTATATTATTTAGTTATATCAACATGTTATACGATCTTGTTAATTTATATATTGCAAAAATTATCCAGCAACAAGAGAGTCGCTCTCGGAGAAGAATCGGCTTAAAGATATAATTACACCAGTCGTTATAAATAGAACCCGCTGACAATATTGTGTGAATTTTTTCTTTGAATCTGCACCGGGATGTCAGCTTTTTTAGCGGTGTTTCAGCGCCAGCAGACCGCTAAAGGATGAAAGGGAAAACATTAATCCACAGACATAGAAGCGTAGAGGCAGTGAAAAAATCAGCATTTCGCAAAAATCAAAACCCGTCCAAAAGCCGGAGCAAATTTTCAAATGTAGTTACGCCTATAACAGGCGACAGTGATGGGCCTGCAAAGAGTCAGCCGAATGCCCCCACGGACCTTGCGGAACAGATTAGTCAGACGGTCGATCTAAGCGCACTGAAGAAGAAGATCAACCAGTCACCCGATATGGATATGTCCCGGGTAGTTAGTCTGCACAACCGCCTGGACGCAGGCGAATACTGCATCGACTACGAAGAATTGGTGCGGAAGCTGCTATCCCTGGAAGAGCAATTACATTTCGATTGATATTCCGGCAATGTGTCATTGCTCACTCCGCCTGAGTGTCCGAGTGAAAAATAAGGGCTAGTAAATCAGCGGTGGTACCAGACCAGCCAATCTTTCCAGATCTTCATAACGGTCCACATCCCAGCGCTGATCCATCAAGTGGTAGCTAAAACCCCCATCCTCTAGCCGCTGTATCGTGGCGTTCAGCACGGCATCAGTCCCCCACTGAATATCCCGGAATAGCTCAGGAGCCGGTGTTTTCAATCCCAGTAACACATAACCGCCATCTTCCGCGGGGCCGATCACAGCATCCACATCGCTTCGGACAAGTTTTTCCAGTGCTAAAGCCAGATAGGATTGATCGATAGAGGGGCAATCAGCGCCGACTAGCAAGACCGCATTAATCATGTCATCGGCGAGCGTAGCGGCCACTGCATAGGCCATTTTTTGCCCTAAATCATCGCCAACTTGCTCACTAATATCCTTTATATTACATATAGATATAAATAGTTTATGATGTATATTCGAGGATACCCATAAAGCCATTGGTGCCAACCGGGATTGCTTTACCAATCCGGTAACACGGCGAATCATCGCTTCATGTAAGGCCAGTGCGCGCTCTTTCCCGATTACCCCCTGTAGTCGTGTTTTCACGGCCCCCAATTTCGGTTCCCTGGCAAATACCAACACGCGTGCCTGCGGATGCCTGTACTCCACGGATGGTTCCTGCCCACTCCTTTGTGGGTAATACTGGCGAGCCAGGTAGTCTGGGCTTACCCCCAGGAAATACAACAACCGCAGCCACCACATGAGAAATACAGTCCTGAACACGCCTTTGTCCTGCCAGCGCTGGCTAGACGTTATCACCTGCTCTCGGATACACAGCGGCTTGTGAAGCCGGCGCAGGCGCTTGCTCAGGCCGATATCCTCCATCAGTTGCTGGCTGGCAAAGCCACCCACACTTTGAAACAGCCCCGTTCCCACAAACAGTGCCTGATCCCCTGTACACACCGAGGTCACACGGGAGCGGAGCGTCATGGCCCTGCCAATGATTCGGTACATAAAAGAAGTATTGCTGAGCCGGACATCGAACCAGCCCCACGGATGGTCGTTCGCGCCAATAGCTTGTTCCAACAGACTGTCGACGGCAGGCGGTAGTCTGGTGTCCGCATGAAGAAATAACAGCAAATTACCTGTGGCGTGTGCAGCGCCTGCATTCATTTGCCGACTGCGACCCGGCCTGGTTGTGAGTACATGCTCTGCTAGTGGTTGGGCCAGCTCAACGGTTTCATCACTACTGCCACCGTCCACTACGATGATTTCATGTCCGAACTCGCGGTAGCACTGCAGGCACTGCAATTGAGCATTGATCAAATGCGCTTCATTTAAAACTGGTAAAATAAAACTGATTTTTAACAATGGCTGACTCGCGCGCGAACAGGAAAATCAGGCTTCCAAGGCACCACCGCAACTACTGCCCTGCCCTGCCGTACAGCCGAAGCAGTGTTCACCTGTCATGATAGGATTTCCGTCTAACACCTGTTGCATTAGTGCAGAAAGATGGGTCTTCTTATTTCCGTTAGCCGCTAGGGGCAATTCCAACATTTGGTTGAAGTCACAATCATAAACGAAACCCTGAAAATCAACACTCAACAGTGAACGGCACATCACCGTTGCAAGATTTTCTTCGCGATAGCTATCCCGCAGAATATCCATATACTTCTCGTAGAGCCCCTTGGATAGCAGCATTCCACCGAATCGGCTGATTGGCATATTGGTTATGGTAAAGAGCTGATTGAACACAATCCCATGCTGGTCCAGCAACTCGCTCTTGTAGTCACTTTCCAATTCAGTTTGTGACGGAGGCAAGTTAATTCCGTCCGGGTTATATACCAGATTGAGTTGTAATGCTGAATTTTTGCCATAGCCAAGATCATTGAGTTTCTGCAGGGCAGCGATACTCTCCCAATACACACCCTTACCCCGTTGTTTCTCTACATTTTGCTCCATATAACAGGGTAACGAAGCAGTAATAGCCACCGACTCAGCAGCAAGAAATTCAGCCATATCTGCAAAGCCAGGCTCCTGCAGTATAGTCAGGTTACAGCGATCTATTACTTCCATACCGGTCGCCCGTGCCTCACTGACCAAGTACTTGAAGTGCGGATTCATCTCCGGCGCGCCCCCGGTTAAATCCAGCACCTTCACCGGATAGCTATGGATAAATTCCAGCACTTGATCGACAGTCTGCCTATCCATTATTTCAGTGCGGTTGGGACCAGCATCGACATGGCAATGTGTGCAACTGAGGTTGCACTTGTAGCCAAGATTTACCTGCAGTGTTTCCAGCGTGCCACGGGAGACTTCCGGAAAATCCGTGTTGAGTAGTAACGGTCGAGTATCGAGCATTAAATTTCCTGATTGCCGGAATTGCCTTTCCCGTGCGGCTTATTCTCACCTGGCCTGAACAATTCAGGCCAGGCAAATAGAGCCCTGCTGGTAATGACCCCTCAATTCACCATTTTATGTCAAATTTTGGGGTTTTGTATAAGATTCCCGGGTACCCGGCTCCACCGGGTTCAAATCCGCCCACGCTTCACCGGGGATGAGTAAATTAACCTGGGACGAGCTCCATGGAGCAACAAATGAAGTTACTTTTCAATAGTGTGAACCAGCGCACAACCAGTTGATTTGGCTGGTATTAAGCTAATATTAAGCCAAAATAGTGGATAATTCGGTTATACCGGGAAAAGTAAGGAAAATAGTGCCTTCCCGGTCTTGTATTAACGGGACTGATGGTTTTAAATACGCGGCCGATATTAGCCGTATGTGAGCCTCCATCCCGGCTCATACGGCCCAGGTAGGTCCGGTTTTTGCGGCAACTAATTTTATTGGGATGAATGGTATTGATCATCAAAGTGAACGAGAATAATTTCTACATTATCGCCACTGCACCGAAGCAGCCCAGTCTTCAGTTGAACATTTCGGGGCCGTATCTCACCAGGCAGGCGGCGCAAGCTGATCTGGCTGCAGCTATTGATGAGGCGTTAGGTATTGATCCCAGCGCAAAGGACTACGACTACACCATCTCCAAGGTACATAGCTGCAAACCCGGTGTCATTCAACATATGGCATCTCACGCTTAAGCAGATTTCCCAGACAAACCGATCCCTTCATGTAGTGACCGGGCTAGCCCGATCAATTACAGGGGTGTAGACTAAACCCCGTCCCCTTTTTATTCCCAAGCGCTCCTATTTGTAGAAATATTTATACAATTTGCAATAAATCGGGTCTCACAGCTTTCTATTGTTATAACAGAACCAATTAACGACCTGGCTGTGGATATTCATAGAACGAGAGAGAGGATACTGTGAAAAAACTTAGCGCATTGCATCACATCAGCATAATTGAATCGCGCGGGACCAATTGTGCTTGGGTCAGAATCAAATACGATGGCAAGAATTTTCAACAGTCGTTTCCATTTAAGAAATACGGCGGCAAAAATAAGGCCATCACTGCCGCCAAAAAAAAGCGCGACGTGGAAGGCAGAAAAATCTATAGCGCTAACTGGCCCTATGCCAAGTATAGCCCCCGCAAAATATCTCCGCTGAATTCATCAGGTGAAATTGGAGTCAGCTATTCCGAAAAAGATCATTCCTGGGTGGCTACCTGGCAAGAGGGCAAAGGCGTCAAGCGAAAACAGAAAAACGCCTACTTCTCTATCAATAAATTCGGTGAAAACAAAGCCAAGCGATTGGCGGTCAAGAGACGCCGCGAAGCAGTAAAATCGAATCGAATACACTAGTACCTCCCAGTTCCTTGTTATGACATTAGAGAAGTATTTGAAAAATCGGCGCCGCTATGAACTTGGGCTTATTACTGCCGGGGTTCTGCTGTTTGGCATTACTAATGCAACCAGCGAGATTATGGAAAATCTGCGGCAAGACCAGACCAGTGACTGGGCTGCAGCATGGGCAGCAGAGCATGTACTGCGGATATTCGATATTCACAATGGAGAGGAACTGTGGCGCTACGACCTGCCGACCGCGGCCGTAGCGACACCCATGAGTTATGAAATTGACGGCACGCAATACATTGCCATTGCCGTGGGTGGCCATGACCAGTTGGAATTGCAGCGGGGTGATTATTTGATGACGTTCAGCTTATCCGAATAATTTCAATATCGCTGGAGATTAATCAATACTGGTAAATTGTAGAACCAGTTCCCCAAATCTGATCAGAATTAAGCTGTCTTGCATAAACCAGGTCGGCATCGAAATTCATGCGGTCGATACCGTATACTTCGTACAGGGCCTCAAAACTACCGAGTGCCTCGTCGGTGTCGGTGTCGATGGCTACCACCAGGTCATCGAGGGCTTTATTGTCTGACAACGCCTGAGCGGTATGCATCAATCCAGCATCTCGCATGCCAGAGATTAAGATAACCTGACTGGTGTTGCTGGCCGGAAAGGTCGAAAACATCCCATAGTCCCTGAACGGTTCGCCATCTTCGGGCAGACCTGCATCGCTGGTGTAGTATTCCTCCGTGTCCATATTGACCAATTCATCATAGCTCCTGCCTATGGACAGGCCGGAGCCGGCAAAGGCCATACTGGTGAGTTTTTCCAAGGCGCTGATGTAACCGATATAAACAATGTGATTGCTGCGAATATCGGCCGTTGTCAAATCTGACATCATGGTGATATTAATCGGTTTGCCGCTTTGTTGCAGTACAGGCACTATCCGGGCCAGGGCGAAAGCACTGCCCTCAGGCATGTAGCTGAGATCCAGATCCAGATAGTTTTCAGTTCTCTCAATCTCGCTGAATTGCAACTCTTCCAGGTCGTTACGAGAGTTAACATTAAACTCTCGCACCATGCGGGCAACATTACCGTTGGCGTTAAGCTCGCCAAAAATATAATAATCTCCCATGACCAGCATAATGGGCAACTCATCGCCAAACACCGAGTTCCAGACTGGATGCTCGGCAACCCGATCCACCACGTCCGCCTCGTTATCCCGACCCACCATATAACCAAGATTTATCAATAACAGCAGAATGGCTACCATCATCAAACCGGCAGTAATATTCATACGCGGCATTCTGGCCGGCCTGCTCACTGGCTCTGCAGCTTGTGGCTGGGGAATCGCAGCGATGGTGTACTGCCCTTTGGGGATAACTATCCGGTACTCAGTTCCATCCTCGTTGTTCTGATAATAGGCATCCAGCTTTTTCCGCAGTTGATGCATGTATACCCGGACCGTGGAATCTGTCGAGACATCAAAATTCTCACTCCGATCCAGCACTTCAATAGCCAGTTCCAGCTCTTTTGGGGTCTTTTTGGTAATTGAGCACTGCACCAGGTATTCAAGTAGCCCACGGTAATGCCTGGAACGCCCCAATTCTCCGCTTGCAATAATGCGCCGACACAGCGATTCCAGCTCATCACTGCTGAATACATCCTGTGTCTGCAGCAGCTTATCCTGGATCGATTTACTCATTTTCTTGCTCATACCGATGCGAATCACTCATTGGAGAGACAAAACGGGCTGCCATTGTAGCAGCATTAACCTTAACCACGGCAACAGCCCGGAGTAGCTGAATCGCTGCCTTCAGGTAAAGGCGGCAGCGGCGAACTGCATGGCATAGCGTTTGACATCACTAGGCCAGCGCCGCATTTCTGCTATAAAACCCTGCTTGTCACAGGCGTACAAAGAGCGCACAGCTTCCTCGAAACCCTGAAGATTCCCTGCCATGGCATACATGAAACGATTGGCGCTGTCCTGTGCCTGACGCACCAGGTCTTCGTGCACGGTAGCCTTTCTTTCCTGATCGACCAGGCGGCGCAATGCAGCAGATGCACTACCGCGTTGCCGGTCCAGCCATTGCCAGTGGCGCGGCAACAGAGTGACTTCGCGCCCTATTACGCCCAGCCTTGGTCTGCCTCGGGTTTTCGCAGTTGATACGGTTTCCTGCTGCTCTTGACCATCGCCCTGTTGGCTAAAGCGTTTGCGTAGATCGGCTTCACTACCCCCCAGATCAAGATCAATCTGCTTACCGCTGCTGTTCCCAAAAACCAGCACAGACCCTGTCTTTGTGGCAGTCAGTTCTGCTTTCAATTGCAGAGCAACAGCGAGTAAATCCCCCTCCGCAATCAGCTTCGTGCCATCAAAGGCGACATAGTTACTCTCTATTTCTTGCATGATCATCTCTTTTATACCCTCATTTAAATAATTATACCCGGGTATTAATAGTATGCAAGATTTTATTTTCTTATGCAGGGAAATCAGCTGCAGGAAAGTGGCAGACCTTACTCTTTGAGTTTACCAACCAGAGACTTGAGCTTATCGCTGTGCTCGATAATACCTTCAGTGATGTATTGTTCGTGGTTCCGCTCGAGCTGTTTAAGATCATACATGTAATTCACCATGGCGCCGCGGCTTTGCTCCAGCCCTTTCTCACTCAGGTCGGCCGCAACTCTGATCTCGTGCACCCTGGCGCCATTACCCAGATGAAAGCGAGCAACAGGATCTCGAGGGTAAATGTTCTTCTTGGCAAGCAAAAGATAGGCGGCTGCCAGCTGCCTGATGAGATCGGGATTTTCCCCAATCCCCTCCTCCGTCTTCGGGGAGGCGGCTATTTCAGCAATAAGAGGCTTAACTTGTTCATTGTGCTGAATCTGGTCATCCTCAAGCCAGCGACACAGGCCCGGTATGGGCGACAGAGTGACAAACTGCTTCATGCCAGGAAATTCACTCTGCAATTCCTGCACCACCTGCTTGATAAGAAAATTACCAAAGGAAATATGTTTCAGTCCGGGCTGGCAATTGCTGATGCTATAGAAACAGGCCGAGTCAAAATCGTTGTCACCTGCCAGACTACTGTCTTCCAGTATTTCATTGATTGATTCCGGCACATGTCGGCTAAGCGCCACTTCCACAAAGATCAATGGTTCATCTTCCAATGCTGGATGAAAAAAAGCGAAGCAGCGTCGATTTTCAGGATCGATGCGTTGCCGCAAATCATCCCAGTCTCTAATCTCATGCACTGCCTCATAGCGAATAATGCGCTCAAGAATTGCCGCCGAAGTTGACCAGTCGATGGTTTGCAGTAGCAGGAATCCGCGACCAAACCAGGATGAGAACAACCGTACGAAATCGTCATCCACAGAATTAAGTTCTGGCTGCGACTTCAGTTGTCTTCGTAAATCGGCACGCATGGAAACCAGATCTGAAGTTGCACCGGGGGTTTGATTTAAACGGCGTAATAACTCCTGCCGTCGCGGTTCTGCAATCCGGGAAAGCTGATTGAGATGCAGCGAGTTGGGCTCATTGTCATAGAGATTAAATGCTTCCCTGACCGACGCCTGGTCTGCATTAAAGTTTTGCTCCAGATTTGTGAAGAAGGCGAGTTTTTCATCATCATCCAGAACATTATAGCGATTCAGTAACTCCCGCGCCGCGACAATTGCGGACACTTCACCCGTGTTGGCCATTAATTTATCCAACAACTCATCAACCGTAAGGTTTTCACTGTCACCAGTAAAGTAAAAGCGACGCTGCAGTTTTACCAGTCCGCCCAGAAAATCCTGAAATCGTCCAAATGCCAATGTATTTCTCCCTTGATGCAGGAGCCCATTCTACTGGTATTTGCGATCCATTGAAACAGAACCCTAAAGCGACAAAGAGAAATAGCTAACCCGGATTAATTGGGGGTCGTTCTCAATGGTCTCACAACCATTGCAATTCTTGCGAAAAAAAAGCACAAGACCGGTTTTATTAAACTCCGGTTAAGCTTCACTGGCCTATTCTACAAAACGTCGTAAACCAAATGCCGGTTTATGCGTTTTGATTTATATGCTGTACAGAGAAGAGACGTCGGAGATTGCTATGAAAACTCGATCACTTTTGTTACTACCTATCGCCCTGCTGGCTGCCTGTGCCAGTGTTGAAGAGATGACTGGAAACAATCCCATTATCGATACTCAGGGTGTCAACATGATTGCCTACAACGGTGATCTGTCTGAGTGCCAGGACTATGCGGATCAGGTCGCCATCGGTCAAAAAGCGGTAGCCGGGGCGGTATCGGGCGGTGTAGTTGGTAGTGTATTCGGTGCCGTACTCGGTGACAGCGACACAGCCCAGCGCGGTGCCGGTGTCGGCGCGGTTGGTGGCGGCGCCAGAGGCGTTGGCGAAGGGCTGCGGGAACGGGAACGCGTCATAAGAACCTGCCTTAGGGGCAGAGGGTATCGGGTACTGAACTAGCCCCCTCATAGCTAGCTTATTCCCCCTTTCAGATACACCTGATTAGCCGTATCAATCAGGTGACATCACATATGCTTTATAGGATGGAGCTGACGTCAGTCATTCAGAGTGCGCCCTTTTGTTGCGTCTTTGTTACCTTCTTGTTACTTGTTTGTCATCTTGGCTCAAAATAAAAAATAGCTATAGTTAGATTACAGCACGGATAGCTGGGGCGACTTACAGGGATGTAACCTCGCCGATCGGCAACACGCATACAGGCCAGAAGCCCGATTCCAAGCATTCTATTCAGTAGTGCAAATCCCGAGGGAACACTAATGCTCACTATTCAATTACCACCGGACATCCAGAATCGATTGACTCTTTTAGCACTGAGAACAGGACGTTCGGAAGTGTATTATGCCCGGGAGGCGATTCTTGAACACCTGGACAATATCGAGGACAGATTCATTGCCATTAACAGAATCGATGAACTGGATGGAAGCAGCAAATATAAATGGCTGGACGAAGAGTCAGACCAGTACCTCGACCAGGGTTAAGTTTCGGGTGCAGCGGGCCTCTCAGCGTTTAGATGCAAGGCGCTTTTGCGCCGTCGTAGCCTGCGCTCCATCAAGCGAAAGCAACGCAGCAGATGAATGCTGAGAGACCCGCCCTTCGGGAGTTCACCAGTATGTCCATTGTGGCGTTGCAGCAACTTGACTTAGCGGTGCTAGGCCTGCGTTACTGCGCCTAACACTGAACATACTGGTGAACTCTGCACTCCAAAATTAACCCTGGTCGAGGTACTAGTATGATAGCCCGGAGTAGCTTCAGCGACGCTACGAACAATTTTGCGAACAGCCTTTTACCACTCCCGTAAATAACAGTATAGTTCCTACCTCGGCTCTTGATAATAAAATGAGCATGACGGGGTATTGCTGCCTATGACTTTTGCTTCTGATCCTCTAACAGGTCGCACTCACAGAACGCTCTGGTTCAGCGTGCTTGCCCTGGTATTGATACTGTTTGCGCTCGCCAGCGGGCAGCAAGCCCTGGCTCAAGCGGGCAATGACGCCTGGTTTGGCGTCCCTACCCCGGCACAGCGCCAGAATATTGGCTCTCCGCCATCTCAATATGTCCCAGTAGCAGCTGCCGATTTGTCTTTGCGAACCGGCGGAGAAGAGCTACCGGCAGAGATGTTGGGTGGTAATAATATTGCCCGCTATATGCAGGATATCATCGCTATCTCACAACAAAGTAAGGCAGCGGGTGATGCGCTATGGGGTCGAATAGGTGGCACCGAGTGGGAGCTGATGACGGCACAATACATGGCCGAGAAATTTCGCCTGTTTGGTCTGGCTGATGTGCGAATAGACCGGATGCCCCGTAATCCTCAGTGGTGGCCCACTGCATGGGAAGTGACTCTGCTGGCAGATGAATCCTATGGTAGCGGTAGCCGGGATATTCCCCTGTTGACTGCTTTTCCTGGTGTTCCCAGCCCCTCGACTCCCGAGAGCGGTATTGATGCGGAACTGATCTATGTCGGGGCAGGTACGCCGGCCGACCTGCTGGGCCGTGATGTCACAGGCAAGATAGCGGTTTATCACGCGATCTTCGAATCAGGCGCCTATAGCTATACCGGTCGTGGCCTGGCCGACCAGCTAATCAAGGCCGGTGCCCTGGCAGCAATTGCGGTTCATGACATCGAAGCCAATATTCAATTTTTTAACCGTTTTGTCGGTAGCGAAGCAGGACCTGGGTTTACCATCAGCGGCGACGATGGTGTGTTTTTAGAGCAAATAATCGTGCATACAGCAGAGACTAAACCACTGCGGGCACGCATTAAATTAATCAGTGGGCCCCGCGACGGCCTGATCACCCAAAATACCTACGGCATGATTCCAGGGCAAAGCGATGAGACGGTAATACTGACAGCTCATACCGATGCCTACTTCGATGGCGCCTACGATAATGCCTCGGGTCTGGCTACACTGCTGGCACTGGCAAAATACTATTCGCGGCCAGGTGCTCCGACTCCGCAACGTAATCTGTTGTTCGTTGGCTCCGGGGGTCACCATGCCGGTAGACCCGGCACTCCTTATACCAACACAGGGCTGCAATCTGTGGGCACAGCCTATATGGTTGAGAATTATCCGCAATTGATGGATGACACCGTGCTGGTCTTGAATGTTGAGCATACGGCACTAACTGCCGTTGTTACCGGACTGGGCGGCATTATCAACACCACAACAGAAACCGCCAGGCATCTTGCGGTGAGCAACCGCAGTCCTTTTCTGCTGGAAAACTTTCTCGCGGCAATTGATCGCTATGGAGTCATCGTACCGACCATGACCAATCACTTTCCCGGCGGTGACGCCAGCAACTTCCTGCGTGCTGAAATCCCGGTGGTGAATCTCATCTCAGCCGGTTTCTGGTATCACAGCTCTGGCGATATACTGGAAAATATTCCAGTCCAGGGACTGGAACGCACGGCACGGATGTTTGCCTACTTTCTCGACCGGGTGGATAGCGCCTCACGCGTTGAAATTGGCACAGGCGCACCAGGCAACTAGTACCTCAGCCCGATCCCACACTGTTAGAATGAAGCGTTGGCGTTGAACGGACTCGCCGTGCCACCTTCCACCGGAAGGATCTGAATTGACGTCATGAATTCCCAACGCCGCAGGCGTGCAGCAGTCGCTGCCACGTCCTTCAGGTAACCGTTATCGACAATGGGAAGCCCAATGTTTACCTGCGTGAGTTGATGAACGGGTCGGTTTATCCCGGCTACTCCAGAGGGTTGTACGTCATTCACGGCATCGCTGATCAGGATTGCCACATCTCGTTCCCTTAGCCAGGGCAATACAGTAGCATGCAGGCCTGCCCCACCCTGACCATAACGCCACGGACCTTCCGCATCACGCATAGCCCAACGCCCGGTACGAATGAAAAGTGCATCACCACTGCCAACTTTCACCCCGGCATACTCTTCCCAGGCTTCGAGGTCAGCCACAAAGATTGGTGTGCTAGGTTCCAGCCAGTCGACACCGCGCATAAGCGGCATATCGACCAGAATACCACGGGTAATATAGGAAGTTCCCATGCGATCTATTGCCAGGTCTTCACACCCGGATGCGGTCAGATTTTGCGGGTAGCCATTGAAAATCACATACTCCCCGTCTATCTCGGTTCGGTAATGACAAAGCGCATCTAGATGGGACAGCATGCCGTCATGCAGTGAAAACTGGATCTCATCCAGCGCAAAAGTGGGTAAACCTGTTTCCGGATCGATCCGGCTCATCCAGTGCTTTGTCGGCCCGAATGATTGGCTATCTACCGTTTGTTCGTTGTTGACAAAATGCTGCAGTGTCACCGTTTCACCCACCCGCACCAGCGCCGCCGCCTCTATGGTTTTTTCCGGCGTAATTAGATTGAGTGTGCCACGCTGATCGTCCGGCCCCCACCTGCCCCAATTGGAGAGCTCCTGTTCCCATTTTTTCAGGGTATCCTGCGTGACCAGCATGGACGGGACTTGTGTCGCGGGATGCACTTGAAATTCCTGCGCGGTGGCGACATTCAGCATGAGTAATGGCACTATCAGAACCGCAAGCCGGGTTATAGTTTTTAGTTGTGGAGTGAAAAATCTATACATGAGCCTGAACCTCCAGAGAATTGGGTACGAACACGGCTTAGGATAATCAGCCTGTTGCCGAGTGTCTAGCCCGAATACCACATAAAAGCGCTTGATATCTCTACTCAAGCCTTATTACGACTACAAACTGGCGTGTTTTAGGCGTACACCTTATTTCAGGAAGAGAGTAGGATCGAGTTATTCCAATTCAACAGATTGGCAATTAAACTGCGCGCTTGCAAAAACAAAAGGGTGTATGCGTCATATACACTCGATATGCGCCGTTGGAGGTCATAAGTGAAATTCAGATTTAGAATGGATCGGAAAATGCTTATAAGGCTAGGTTGCCTGTTGCTTCTTTTGGCAGTGCTTCCTTTTTCCATGGAACTTATACTATTAATCGATATTGGCGGTATCGATTTTGCACTGACATTTCTAATTTTTTACTTGGGAGCCACTTACAATACTTTGATTGTCAAGCTAGACAATCTCAAACGAGATGTATCAGATTTTGGGTTTTTTATATCAGGGCTATATATGTTCAAGCCGAGAGTATTTGTGCCACATGCAACTGCCAGTGGTGTGCTAATTGTATTAACCTGCTCAGTTTTCCTGACTTGCCTCTTCTGGATTCCTGTAATGTATGTAAGTTCAGGCTTTATTGCATAACTGCGCCCTGTTAAAAACAGCTTGTGTAATTTTAGACAGGCTCGTGTTCAAAATAGAGGCGTCCACTACTTCATCATGTATTTATTCGGATGAGCAAAATCCACGACAGAAAAAGCTATTAGTGGGAGCTGGGCAAAATTATGAAGCTTTCAGCAAGATCAGATGAAGAAATATTGCAAATCGTCACACCGTTGATGGATAACTTAATGGAAGGATCGACTGAAATAGATTTTGAAAAACATACCAGGGACTTCTCCTCGCGCATTAAAAACCATCTCAACCCGGAAAAGTTGCGTGTGATGTGCGAAGGTTACCAGGCCACATGGGGAATATTCCAGGCGCGGGAATTTGTCAGCCTGTTCAGGAGAGGAGACTCAGTGGCAGTAATCTGGAAGCAATTTTGCTCAAAAGTAACTGATGAATTTGTTGCCGAGGCGGTTTTTAAGGAGGAAAACGGCAAAGTAGCGGTAGATCACGCTTTTGTGTTCTAAGAAAAATCAGCAAACTAACATAAAAATAGAGCAGCATAGAGTTTGTATAAAACCCTGATAGTGTAAGAACCAATTCGCAAAACCCCGCAACAAAGTTGAGCATAGGACGATGAATAAGATTGCTGTTATTGGGTGTGGCGGGTCGGGTAAGTCCTGTTTTTCGCAAGAACTGGGTCGCCGACTGGCAATTCCTGTTCATCATCTCGACCGGATATTCTGGCAGCCCAACTGGAACCCAATGGATAAATCAAAATTTCTGGATGCACAGCAGCAAATATTTACTACTGACAGTTGGATAATAGATGGAAATTACGGCGGGACAATGCAGCCAAGGCTTGCCGCGGCAGATGCTATTATTTTTCTGGACCTGTCTACATTAAGTTGTTTATGGGGAGTCATTAAACGGTATTTCAAGTATCGAAATAAAACCCGGCCCGATATGGGCACCGGAAACAAGGAAAGACTAACTCTGGAATTTATCCACTGGATACTTTTCTATCGCAGTACCAGACGTCCCAAGATCATTACCAAACTGGATGATTATTCAAAGTCCAAACAGGTCACTGTTCTTTCCAGCAGGCAGGCAGTCGATCAGTTTATTGAGGCTACCAGCTAATAAAGGTAGGAACCGGGATCAGGCCCGCGATTGCACTTTCCCAATTCATGGGTATAGAGAGCGGATCCCAGTTTCTATCGGCAGCTTAATCCTATCGACTATCGAGGTAGATCTCCTCAAGCAAATCCAGTTCTGCTTTCTTTGGATGCACGGCTGACCGGGTCTGTGAGTCCAGTATCTGCACCCGGTCCTCGCTGGCATTATAAGCTGGCCAAATCGGCAGACCGTCGGCATTGGGATTGCCATTACTCGCAAAGCTTACCCAGTAGTCGGCTACCAGCTCAGACAAGGCATGATCCTCTGCATCCCAGCCGATACCAACCAGATCGAGATTATCGAATACAAAAGCAAGCTCGCCAGAGTGATAGGCGCCGTAACTGCGTTGACCGCCGTCAGAGTTCAGGACAGGCTGTTCTGGCATGTATAACCTAAAGGCAGGTGGCTCGCGCATAAAGAAATAGACATAGGCATTATTTCCGCGCTGCTGGACCAACCTGCCCCACATGCGGGAAGACAATAAAAATCCATTGTCGGTAGCAACTTGTTTTCTGGCGTCCAGTGGCGAAAGCGCAAGCATATCAGAGTAATTACTCTTGACCTGTGCAGCGCGCTCACCAAACCCGGCCTTGAGGAAGGTGTCAAGCTGCTCTTCAGTGATGGGCGGACTTCCCGCCTGTAAGCCATGATTCTCATGGGCCAGACCACCAACCATCACCGGGATATTATTGTTGCTACCCGATTCCAGTAAGGAATAAGGCTCATCCGGAATTACCCAACCATCAATGATGGGACCTGTGCCCCCTCGTGTCGCAATGATTTCCTCTGCTGGGATAGCGCGCAGTTGCTCAAGTACATCATTGCCGCCTGATATCCCCAGAGCGCCGGCAAATAAAGCACCAGATTGATGACCAGAGTTTTCCGTCCCTGATAACTGCCTGTCCATCTTGATGCACCCCGGTGACTGACCAATCACACCATCGATCATGCCCTCTGCCAACGGCGATGACATAATCAGACAGACATCGGTGCCGCCAGCGGATTGACCGAAAATCGTTACCCGATCTGGATCACCACCAAAATTAACAATGTTATTTTGTACCCATTCAAGCACAGCCAACTGATCCAGAATGCCATAATTTCCTGAGGAATTATTTTCGGACTCAGTCGTTAAGGTGCTGTGAGTCAGAAATCCAAGCGCACCCAGACGGTAATTGGCCGTGATGATTACAGCACCACGGGCCGCCAGATTGGAGCCATCGAAAATCAAAGGCCCGCCGTGGCCCGCTGTATTGCCTCCGCCGTGATACCACACCATGACCGGCAGCGAATCGGCGCTGTCCTGGGCACCGGTAAACACGTTGAGATAAAGACAATCCTCCGAGCGCTCCAGATTGCCCCGTGCATAGAGCGAATTATCTGAGTTGCGAGCCTGCCAACAGGCCGGACCGATCTTGTTCGCCTGCCTTACACCGGCAAATGGAATGGGTGCAACCGGTGGCTTCCAGCGCAGGTCCCTGACCGGGGGAGCGGCATAGGAAATGCCCTTAAATACGGTCACACCGGTCGCGTAGTCTGACGGACTGCCGCTGAACTGCCCGCTATCTGTGACAACCGTGGTAATCTCTGCACCATAAATCCCACTCATCCAGAGTGATATAACCAGAGATACCACCATATTTATAATTTTTCTCAGAAGCGTATGCATAACTTTTTCCTGCTTTTGTATGAGATTACTTTCCAAACACAGCTTTATCCTTTTGAAACGAGAATATCAAGCAGTTAATACTATTATTCGAATGCCATTGCCTCCCAGTTGGACCTCAGCTAATCGGCAAGATTATTTGGGACCTTGTTTTTCATTGCTGACCAGTATTGCAACACAGAGCAGACAATCACCAATTTCCTGATATGATTAAGGAAAATAAACCAAGCGGAATGGCTATGGGTTGGAATGCGCTTGCATCAGTACCAAACACATCACTATGAGTATGAACTCGGAAAGGTGGGAACTGTGGGAAGAGTAGTTTGTGGAGGAAATACAATCAAACTGTTCCGCTAATAATAATGGGAGATATCCAATGAAAATTCTCATGACTGTACTGTTGACACTGGCCTTTCCTGTAAACTCGGCAATCGCGCAATATGCACCGCAAATTCCGGTGCAGTCCATTGCAAATTTCTTCCAGCTCCCTCCCGGTGTAAATTTCGGTGAAGTCCCGGCTGTTGCGGTGAACTCCCAGGGCAATGTCTTCGTATTTAGTCGTTCGAATCCCACCGGAGGCGGTCCGGCCTATGGTATCCACGCGGCCCAACTCTTCGAGTTCAACGCCTCTGGTGAATTCATTCGCGAGCACGGAAGAGGTCTGTACGCCTGGGCGTTTGCCCACGGGCTGAGAATCGATGCCAACGACAATATCTGGACTGTGGACAAAGGATCGAACATGGTCGTGCGCATGGATCCCGATGGACGAGTTGTCTGGGTTTTCGGCCGCAAGGCGGAGTCCAGTTCCGAATCAGCCCGTCCGATAGAGCGGCAGAACCCGCCACTTCCGCCCCAGGATGGTCGTTTCCGGGAACCCACAGATGTGGCATTCGACTCACAGGGTAATATCTACATCAGCGATGGCTACATAAACTCGCGGGTAGCCAAATACGACATGAATGGCGATTGGGTCATGTCCTGGGGAGAGCCAGGTAGCGAACCGGGTCAGCTAAGAACCCCTCACTCTATAGCTATCGATAGCAACGACAATGTTTACGTCGGCGATCGTTCGAATAACCGGATTCAGGTCTTCGACACGCAAGGCAATCTACTACGCATCCTCAGTGTCGCAACACCTATTGCACCGGGCTCCAAGGCGGTAAACGGCACCACTCCGGAAGACCTCTCAGACGTAGGCGGTAACGGTGCGCCAAATTCACTGTGTATCCCACCTGGCAGCGATGTGATCTATGTGGGTGAGAGTACATTCCCCGGGCGCATCATCAAGGCTACTCTTGCCGGTGAAGTGCTGGGAGTCATCGGCAACGCCGGAAGAAATCTGGGGGAGTTTTCCGGTGTTCACGGTCTCGCCTGTCCGTCAGAGAATATAATCTTTGCTGCGGAGACATCGAATTCACGCGTGCAAAAGCTGATTTTGAATCCATGATGTGGAGGCAGAATTAGCCCATAGTATCCTCTTTGCTGTACTTATTTACATGGATTGAGCCATCCATACTAATTCGTCTCGATCTCGATTAGTCTAATAAGGTCTCATCAAGGAGGTAGTACATGCCGGATAAAGAAGACGCCAAGCCCTATACAATCGATGGCAAAAAATTAGCCCGTATCATCTGTAAAAACGACAAGTTTTATCACCAAAATACGCTGATGAACACACCAGGACTGACGTTCTTCGGCATTGAGTGGCTAAATGCCGAGGCAGAGAACTACGTTTGTAACAATTGTGGCTATGTGCATTGGTTTTTAAACGAATAGAAGAGCTGTAGATACAACATGCAATAATTTATTTTGGAAGGATCTCTCTACTCCAGGCTGCGCGGCTCATACACGTGCAAAAAAACGTTTCCGCGGAAACGTTTTCCGTTACGGGAGCCCAAGATGCTAGAGTTATAGCAAGGGTAAACTGTCTTCCAAAATGCGCGCTAACAAGAGGGAAACTTCCAGTGCCTATTAAGTACTGGGAAGTCCGGTGCTCGATCCATGAGCGGTAGTTCTGGTGTTTAAGCCATCTGACATCCAACTGATCGGATACAGCGTGTATAGTCAGTTTCAAGCTTTGAAATATTCCGACGTATTTCCCTCTAGATCCATGAATTGAACTCTGATCTCGCCCGGAGAGTCTAGCCAACCGCTATCCACCTGTTGTTTCCTCAGCGTGCGGCTGGCGCTACCACCTTTGTGCGCATATGCGATCGGTATTCCTGCGTCTTTCTGGTTCATAGAGCGCGCCATTCCGATTGTCTTGTAGAGAGCTAGCCCCATGAAAAACAACGAGGATGAAACAATGGAGAAAATCGGGACAGCTTTCTTCTTTAATATCAATAGGTTACAAGTATAAAGTCAAAGTGTGTTACGGAATTGACTAAACTCTTGAAAATTTTACGACATTCACCTATTAAATATTGGTTTTTGCCTGACTTCGTGTAGGTTATTATAGTTTCAGGCCTGCTTAAACTTATTGCTGGGAGGGGACATGAAACCTGAAATCAAGTTTCGATTACTCTTATCATTTTTACTTGTATGCTTGCTTGGGATTTTGCTGCAATCTTATTTTCTGTGGGATTTGAATGAATCATTGGAGGTCTCGCAGGATGAAAATTCATCAATTCCAGACAACGTTGAGGGGCGATTGGAAGCCTTGTTGGATCAAGGAGATGCGTCTATTGATCCGCAACTGCAGGATGAGAATTCATCAATTCTAGACACCGTAGAGGGGCGATTGGAATCCTTGCGGGGTCAAGGAGATGCGTCTGATGTTACGCAAAACTCCACTCGCCTAGTTGGACAAAATTATAGAACAAATTCAATCAAACGAAACCGACGAATACAACGCGCGCTACAACAGACGGATTCACTTAGTAACTCCTCTTCGGAGTTGGGAGCATCAGGTTCTAACGGAAGTAGTTTTAGCCCTGAGTCACTACAGTTGAGTTTAAATGAGACAGAGACTGAATATCTGGTTCTTATTCAAATTCCCCCAGATCACGAACTGGAGATCAGCACAGATCTACAGACAAGCGTTTTAACTGTTAATGGAACACTTACGCAGAACTTATCAAACAACACTAATAACACAGCATCCAACATCATTAGTAGCAGTGAATTTACGAGAAGTTTTGATTTGACCAACCCTGTTAACGAATTAGGGCTCTACACAGCGGCACAAGAGGGTGGGCTGGTCATTGGGATACCTAAAAGATAGGGTAGGAAGCTTAGTTTACCAGCTACCAAGAAACCGTTGTTGAATTGCATTGAAAATTGACCCAGGATTTGCAGTAATAGTTGACTCGGCTAGATCGTGTTAAATTGCATCCAAAATTGATCCATTATCCCCGCATATTTGCATCGAATTTTGACCCATGTTCATGCCGCCAAGCCCCGAGTTTACTCTATCAAGCCGGTTTAGCTATTACTGCCAGTCCTGGTTCAAATTTGAATGCAAATCAACATAAGTACCGCCAAAAGTACCGCCAAATTGGCGGTATCTCGCTGGATTAGGTTGGATTACGCTGGACTAATTATATCGTATAAAGCCCATAATTACAGGGCTTCATAGACGTTATTGGACTTGTATGGACAGGAAATTGGTCGGGGCGGCCTCGCCTGAATACCCATCCTAAGTCACTGATAAAGTGAAATTATTTAGATTACAGATAGAAATGTACCGTCAGATATACCGTCTAATGCTAACCTTGAAGCGGCCAGCCACCCTCGGGAACCCAGCCTTCCTGCCTAACCCAGTTGTCGCCGTCCTTTATGAGAGTCGGCCCTTGCATTGAAAAATAATCGGTAATGACAATCTCTCCAGACTCATAGTCTGCGCTGGCGAGAATCTTTTCAGCAAATTCGCAAGCCGCGGCCCAACCCACAAAATCTTCTTCCAGTTGCGGATTATCCTCCGTCCCAACAGCTACCGGCGTCTTGCGGTAACAAACTATCCATTTACGCTCACTCTCAATCAACTCTGCTAACTGCCTAACCTCTTCGCGCATTTGCTCAAGCGTATAACCTTCCGCTAGAAACCAACAACGCGGCGTATACCCAATATACTCATCTTCATACACATCTATCGATTTCACCCGCGTGTGAAGCACACCCGAAAAGTTCGCATAAAAATCATCATGAGCATCAGCTTCGATAACACCTTCGACCACTTGGCTTAAGAGTTCTAAGCCGTTATCCTCAAAAACGCGATCCCCATCAATTTCATGCCCGAGATAGCCGGGGTATAGCTCAACATAATGCTGTACTCCTTCCTCTTCCTCAGGATGAACTAGTTTTCTATAAGGCATTGGAACAACTTTACCCATAATTCTTAAAACCCTACACTAATGACTCCAACTCGAACTCTAATTATTATCAGCTAGTATTGAAAGTAAACCCATCAAATTCAAGAGGGATATCAATTTCAAATAAGGGCTAAAACTTAAAGTATATGCTAGAGATCACCGCAATTGTTTTTATAGTGATAACAGCACCATTATGGTTGCCCCTGGTTATGAGTGTGCTCAGTTTTGGCTTGAGTGTGCTCAGTTTTGGCTTTCAATTAGTTTTTTGGTTAATTTTAATTGGTGTAGTTCTATTTCTATTACTTACATGACAACAAATTCATCTTTTTTAATTACTGCTAGTCTATAGTGAATTTGAGTGCTATAACCACGCGCGCGTATGTGATAAGCAACAGTAAGGGCTAGTGTAATAAGCGTATTAGTGTTCTAGTCCCAACGTTTATTAGTGTAAGAGTGTATCAGTGTACCTTTCTTGCAGTGCGGTTTAACTCCCTCCTCGTTACTATAAACACTGGGATCACGCTTCTTCACTGTTCCTTTTACTTGTTTCTTTTTTGTTCCAAGATTGTTTCTCTTTTGTTCCTAATTTGTTCCAAAGTTGTTCCCGGTTTGTCCCTTTCTTGTTCCGTTGCGATCAATAGCCTGGATCCCAAAGATGAAGGTTTATTACTTTTTTGTAAGCTTCTCCGTTTTTCTTCTCTGCGGTATACATCTCTCCTTGAAACGCCAGCCCTTTTAATCGCGACTTAATTTCCTTGTGAACCGCAGCCCACCGCCTTGGAGGCGCCCCCACACTCTCCTGCCAAAATGCACGAAATTTCCCACGCTCTGGTGGCAAAAACTGGCCGCCAATACCTATCTTATAACTTTGCCCTTTTAAAGGCCCACGTTGGCGACGAATATCGCAATTGAAAAAAGCGACGGCCTCATCAGATTGCCAGCAAAAACTCAGCACCAACGCCCCAGTCTTGGTCGTCCGGTGATGATCGAAAGTCAGGCCGGTAATAAATAGCTTATCGACCGCCGGCGCACTCGAATGCGTTCCTGCATATTCCACCAGCCACTCCTCAGTTGTTTGTCTGGAAATGCGGTCCCTCGCATAAGTCGACATCGCTACTCAGAAGACCCGTTTATTGCGTCATATTCACCCAGTTTGGCCTGATAGTAGGACAAAACCGTTAAAGGAATAGGTTTGGTTGTCTTTGGCCTTATCTCGTGAAAAGCGCACGAATTGACCCTACACAGGGTCACTTGTTGCCGCCAAGTTCCCATGGCCATTTCATCGTAAATGCAGTCCCTGCAATTTTGATTAATTCGCCTGCGAAGACTCATGCCAGTCCCCAGGACTCACAATTCGTCCGGCCACCCTATTCTGCATCCAGGCTTCCAACTCCGACAGCAGCCATGCCGAGGCTTTTTCGCTGACTTTTACTTGCCTGGGAAACTCCCCTTTAGCCACCAATGAATAGATCTGGGAACGTGATAAGCCACTAAATAACTGCACTTCCCTAATACGGAGGAACTTTTTCATCCTTACTTCACCAAAATCTGCCATGTATGAACTCCTAAAGCTAACGTTGTCATAAGTTGATCAGACTCATAGCATATAGACTAAAAATTGTGTAAAAAGTGGCTACCAGTAATATTTACTGTAACGCACCTTTTTAGAAGCAAAATCAGGTGCTTATCAAGACAACTGAGTTAACAATAAAAATATAACCAACCTCGAAAAAGGTGACAGTAATGCAGGGATCAAATAGCGCCAATGTCGGCTTTGAAGCCAAACTCTTTCAAGCTGCTGATAAGCTCCGCAGTAGTATGGATGCCAGCGAGTATAAGCATGTCGTACTTGGTCTGGTTTTTCTTAAACACATCTCTGATGCCTTCGGTGTTGTCTATGAAAAATTAGCTGGTGAAGAATATGCGGACGAGGAAGATCCTGAAGAGTACTTAGCTGAGCGTACTTTTTGGGTACCGAAAGAAGCGCGTTGGAGCTATCTACAAAACAATGCGAAACAACCAACGATTGGTAAGCTCGTCGATGATGCAATGCTCGCCATCGAGAAATCAAATAACAGCCTAAAGGGCGTTCTGCCCACTGACTACGCACGTGAAGCTCTTAACAAACAGATGTTGGGAGAGCTTATTGATCTCATCGGCACTATTGAAACACTTGCCAGCGCCCAAGCCTGCGGAATTTGCTCTCCTACCCACTCCGTCGTAGACACCAGCGGCACCCTAAGCCTGCAGATCGGCAACACCTTCATCGACCTCAGTAAGGTCAGTGACGATGGACAGCTTCACGAGCTCAGTGGCTATTTCTATGAGACTACAGGGCAGTGCGGGATTGGCGAGTGCACGCTGTTCGCCGTTGAGCAGCTCGACCAGCAGCAGATTGCCGCGCCGATCTATGATGCCGTTAACGAGAAACTGAGTATCGAAACGGTAGTAACCGATACCGTTGACCAGGGCGGTTTTTCGGTGACACTGGACGCGCCTTTTAATGTCAGCAGCGCTATTGAAATAACCGAGTAGAACAAAATTCCCCAGGGTGGTGATTGCTCCGCAGAAAGCTCGATCTGCGCAGATGGAACTGTCTGTCTGGCCTATTTCGGCATCGCCGGATCCCAGGGCCCAGAATTCAAATCCTGTGAGATCCCCTGCTTGCATCCCGGCGCTTCCTGCCCACTCGGTCAATCCTGTGTGACTATCGCCGATGGCCCCGGCCCGGTTTGCATTGTAGACTAGCGCCGAGAACAGTAATTAAAGGCAGGATAAATCCTTGTTGCGATTCATAGCCCTTTGCATGTTGTCTGTATGCATTGTCAGTGCCTGTACTGACGGAACTGGTGAGCGACGCACCTATGTGCTTACCACCGGTACAACCGGCGGCACCTTCTACCCGGTGGGAGTCGCCCTCTCTACACTGGTCTCGGCCCTGGATGAAGCCGATTTTGCATTGACCGCCATCAGTTCGGCCGGCTCGATGGAGAACATCAAACTGCTGCGAGACAACCAGGCGCAATTCGGACTGATACTCGCTATCTTCGCTGCCTGGGCTTACGACGGCGAGGGGCCGATACGCAATCCCCAACGCCATATTCGGGGTATCAGTGCGATGTGGCCCAATGTCGAGCATTTCGTTTTACGATCCGACCTGGTAACCGATGGTACGGTGTCCGACCTCGCCAAGCTCGGTGGTGAACGCTATTCAATAGGCATGCGCAACTCTGGCGCCGAGCAGACTGGCTTCTACATCTTCGACGCGCTGGGCATCGATTATAACGAAGACCTCTCCATCGCCTATATGGGCTATGGTCCGTCTGCCAATGCGCTGCAGGACGGCAATATCGTCGGCATGAATGTACCGGCCGGTCCGCCGGTAACGGCAATCACCCGGGCCTTTGCCCTATTGGGTGAACGCATGACAATCCTGAATTTCTCCGCTGAAGAATTGACTGCGATCAATCAGGAATTTCCACTCTGGAATTTCTATGAGTTGGCAGCAGGTACTTATCCGCTGCAGGAAGAACCCATAACAACGGCCTATAGCCCTAACGTATTCGTGGTTCGAGAGGATGTGTCGGAGGATATAGTCTACAACATGACAAAACTGTTATGGGACAACCTGGCGACTCTGCAGGAAATTCACAGCGCCACCAAGGCGATGGCCATCGAAGAAGCGTTAAAAGGCATTCCCGTCCCACTGCATCCTGGCGCGCTCCGTTACTATCAGGAACAGGGCGTAGAAATCCCGGAACATTTGTTAGGTGGTTAGGCTGCCCCATCGAAAACTGCAGCTGAGCTCTCGATTACTTTGTGGATGATTGCCTGTTTACTCATTCGATAGGGAAATCGAAGTAGGTATCGGGAAAGGGTTCATTCAGCAGCGTAAAATGCCACCACTCTTCCTGTAGTGGTTGAAACCCATGCCTGGTCATGAGTTGCTGTAACAGCATGCGATTGGCTCGCTGCTCGGCACTAACCGCATTACTGGAGGGCCAGGACAGTGTATCGAAGAAGTCCCAGGGCGTGCCCATATCCAGTTCTACTCCTGACAACAGATCCACGATGGTGAGGTCCACCGTAGCACCACGTGAATGACCGGATCGCTCGGCGATGTAACCGTCACGAAACAAATTTTCCTTGGCAACACGTGGATAATATTGTTGTTGCATCTTCACATCGTCCAGATCTGATCCCCACCGGACAAAATGATCTACCGCACGCTGTGGTCGGTAGGCATCGAATATCTTCAGTCCCAATCCAAAAGCTGTCAGTTCCTCTTGTACCGCTAGCAGGGCGACGGCGGCATCTCTCTGCATGAAGATCTTTGCGGCGTGGTAACCATCGATGCGACTCCCGACAAAATTGTCATCGGTAAAATAACGCACATCGAGCTTTATGGCCGGAGCAAACGAGTGGATTGCCACAAATTGCTGCGGGATTTCGGTTGAGATTTCCTCAGCAGCGAAGGAGTTTTGGCGAGTTTCTGCGTACGGCAACCATAGCGTCACGGCAAGCGCAAAAATAGCCCACTTCTTGCTCGGTTCAAAACGCCAAAAATCCACGCAAGCCTCTGAAATCATAGTTAATCGTACCGCCATGCAGTTTAGTCCATTGCCGCTTGGAAAACATGGTGTGAAGCGGCTTTCCAGACTAGAATATGGTTCGTTTTGCAACCCTGGGCTTTTTAAGCTCTGCCGCTGCAGCTAAAGGTCAAAACCAGATGAAAACTATAGGAATGCTTGGAGGTATGAGTTGGGAATCGACTTCTACCTATTACCGGGCAGTCAATGAAGGGATTAAAGAAGCTCTCGGCGGATTGCACTCTGCCAAAATCAGCATGGTGAGTGTGGATTTCGACGAGTTGGAAAAACTCCAACATGCCGATGACTGGAATTCCATCGCCGTGATTTTATCTACCGCTGCACGAAATGTTCAGGCAGGAGGTGCTGACTTCCTGATGATTTGTACCAACACCATGCATCGTGTCGCACCGCAAATCGAAGCGGCTGTCACTATTCCACTGCTGCATATCGCCGACGCGACAGCGCAGCAGCTTCTCAAGGATGGTATTCGCCGTGTCGGTCTGCTGGGTACGCGATTCACCATGGAACAGGATTTTTACAAAGCAAGACTGGAGGAAGAGTTTCACATCGAGGTACTGATACCAGAACTCGAAGACCGAGACCTGGTACATGAGGTTATCTATCAGGAACTCTGCCTTAGTAAGATCGAAGCCAGCTCACGAAGTAGCTATCTACAGATCATCGAAAAACTCTCTGCTCGGGGTGCCGAAGCAGTAATTCTCGGCTGCACCGAGATAGCCTTGCTGGTGCAGCAGAACCTCACCAGCGTACCTTTATACGATACAACCACGATTCATGCCGAGCAGGCGGTTGTTCGCGCACTCAGTAAGTAGTCAAACGGGGCCCTCTTCGAAGCATGTTAGAAACAGCCACTGTAGCACTGACCACATTATTTGCTGTCATCGGCCCACTCGATGTGTGCGCCATGTTTGCCGGGCTTACCAGCAATTATTCGCCGACGCGACGCCGGCAGATCGCGGTGCGCGGTGTATTGGTGGCAGGCTCCATACTGCTGACCTTTGCCCTTGTGGGCGAATACCTGCTGGCTGGCTTGGGCATATCCCTGGCTGCACTGCGAACAGCCGGCGGTATCCTACTTCTGTTAATAGGCATCGACATGGTTTTTGTCCGCCCATCAGGCGGTACATCGACCACCGATGAAGAGGAACAGGAAGCGCTGGCAAAGCGAGATATTTCAATATTCCCACTGGCAACTCCGCTGATAGCCGGCCCCGGGGCAATGGGTGCCATCATCCTGTTAATGGCAAACGCCGATGATGATATCGCTCTGCAACTGACGGTGCTGGGCTGTCTCTTGGGCATGCTTTTGCTGATGTTAATCATGTTGTTGCTGTCCTCACAGATTCAACGTCTGATCGGCGTCACTGCCAAGCATGTGGTCAGCCGTGTTATGGGTGTATTATTGTCGGCACTGGCAGTGCAATTTGTGTTTGACGGCATTGCCCAGAGCGGACTATTAACTGCCTCATGATTTCGCGACGATCTACCTTGAAAGCGATCGGAGTCGGCACACTCGCCACAGGATTTGGTGTCAGCCTCGGTTCGATATCGTTCGCGCAGTCGCAACAGAATCCACTACGAATTCCACCGCAGTTGCCGGGAACATTGAACGAGAACACCCGCCAGTTTGAATTGAATCTGCAGCAAGGTACCAGCAGTTTCCTGCCCAACCTTGTCACTGAAACGATTGGAATAAACGGCAACTACCTGGGACCCACGCTGCGCTTCAATCGCAATGAAGAGGTCTCACTGCTGGTCAACAACCAATTGGGGGAACCCTCTACCCTGCATTGGCATGGTTTCCACCTGCCGAGTAGCCAGGACGGTGGTCCCCACCAGACCATTGAAACAGGCGCAAGCTGGAATGCCCGCTTCTCCGTTGTCCAGTTCGCCGGTACATTCTGGTACCACTCACACATGTTTCACAAATCTGGCGAGCAGGTGAATAGGGGCCTGGCCGGCATGATTATTGTTGAGGACGATGCCCAAGAAGCGGTGCTACCCAACAACTATGGCATCGATGACATACCCCTGGTGATTCAGGATCGGCGTTTCAACGAAGATGGCTCCATGAGCTACATGAACCGCTACGAAGACACGGTCGTGGGCATGCATGGTGACACCATTCTGGTTAACGGCACCTATAATCCCCTGCTTTCAGTCACAACAGGCCTGGTTAGATTTCGCATTATCAATGGATCCAATGCCAGAAGTTATGCACTGGCCTTCGATGACGAGCGGGAGTTTCTGCAGATTGCTAGCGATGGCGGGCTACTGGAACGTCCCGTCAGTCTCGGCACCCTGGAGCTGGCATCGGGGGAGCGTGCGGAAATTCTGGTGCGCTTCAACCCATCGGAACAACTCAAGCTGGTAAGTGTTGGCAGACCACTCTCTTTCCCGGCATTCCCCGGCGGCATGAGCAGAATGATGCGTTCTCTCAATGCACAGGATTTTGACATCCTGACCATCAACTCAGCAGCAGATCTAAGCAACACCTTGCCAGTACCGGAGCAACTCGGTTCGATTTACCGTTTACCCGAGGCTGCGGCCACCAATGTTCGACGCTTCGTGCTTTCCATGGGTGCCGGCACGCGCAGCGGTGGTGACAAGGGGCCGGGTACTGGCATGCGTAACGGACTCGGCGGCGGATATGGTGGTGGCAATTTCGCCATCAATGGTCGCCAGATGGTCATGGATTTTATTAATGGGCGAATCGAGTTAAACACAACAGAAATCTGGGAGATAGAAAACACCTCGCCAATGATGCATCCCTTTCATGTGCATAACGGCCAGTTCCAGCTTCTGGATCGCAACGGTCGGCAACCTGCCGCTAACGAAATGGGTTGGAAAGACACGGTCAAAGTCGAATCCGGTGAACAGCTTCGCATCATCATGCGTTTTACCGACTTCGCCGATGAGCAGAATCCCTATATGTACCATTGCCACATTCTGGAGCATGAAGATCGCGGCATGATGGGACAATTTCTGGTGGTGTAATGATCGTTATCGAAGTAAATTGAGCAAACTGGCAAGGGGTTCAATGATCCGAACTTACGAACTCCGACAGCTCGCAATCAAAACTAAGATGGAGTCGCACTCATGTCCACTAATTCAATGTCAAGAAGGCGTTTTCTGCAATCGACCGGCGCCGCGGCGCTCTGGTTACCTACCGCAGTGAAGGGCCATACCTCCAATGAAATGCAGGCGCTGTTTGTGGATGGCGTCATGCAGGAAGATGTCTCCAAATGGGAGCTGGATACGCCAGCCCTGTGTGTAGATCTGGATGTACTGGAAGCCAACATCGCCAAGATGCAATCCACCACGGCACGCAATGGCATTGCCAGCCGCCCCCACGCCAAGACTCACAAGACGCCGATCATCGCGCAGATGCAACTGGACAGTGGTTCGGTGGGAATTTGCAGCGCTAAGGTGAGTGAAGCAGAAGCTATGTTCCAACATGGTATAGAGCAAATCCTGATGACCACCACCAATGTGACGCCTACGAAAATCAGGCGCGCCATGAATCTGCGGGAATCCTGTGAAGGCTTTATTCAAGCCACCGATTCCCCGGACAATGCCCGCCTGCTGTCAGCTGCCGCAGAATCTATGGGTATCGTCGCCGATATCGTCGTCGACATCGATCCGGGAGGGCATCGCACCGGTATAACGCCGGGCCAGCCAGCGCTGCAACTGGCACAACTGATAGACAGCTTACCCGGACTCCGATTGCGGGGTTTGCTGTGTTACGACGGAGGATCCCAACACGTCAAAGGATTCGAGCAGAGGAAGAATCAGACGCTGGAGCGGCTGGTGGCTGCCTCCGGGACCTATGACTTATTCCAACAATCCGGACTCAGTACGGAAATCTTCAGCGGCGGTGGCACCGGCACCTACAACATCGATCATGAGACGAGAGGTCTAACCGATATTCAGGTGGGTAGCTACGTGTTCATGGACGCGCAATATATCGATATAGGCGGAGAATCCGATAACGAAGCCTATGATGATTTCGGACCTTCGCTGACTATCCTGGCCACGGTGCTCAATGCCCAATACGAAGGCAGGGCAACCACCGATGCCGGTGCCAAATCCTGTACCATCAACCGACCCTGGCCGGTGGTAAAGGGGGAAACCGGCATGAGCTACACCTCCGGTTCCGATGAGTTTGGCTCGCTGCGCTATGAAGACAATGCTTCCCGCAGCTATGAAGTAGGCGACAAGCTGGAGCTGATCGTGTCCCACTGCGATCCGGTGGTTAATCTGTACAACCAGATGTATGCGATACGTGATGACAGGGTCGAGGCGATCTGGCCGATTGCTGCCAGGGGGATGTCTGCGTAGCCCTGCTTTTTAGTCCATAAATGAACATCGTGCGGTTAACTCAGACGACAACAGTCAATGCCTTGTGTAGTGGTCGTGCTATAGGCAAGAGAGCTCTCGCCCGACAGGATTTGCACGAAGAGTGATCTGGCCCCGATCTTGTTTGAACAGACGGAACAGAGAGATTTCGAAGTAGCTGGAGACTAAGAAAAAGGGGACGGCAGGAATATCAAATTCCCCGCCATCCCCTTTTGTTTTAAGCAACGCGTCGTTTAATACGCGTATTAATTACTAGCCTGCACACAAACTGCGTATGCTTGGTATTGAGTTGCAAAGGCCGCATTTTCAGGATCCTCAGTAAATCCTATCTCGACCGTCCAGCCCCACGCGTTCGGCGCTAGCAGATATGGTTCGCTACGGTTGACCACAGCCGGATCACCCCAAGCAATAATCGCAGAGTGCCCGCCCGAGATTGCGAGATCGCCTTCATTACAGAATGCAGTTACCCCACCATCATCAATTGATCCCCACTCGCTGGTAGCTACGCAGGTACTCATAGCACCACCTCCACCAGGGGGTGGCAGCGCATCGATCTGAGCTTGGAGGTCTGCAATTAGTGCGAGTATATCGCTGTGGTCTCCGCCAGTGGATAGGTTATCGATCTGAGCTTGCAGATCCGCAATTTGTGCGGGTATCCCGCTCTTGCCGCTCTTCCCGCTCTTACCACCCTTGGCTATGGCAGAACCCATGCCCACGAACATGACCAGACACAAAGTCAGCAAATAGGTCGTAAATTTCTTCAAGTTCATGTTAATACTCCCAGAAATACTCCATACGGAATTTTCCTACAGCAAATTTCTCACAAAATTGTACCGCTGTCTGCTTGATAGTGGGCGTATCTGGGTATAAATCGCAGAATTGTGATGTAGTTCTATGTAATTCCCGATGTATTCCGGGACGAATTCGGCATCAAAGAAGGTGTGTCACTGCTACTGCTGCTGGTTAGGGAAACAGGCTGATCCGGACTACTGGCACGGGTATGGAGCTCGGAACACTTCCCGTGAGTGCCTTATTTTTCCTTAAAATTTCTGAAATTAGTGGGCTCGAGGATTTTGTCACAAGCATGTCATGCAGTTGTCACGCTTTTTTCGAACTTCAAAGTGTTAGTTTGAAACCGGCAACGAACATACTTACGTTCAGCCCATGTGCATGCCCCGGCACCCGTAGTCTGACGGGAGCCGGGGCATGCCTTTTCCATCCGGTGCTGAACTGAGGGCGATTCGGGAGAGAGTTTAGTTTATTTGTAATGTCTCTGACCGTACCAGCTCACTGGCAATCTGCTCATCGGTGAACGGCAGCGTTACCCATTCACTCCTTGAATAGAGCCTGGTCATATCGGCATAGTGTGCCGAATTCGGTTCTGGCGATTGCGAATAGGTGAGAATCGCACGCGCTTCCGGGGTGCCATCCTCACTCCAGGTGATCGCCTGGATATAACTATTACCGCTGAAAATAGGATTGTAACCCTGGTTCTCATCGTTCAGGCGTGCACCGATAACGCTGAACATACCGGCGCCACCGTTACCTCCGGGAATTCCGATCTTCTCGCCGTTGCGCATAGCAAACTGTACATCGCCCCAGCTTGCATCCAGAGGAATATTGGCTTTTTGTAGCCGGCTTACTGCAGCGCCGAGTGATGCCACGATATAGTCTTGGGTTTCCTGCCGGGTAACAGTCAATCCTCTGGGAGTGTGTACCGGATCGTTGACATCGAATGGCACGGCAAAATGTTCCCGGATTGAGCGCGCCGCCGCCCAGAACTCGTTGAATATGTGTGCACCAACACTGTCAACATCTTGGCGCCGATCCCATTCCGAAAGAATCGCGCAGGCCTCTGTGAGCTCCTGCGCCTGTCTGACCTGACAGACCGCGATGATGTCATCGACAAACAATTCTGCACCATAGTGGCGATGATTGAATAACAGGTTTTGTAGGGTTGCCTGGGTAATCGTTTCACCTGAGTCAAGCACCTGTTCGACAAAATTCAGACCGGCGCGGGTGCGTAGTGAACGAGTGGTTTGCTCATTGCCTATGATTGGAGAGTAACCCTCCAGGCGAGTTTCCGGATTTGACAACCAGTAGGAATCGTTGCTGTTGGTGACATAGTTCTGGGTTATCAAACTGGGTTGCTGGGAAGGTGGCATCAAGCCGGGTGCTGCGGCAGTTGGATCTACCTGCCAGTCACAATCCGGGTCTGAACCGTTAAGAGTGATTACCCTGCCACCGCCAAGAGAATCGAGTCCGGTGTCACAGCGCTCAATCAATTCCGCCGACACATTGGGAATGGCCGACATATCGGCATACAGGGCACCGCCGAACCGATCGGCAGCGATGGTGTTTACAAATGCGGCTCCCTGATGATCCGCCAGGGCCTCTCTAAGCTCGCTGACGTTTTGAGCTTTCTGGATGTCCTTGTATTGATCGCCACTACGGTAGTTCTCATAATTTACATCCCGCATTACGTAGACATGCCGGTCTGACCAGGGTGTCGCTTCACTGACAACAACCGGGCCCAGATGGCTCATATAAACAGTTCTAGGGACTGTTCCAGCATCTGTCTCAACTTCTACCTCGATGGCTTCTATGTTTTTGACTGCATCACCGAGTCGGTAAGCCATGGGATTACCTTCCACCAGCTCGAGCCGAAACATGGTGAAGCGCAAGGCCGTGGACACGGTATGGGTCCAGGCTACCTGCGGCGTAAAGCCGATAGCGATTCGGGGAGTCGTGATAAGCCCCACTCCCATCACATCGATCTCGCCCGGCAGAGTCAGGTGCGCCATGTGAAATCGGGAAGGCCCGTGCCAGGGATAATGGGGATTACCCAGCAGTATGCCACGGCCACTCTCAGTCAATTCGCTACCAAACGCTACGGCATTGCTGCCGATGGTTGCAGTATCCACGAACAGATCCAGAGAATTCAAAGAAGCCAGGGAAAGACCGGGTTGTGCGGTGGCTATTTCCGAAGTGACGCGCCCGAGACCGTAACGAATGCCTACACCAATAGTCAGTCGCGCCAGATCACGGGTATCGATTGGTTTTACCCAGGGCTCATTGTTGCAGGAAGCAGGTAACTGCCCCCGGTGACTTTCAATATAACGGTTGTAGCCTTCTACATAACCGGCATCCATAAGCTTGTTTGATTCCGAGCCATAGTCCAGATATTCATCAATCTTGGCAGGATTCAGCAAAGCCCTGTGAAAGGTGTCAGTGTGTATATTTCCCTCGCTGGCGCCAAAATACTTCGCCTGTTCGCCGCGCACGGTGACCATCTCCCGCGCCAGAACACAAACCGTGTCCGTAGCAACGGCGTAGGCGAATCCGTAACCCAGCCCATGCCAGCTATCGGCTTTAATATGAGGGATACCATAATTGGTCCAACGCAGCTCGACTGCATTGGCAGCGGATTGGACTTCGGGTTCCGGGTTGCAGGCTACGAGCAGGGAGATCGAGCCAATAAGGGCCCAAAATGACTTGTTCATGACGGTTTCCCCGCGACTTCAATCAGATTTTGAGGAAGAATTTGAAATGCTAATATAAATCAGCTGTTTCCGTGTTGTCGACAAGTCAGCCACATCATCTGAAAAAAACTTATTCGATATCAATTAATTGCTTTAAACGACCGTCAAAAGCGCTTTTGAGGCAGTTCGGGCCGTAATAACTTTAACCATAAACTCTTACAAATCGCTGACTTCAAAAACAAGCTAGAATTGCTGCTGGCTGAAGACTGAGTCCAGAGCCCACAAATTTTACCTGGGTGAGGGCCTCAGTTTAACGGCCATCATTTTTCGATAACCGTTTGGGAAACTCATGAATATTCGTCCAGAACTGGATGCTGACAAGGACGCAGTGTATGCAGTCAACGCGGCAGCCTTTCCAGGCAATGATGAAGCAGAACTCGTCAACACACTCCGAGAAGCGGCGCAGCCTCTGATTTCGCTGGTTGCCGAAGACAAGGGATGTGTGGTGGGGCATATACTCTTCACACCGGTAAGTCTGGACGATGACGATTCCCTGACACTGATGGGACTTGCCCCGATGGCTGTGCTGCCCAAGTATCAAAAGCAAGGAATAGGAACCGCGCTGGTAGAAACCGGGCTGACGAATTGTGAGCGACTCGGTGCTGGCGCAGTGGTAGTGTTAGGTCATCCGGAATATTACCCACGGTTTGGTTTTGTGCCGGCCTTAAGTTTCGGTATCAAATCAGAATATGATGTGCCCGCTGAAGTGTTCATGATCAAGGAGTTGCAAGCGGACTACCTGGCTGACAAAAATGGCACCATCGTTTATCACAATGCCTTTAGTGAGCTTTAGAGCGAGCCTGGTTGAGCTTTGGCATTGACTGCCTTAAAGTGCATTTCCAGTAAAGACTCATCGACAGGGAACATTGCTCGAAATGCAATCAGATAACCCAATTGCCACCAGCCAGAAAGGTTTCTATCGTGAAGACGCCTCGCTGTCAAAGCTATGCCGGGTATAATAAGCGGCAGGGACAATGCTACAAATGCTATAATCGCAAATATGATCCCCAGTTCGCCTTCTACAATGAAGTATCCTAAAAAGTATCCTAAGGGATTACCCAGCAGAGCCGTAAAGATTACCCAATACCAATACTCCGAACGAGAAGATCGACCTTCATAGTCAAAAGAACGACCAAAAGTGGATGCGATACTTTCAAAAAAACCCATTCTTTACCTTCGCCTGTTGAATTGCATTGAAAATTGACCCAGGATTTGCAGTAATAGTTGACCCGGCTAGATCGAGTAGATTCAGGGTTCTCAGGCGTTATTCATGGGTCAAAATTCGATGCAAATATACGCGGATAATGG
>Ga0187827_10000929_pt1 | contig 44237 bp, 42 predicted proteins | sample ETNtaG_39_FD_167969 | JGI IMG/M metagenome (GOLD analysis project Ga0187827, IMG submission 167969) | Marine microbial and viral communities from oxygen minimum zone, Eastern Pacific Ocean - ETNP2014_SV_150_PacBio MetaG (Illumina Assembly) | ecosystem: Environmental > Aquatic > Marine > Hypoxic...
TAACATATATTTCAATTTATTTGTTTATGAATTTGGCATTTTTTAGCTGTCTTTTTATGCTAAGAAGAGACGAAAAATATTTTGAAAATATTGAAGATCTATCAGGATTATCAAAAAATCACCCAATGTTATCATTTTCATTTTTAATCGTACTATTTTCGTTGGCAGGTATACCTCCGCTAGCTGGTTTTTTTGCTAAATTTTATATTTTTTCTGCGGTGATAGAGCAATCAATGTATTTCTTGGCTATAACTGGCTTGCTTTCAACTGTTATAGCAGCTTTTTATTATTTAAGATTAATAAAGATAATTTATTTTGACTCTGAGAAAGAAAAATACGAAAAAAATCACAATATTGGTTTAAAAATGTCATTATTTTTTTCATCTATATTTATTATTTTTTATTTCATGTATCCTAGCCCTTTAATCGAAATAATAGAAAAAATAAATATTATTTAATGAATTTTAAAAAATTTTTTTATAAAAAAGTTAACAGCACAAATGATTTAGCGATTAAAAAAATTAAAAATGGTTTTATCAAAGGTATAATTATTGCTGATTTACAAAAAAAGGGTAGAGGCCAATATGGTAAAAAATGGTTATCATTTAAAGAAAATTTATTTATGACTATTTTTTTTGAAATTAAAAAAAATATAGAATTGAAAAAAATCACCGCTTTAAACTGTAAAATAATTAAAAGTACATTACTTCAATATATTAAAAAAAGCATAACCATAAAATATCCAAACGATCTATTGGTTAATAAAAAAAAAATTTGTGGAATACTTCAAGAAATTGTTTTTAACAAAAAAGTAAAATTTATAGTAATTGGTATTGGAATTAATTTAATTAAAAACCCAACGATAAAAAATTATCCAACTACTAATATTTTGAAAGAAACAGGCATTAAAGTTAAAAAACTGAATTTAATTATAAATATAGAAAAAAACTATATTAAAAATTTAAAACTATTTGTATAAAAGATTTAATTGATTAAGAATATAAAATGTACATTATTGGAGATATAGGAAATACAGAGACAAAGATTTATGTATATTCCACACAAAAAAAAATTATAAAAAAAATAATTTTAAAGTCTAATTTAATAAACAATAACTATCTTAAAAAAAATTTATCTTTTATTTTTAAAAAAAAAATTGATATAAAAAAAGTTGTTTTTAGCAGTGTTGTTCCAAAAATATTTAGATTAATAAAAATTTTTCTATCAAAAAATTTTAAATTAAAATGTTTTGAAATAAAAGAGCTTAATATTAATAAGTTAATCAAAATATTGGTTAATAGAAAACAAATAGGATCTGATAGGCTTTGTAACGCAATTGGAATTAATGATAATAAAAATAACTATATTATTGTAGACTTTGGTACAGCTACTACTTTTGATGTTATCATTAAAAACAAATATTTGGGTGGAATCATTGCACCGGGAGTGTCACTTTCTCTTAATACATTAGCGTCAAAAGCTTCACTTATACCTTCATTGAAATTAAAAAAAGTTAAAAATGTTTTAGGTAAAAATACTATTTCAGCAGTAAGATCTGGTTTTTACTGGGGCTACATAGGATTGGTAGAAAATATAATTGATAAAATATCTAAACATACTAAAAAAAAATATAAATTAATTTTAACAGGTGGATATTCACATTTATTTTTTAAATCTATTAAAAATAAAGCCATTATTGATAAAGATATAACTATTAAAGGTATTTTAAAAATTACTAAATTATTATGAAAGATGAATTAATATTTTGTCCTTTGGGAGGATCCGGTGAAATAGGAATGAATATGAATTTGTATGCTTATGGTAAACCTGGCTTTCAAAAATGGATTATCGTTGATGTAGGTGTTACATTTGCTGACGATACCCTTCCTGGTATTGATCTTATTTATGCAGACCCTGGTTTCATTGTTGATAAAAAAAATGATTTGTTAGGTATTGTTTTAACACATGCTCATGAAGATCATATAGGTGCAATAACTTATGTTTGGAAAAATTTAAAATGTAAAATTTATGCAACACCATTTACAGCTACGCTTATAACAGAAAAATTCAAAGAAAAAAAAATTGATATTATTCCTTATTTAAAAGTTATTGAGCTAAACGGAACAATCAAACTTGATCCTTTTAAAATAAATTTTGTAACACTAACTCATTCGATTATTGAACCAAATGGTTTAAAAATTGTTACTCCTGCTGGTACAATTTTTCATACTGGAGATTGGAAAGTTGACCCTAATCCATTGGTTGGAAAAAAAATTAATGAAGATAAATTAAAAAAAATAGGTAACGAAGGTGTTTTAGCAATGGTGTGTGACTCAACAAATGTTTTCAGTTTAGGCAGAGCGGGTTCAGAAGCAGATGTTAGAAAAAATATTCTTAATATAATGGAACGACAAAAAAAGAGAATACTTGTAACATCTTTTGCTTCAAACGTAGCTAGAATGGAAACAGTTTTTTATTGTTCTGAGAAAATAGGCAGACATATATCTTTGGTCGGTAGATCAATGCAAAGAATATATAAAGCCGCTAAACAATGTGGTTATCTTCAAAATGTAATTGAGCCCTTAGATCCAAGAGATGCAAAAAAAATTCCTAGAGACAAAATAGTTTATCTTTGCACAGGTAGTCAAGGTGAACCAATGGGAGCTTTAAATAGAATATCAAATTATACTCATCCCGATGTGCTTGTAGAAAAAGACGATACAGTTATATTTTCTTCAAAAATAATTCCAGGTAATGTAAGAAAACATTATAACGTCCATAACAAATTATTAAAAGACGGTATTAACGTAGTTACTGAAGAAACAGAATTTGTTCATGTTTCGGGACATCCAAATAGAGATGATTTAAAAGATATGTATAAATGGATTAAACCTAAATCTCTTATACCTGTTCATGGTGAACATAGACATATGAAAGAACAAATTAATTTTGCTAATGAAATGAAAATCCCTCACCCAATACAAGTAGAAAACGGTGATATAGTAAAAATTTTTCCAGGTGAAAAACCTTATGTTTATGATAAAGCACCAAGCGGAAGGCTCTGTGTAGATGGTGATATTTCTATAGAAGAAGATTCAGCATTTATTAAAGAAAGAAAAAATTTAGCAAACAATGGTTACCTTGACTTAACATTAATTATTTCAAACAAAGGCACATTATACAACAAACCACTTTTAAATATAAAAGGATTGCCAATTTTAGATAAAGAAGAATTTTTTGATGGTTTAGAAGAAGAAATAATGAAACTTACAAAAACATTTTCTTTAAAAAACACTAAACAAAATGAAAATTTAATTGATGGACTAAAAAAAACATGCAGAAAATATACAAAAGAAAAAACTGGAAAAAAACCTATAACTAATATTAATGTGATAAGAATATAAGAAATGCTTTTTTCAAAATCATTTATACCAATTTTAAAAAATAATCCTTCAGAAGCTGTCATCAAATCACACCAGCTAATGCTTAGAGTAGGAATGATAAAACAGTCGTCAGCTGGTATATACTCATGGCTACCTCTCGGTTTTAAAGTTATGAAAAAGATAGAGCAAATTGTCAGAGAGGAGCAAAACAGAATTGGCGTCCAAGAAATATTAATGCCTACTATTCAGTCTAGTGAAATTTGGAAAGAGAGCGGAAGATACGAAGATTATGGTGAAGAAATGTTAAGGATTAAGGATAGACAAAATAGAGAAATGTTGTACGGACCAACCAATGAAGAATTAATAACTGACATATTTAGAACTAGCATAAAATCTTATAAATCTTTACCGCAGTTACTTTATCATATCCAGTGGAAGTTTCGAGATGAACTTAGACCTAGATTCGGAATAATGAGATGTAGAGAATTTTTTATGAAAGATGCATACTCATTTGACTTATCAGATGATGATGCAAAATTTTCATATAATAAATTTTTTTTATCTTATCTAAGAACTTTTAAAAGATTGAAACTATCGGCAATACCCATGGCAGCAGACACAGGACCTATTGGAGGAAATTTATCTCATGAATTTATTATTTTAGCTGAAACTGGAGAAAGTAAAATTTATACAGATAAAAGAATTTTTGATGTAAGTAGTGACAAAACTGAATTGGAAAAAAAATCGTTAAACAATCTTAGAAAAAAATATGAAGCATATTATGCTGTGACAGATGAAAAATTTAATAAAAGTGAATTTGAAAAAAATGTACCAGAAGAATTTAGACTTAACACAAAAGGAATTGAAGTTGGACATATTTTTTACTTTGGTGATAAATACTCAAAACCAATGAAAGCATCAGTTGACTATCAAGGAAAAAAAGAATTTGTAAAAATGGGATCATATGGAGTCGGTGTTTCTAGGTTAGTTGGTGCTATTATTGAAGCTAAATATGATGATAAAAATGAGATTATGAATTGGCCAATTTCAGTATCACCTTACGAATGTGCAATAATTCCACTTATTAATAAGAATGATAATTCAAATTTGGAAAAGGCCTTTAATATTTATAAATATTTAAAAGAAAAGAAAATTGATACTATAATTGACGATACAGACGAAAATTTTTCTTCAAAAATAAAAAAGTTTAATTTAATTGGAATACCTTTTCAAATTATGATTGGTAAAAAATCTGAAGGGGATTTATATGAATTTAAAGAAATTGGCAAAGAAGTAAAAAACTTATCTATTGAAGATATAGCTAAAATTATAATTAATAAAAAAAAATAAATTGATTTCACAATTAGAAAAAGAAGTAACTTTAAGGTATTTGAACACAAGAAAAAAAGATGGATTCTTAAATATAATTTCCATTTTTTCTTTTATAGGAATAAGTCTAGGTGTTGCAGTTCTAATTATTGTTATGTCTGTTATGAATGGATTTAGAACTGAACTAATTGAAAAAATTATAGGTTTTAACCCACATGTTGTTATAAAACCATACGAAAAATCGATTAATGAAAATTTATTTAATAACAAAGATCTAAATATTTTATCCAATACATTTGTTTACAGCAATAGTGGAGAGGGCGTTTTAATAAACAAAAGCTATACAAAAGGAATATTGCTAAGAGGTTATTTGACTGACGATTTTAAAAAATTATCTATTGTTAAAAGTGATAAATTTAATGGAAATAAAAAAATAATTCCAAAATTCATTTCTATTGGCAAAGAACTAAGCTTTAATTATAATATTAAAATAGGTGATAAAATTTTAATTATGTCACCAGCAGGAGTACAAACAATTGTTGGTAATTTGCCAAGACAAGAAACTTATATAGTTGATTCAATTTTTGATAGTGAGATTTCAAATTTTGATCAAAATGTTGCATTTATTAATTTAACCGATCTAGAAAGTTTGTTTGATTTAAAAACTACCAAAAGAAATCTAGAGGTTTATCTAAAAAATCCAAAAAATATTGAGACTGCCAAAAAAAAATTAGAAAAAATTTTTGAAAATTATTATGTCTATACATGGTCTGATTTAAATAAATCATTATTTTCTGCGCTTAAAGTTGAAAGGAATGTAATGTTTATTATTCTTTCATTAATTATTATTGTAGCTGCTTTTAACATCATATCTGGGCTAACTATATTAGTAAAAAATAAAACAAGAGAAATTGCCATACTTAAATCAATTGGAGTTCAAAATAAATCTATAGCAAAAATTTTTTTTATGGTTGGTTTTTTAATTGGCACATTAGCCACTCTAAGTGGAATAATTTTAGGAATTTTATTTTCATATTATATTGAAAATATTCGTGAATTTTTAAGCAACACTTTTAATATTAGCCTTTTCCCAGAGGAAATATATTTTTTAAGCAATCTACCTTCAGAAATTAATTTTAATTCAATTTTAATAATTGCAATTAGTTCTATATTAGTAACTACTATTGTATCAATTTATCCTGCTGTCAAAGCTTCAAAAATGAATACAGTTAAGGCGCTTAAATATGAATAATATGATTGAATTAAAAAATATTATAAAAATTTATAATTCAAAAAAGAAGATTAAAGTACTTAACAAGGTAAGTTTTTCATTTAAAGCTGGTAAAATATACTCACTAGTTGGGCCATCAGGTTCTGGAAAGTCAACTCTTTTAAATTTACTTTCTTTAATTGACACTCCCACGTCAGGAAATTTAAAAATGTCAAAGAAAATTATTGATTTTTCATCTAAACCAAATAATGACAAAATAAGAGCAAAAAAAATTGGTATTATTTATCAAGATAATAATCTTTTGCCCGATTTTACGGCAATAGAAAATATTTATTTAGCCAGATTGTCAATTGACGAAAATAAAAATAAAGCTCTGAAAGATGCAAAAAAATTAATTAATAAATTAGAATTGTCGAACAGATCTAATCATTTATCTACAGAACTTTCAGGTGGAGAAATGCAAAGAGTAGCTATAGCAAGAGCATTAATTAATTCACCTGAAATTATATTAGCAGACGAGCCTACTGGCAGTTTGGACTTTCAAAACGCAAAGGAAGTTTTTAAAATTTTGCTGAAATTAAAAAATAAAAATAGATTAATTATATTTGCAACTCATAATAGATTTTTTGCAAATATGGCAGATTGTAAAATTGAGCTAAATAGTGGTAAAATAAGAAGAGCCACTAATGCAAGAATCAAATAAAAATAACTTTAATCATCTTAAAATTCATACACAGTATTCTATATGCGAAGGAGCTATAAAAATTGACAATCTAAAAGATTACTGCCGTGATAATAATATCAAATCTATAGGCCTATCTGACACATCTAATTTGTGTGGTTCTTTAGAATTTTCAGAAAATATTTCAAAGTCAGGAACTCAACCGATAATAGGAACTCAAATCTTGTTTAATTTTAAAGGAGAAGTGGGTCTATTGTCTTTAATTGCGAAATCTGAAAGTGGTTATAAAAGAATTGTAGAATTATCATCTAAATCATATCTAAATAACGATAAAAATATTGATCCACAATGTAGTTTTAAAGATCTTCTTGAAGAACCGGATGACATAATATTGTTATCAGGTTCTATTAACGGCCTTATAGGAAAATTATTTAACAAAGGTAAATTTTCCGAAATTGAGGAAATATATAAAACTGTTAAAAAAATTTACCAAGATAATTTTTACATTGAGATTCAAAGACATAATGATTTAAATGAAAAATCATTTGAAAACTATAATTTAAATTTATCAAAAAAATTAAATCTACCACTTATCGCCACTCATGAGGTCTATTACTTAGATAAATCTATGCATGATGCTCATGAAGCTTTAATATGTATTGGTAATAAAACATATTTAAACGATAAAAACAGAATATCATTTTCTGATCAACATTATTTTAAATCATCCAAAGAAATGTACGAATTATTTTCTGATCTTCCTGAAGCTTTGGAAAATAATTTTAATTTGCCATTAAGATGTTCTTTCAGACCAATAGTTTCGAAACCAATATTACCAAACATAAGTTCAGACAAAAATGGAAATGCAGATGAAGAATTAATTTTTGACAGTGAAGCTGGATTAAAATTCAAATTTATAAATAATTTTAAAATTAAAGAAGAAAATATAAAGTCAAATCCAAAATACTTAATTTACAAAGAGAGACTAGATCATGAATTAAAAATAATTATTGAAATGAAATATTCTAGTTATTTTTTAATTGTTTCTGATTATATAAAATGGGCAAAAAATAACGACATCCCTGTGGGTCCAGGAAGAGGATCTGGCGCAGGATCTTTGGTAGCTTGGTGCCTATCCATTACAGATTTAGATCCAATCCAATTTAATTTAATTTTTGAAAGATTCCTAAATCCCGATCGTATATCTATGCCAGACTTTGATATTGATTTTTGTGAGGAGAAGAGAGATTTGGTTTTTGATTATTTAAATAAAAAATACACAGATAGTGTAGCCCATATAATAACTTTTGGAAAACTTAAAGCCAGAATGGTAATTAGAGATGTAGGAAGAGTAACTGGATTATCCTATGGTTATGTCGATAGTATATCAAAAATGATACCTTTTGATCCTTCGAGACCACAAAGTTTAAATGAATGTATAAATAATGAACCACGTCTTCAAAAATTAATAAAAGAAGATCCAAAAGTAAAAAAATTAATTGAATTATCTCTTAAACTCGAAGGTTTAAATAGAAATGTTGCAACACATGCTGCAGGTGTAGTAATTGCTGACAAAAAATTAACTGATTCAGTTCCCTTATATAAGGATCAGTCTTCTGAATTATTACTTCCATCAACACAATTTGACATGTACTCAGCAGAAAAAGCAGGGTTAATTAAATTTGATTTTTTAGGCCTTAAAACTTTAACAGTAATTAACAAAACAGAAAAATTAATAAATAAAAAAGACAAATTATTTAAAATAGAAAACATAAAATATGATGATCATAAAGTTTTTGACCTACTTTCATCAGGAAACACTGTTGGTTTGTTCCAACTAGAAAGTTCAGGCATGAGAGATGCTTTAACAAATATGAAACCCAATCATCTTGAGGATATTATTGCTTTAGTTGCACTCTATAGACCTGGTCCAATGAGCAACATACCAACATACAATGATTGCAAACATGGTAGACAGGAACCTGATTATTTACATCCAAAATTAGAGGAAATATTAAAACCAACATATGGAGTTATAATTTATCAAGAGCAAGTAATGCAAATAGCTCAAAAACTTTCAGGTTTTACTGCAGGTGAGGCTGATATTTTAAGAAGGGCTATGGGGAAAAAAAAGAGAGCAGAACTAGAAAGGCAAAAACAAAGATTTATAGAAGGAGCAGTAAAAAACGGAATTAATAAAGAAGTAGCTGTAAGTATATTTTTAAAGATTGAACCGTTTGCTGAATATGGTTTCAACAAAAGTCATGCAGCAGCATACGCAATAATTGCTTATCAGACTGCATATTTAAAAACTTATTTTACAAATGAATTTTTTGTAGCTTCAATGACAATGGATATTTCAAACCAAAATAAATTAAGTGAATTTTTTGAAGAACTTAAAAGATTAAATATTAAAATTATTAGACCCGATATTAACGACTGTTATGCTGATTTTAGGTCAGACGATAATAACTTTTATTATGCTATGGGAGCTATCAAAAGTGTTGGTTTTGAAGCAATTTCGAATGTTGTTAATGAAAGAGAGCAAAATGGAAAATTTAAATCAATTAGTGACTTTATAAATAGAGTAAACCCTAAAGATATAAACAAACTTCAGTTAGAAGGATTAGTCAAAGCGGGTGCTTTTGATAAGTTAATTAGCAATAGACAATCTATATACGATTCAATACCAAATTTAATATTAAAATCTAAAAATATATTTGAAAACAAAATAACTAATCAGATTGATTTATTTGAAATAAACGAATCAGAGTCAACAAAAGATAATAATTTAATATTAAATATTGATGATTGGAAATTTGAAGAAAGATTATCCAAAGAATTTGAATCAATAGGATTTTTTATGTCTGATCATCCAATAAATCAGTATAAGGAAATATTTAATGATTATAAAATTTTTAATTATAATGATTTCTCAAAAGGTGAATCAAATAAACAATCAAATATTGCTGCAACTCTTTTGAAAATACAAGAAAGAAAAACCTCAAAAGGAAACTCTTATGCAGTTATCAAACTTACTGATCTTTCCGGCGTATTTGAGCTTTTTATATTTTCAGAAGTTTTAGAATTAAATAGGAATATTTTAATAGAAGGCAACTCATTGTTAATAACTTTAAATAAAAATTTTTCAAATGATGAAAATAGATTTAGAAGAATTAATGTAAATAAAATTGTTTTGATAAAAGACTTATACAACAAACCAATTTCTAAATTAGAACTAACTTTAGATAAGATAGAACAAATTACTAGTTTAGATAATTTAAGTTATGATGGAAATACTGAGGTTATTTTAAATGTAAAGAATAATCAAAAAATATTAACTTTTAAGCTTAATAAAAATAGAAAAGTTGATAGAAATTCAATAAATTTACTAAAAAAAGAAGAAATTCTTACGCAAATTAGTTAAAATAATCCTTGTTTAATTATAAATTAGTTTGTAAATAGCTGCATAAATTAATACGCACACAATTTTTGGTTTAATAACCCTCCGGTCCTTAGTTGGAAATAATTGTGGTGGCATAACCGGGAAATATATATGAAAATACCTAGTATAACTATTCAACAATTATTAGAAGCTGGTGTTCATCTTGGACATAAAACTTTGAGATGGAATCCAAAAATGAAAAAATATATTTTTGGAAAAAGAGATTCAATCCACATTATTGATTTAACCCAAACTTTAGAATTGATCAATGTTGCCCTTGAAGAAATTTATAAAGTTATATCTGAGAATGGTAAAATTCTTTTTATATCAACTAAAAAACAAGCTTCTGATGCTATTGCAGAAATAGCTAAAAATACTGATCAGTATTATGTTAATTATCGCTGGCTAGGTGGCATGTTAACTAACTGGGGTACTATTTCAAACTCAATCAAAAAGTTAGAAAAATTAAATTTAGATTTATTTTCTGAGAACAGGGGTTTTACAAAAAAAGAACTTTTAAAAATGAGCGTAAAAAGAGATAAACTTCAAAAATCATTAGGCGGCATTGCAAAAATGAAAAAAATTCCAGATTTAATATTCGTAATTGACACAAACTATGAATTATTAGCCATCAAGGAGGCAATCAAACTAAACATACCTATTATTGCTATCCTAGATACAAATTCTAACCCTGAAGGAATCAATTTTCCTATTCCAGGAAATGATGATGCCAGAAGATCGATTGATCTTTATTGTAATTTAATCAAAGAAACAATTGAAAATGCAAAAAAAGAGGTTCCTATTTCCGAAGAAAAATTGCAAAAAGAAAAAGAAAAAACCATTAAAGAAAAAAATATTTGAATTAACTCTATAATAAAATGAGTGATTTAGAAAAAATTAAACAATTAAGACAATCAACAGGTGCAGGATTTAAAGATTGTAGTGCTGCACTTAATGAATCAAGCAGCGACCTTGATAAAGCTGTTGAAATTCTTAGAATTAAAGGAATTTCTAAAGCTTCAAAAAAAATGTCACGTGAAGCTAAAGAAGGCGTAATTGCATTGAGCGGCGATCATAGTAAAACTTCTGTATTAGAAGTAAATTGTGAAACTGACTTTGTTGCAAAAAATAATGACTTTATTAATTTTGTTAAGGAATTAAGTGAAATTAATAATGCAGTTAATGCTGATTTAGATAAATTAAAAAAATCTATAATGAAAAATAAAAAAAACGTAGAAGAAAATATAGTTTCTATGATTGCAAAAATTGGTGAAAAAATAACTCTGGGCAGATCCAAAACTTTACAGCACCAAAATTCAAAAAATTATTTTTATTTACACACTGTAGTGAAAGATAATCTATCTAAACTTGCTGTCATATCTTCATTAAGAAGTGCTGAAAAATCTGAAAAAGTTGACACATTTGGAAAACAACTATCTATGCATATTGCAGCTTCAAATCCATTATCAATAAATACTAGCGATATTAAAAAAGAAATTTTAGATAAAGAGCAAGAACTAATTACAGAAGAGCTCAAAAATTCAGGCAAAACCGAAGATATAGCAAAAAAAATTAGTTCTGGTAAAATGAACAAGTTTAAAGAAGAAAACAGTTTAATGACCCAACAATGGGCAATGGAACCAAAAAAAAAAGTTAAAGATATTATTTTGGAATTAGGAATTAAAGATTTAAGAATTGTTGATTTTTACAGAATTAAGATTGGTAACTGATGTTTAATGAAAATAATTACTTGATAAAAATGAGTAAAACTTTTGAAGTTTTTACAAAAGAAACAACATCTCTCAGGACAGGAAGAGCAAATGCCAATATGTTAGATATAATTAAAGTTGATGTATATGGACAAAAGATGCCGATAAATCAATTAGGAAGCATAACAACACCCGAACCTAGAATGATTAATATTCAAGTTTGGGACCTTAACAATGTCGCATTGATCGATTCATCAATAAAAAAATCAGAATTAGGTTTAAATCCACAAATTGATGGTCAACTTATTAGACTTCCAATTCCTGACTTAAACGAAGAAAGAAGAAATGAAATGAAAAAACTCATTAAGACAATGGGTGAAAAATGTAAAATTTCAGTAAGAAATATTAGAAGAGAAGCAAATGATGAATTAAAAAAATTATTGAAGTCGAAGGAAATTAGCGAAGATGACGAAAAAAAATTTGAAAAAAAAATACAAATCATTACTGATGAACAAATAAAAAAAATCGATGAAAAAGTTATTTCTAAAGAAACAGAAATAATGAAAATATGAATTCAGTTAAGCATGTCGCCATTATTATGGATGGTAACGGCCGTTGGGGCATCAAGCATAAGAAATCAAGAAATTTAGGTCATAAAGAAGGGCTTAAAACTGTAGAAAAAATTATCAAAACTTCAATTAAGAATAAAATTAAATATTTAACTTTATATGCATTTTCTACAGAAAACTGGAAAAGGCCAAAAAAAGAAATTAATTTTTTATTTAATTTATTAGAAAACTTTCTCTTGAATAGAATTTCAGAATTTAATAAACAAAATATTAGATTAAAAATTATTGGAAAAAAAACTTTTTCAAAAAAAATTAATATTCTTTTAAACAAATCTGAAAAAAAAACTTTTAAAAATAAAAAATTACAAATCAACCTAGCTTTAAACTATGGCTCTAAAAGTGAATTAGTACAATCTTTTAATGTCATTAGTAGAAATAAAAAAAGAATTAATGAAAAAAATATTTCAAAACATTTATTTACACAAAATATTCCCGATCCTGATATTTTAATAAGAACTGGAAATACTCAAAGGTTAAGTAATTTTTTGTTATGGCAACTAGCTTATTCTGAAATATTCTTTGAAAAGAAATTATGGCCAGATTTCAACGAAAATGATTACAATAGAATACTAAATAGGTTTAAAAAAATTAAGAGAAATTATGGTAATATTTGATGAAAATAGAATTACAAAAAAGGATAATAACATCAATATTTCTAATATCCTTAGTTTCATTATGCTTATATTTAGGAGGACTTGCAATCGTGATTGCATTATTCATAGTTTCATACATAACATATTCTGAATTTTCTGGTTTATTAGATATTACTTATAAATATTCGGCTAGCCAACATTTATTAAGACATGGTATGATCATTTTTTATTGTTTTTTTATTTTTTTCTTATCATCATTGGCATTAACGATAAATAATGTTTATGATTTTATATTTGTAATAAGCATATGTATATTTTCTGATGTAGGCGGATATATTGTAGGTAAAATTATTAAAGGTCCAAAATTAACAAAAATAAGTCCAAACAAAACAATTTCAGGAAGTATTGGTTCTATATTATTTTCATTTATACCATTAGTTATATTTAATTATTTTTTATCAGATATTTTTTTATTATCGAAAACAAATTTATTATTTTGCATTGAAATTACAGTTGTTTGCCAGTTAGGGGATTTATTTATCTCTTTTTTTAAAAGAAAAGCTAAAGTTAAAGATACAGGAAATATTTTACCTGGTCATGGAGGTTTGCTAGATAGAATAGATGGAATAATATTTGCCTTACCTTATGCTAGTTACAAGTTGTATGGATTTGATTATTTAAATTTATCCATATTTGTATTTTAATTTTATGAAAAAAAAAATAGCTATATTAGGTTCTACAGGATCAATTGGAGAAAATACTGTTAAAATAATTCAAAATAATAAAAAAGATTTCAATGTTATTTTTTTATCTACTAATACAAATGTAATAAAATTATTAAAACAATCATCAATTCTTAAACCAAAATCAGTAATTATTTTTGATAAACAAAATTATTTAAAATATAAAAAAAAATTTATTATTAAAAAAATAAAAGTATTTAATTCATTTAAAGAACTAAAAAAAAAATCACTTAAAAGCAAACTTGATTATATTATGTGTGCTATAACTGGGTTAGCTGGTCTAGATTCAACAATAAATTGTATTGATTCAACAAAAAATATCGCAATAGCGAACAAAGAGTCAATCATTTGTGCTTGGAGTCTTATAGAAAAAAAATTAAAAAAAAATAAAACTAAATTTATACCTGTTGATTCAGAGCATTTTTCAATTTGGTCATTGTTAAAAAATGAATCAATTCATAGTGTGGAAAAAATAATTATTACAGCATCAGGTGGTCCTTTTTTAAATTATAAATTAAATAAATTAAAAAATGTTAAACCTAAAGAAGCAATTAAACATCCAAACTGGAACATGGGAAAAAAAATTTCAATTGATTCTGCAACATTAATGAACAAGGTTTTTGAAGTAATTGAAGCACAGAGAATATTTAAAATTGATATAAAAAAGTTTGAAATACTTATTCACCCTAATTCTTATATACATTCAATAGTTAAATTTTTTAACGGTCAAATTAAAATTTTAGCTCATGATACAGATATGAAAATTCCAATATTTAATTCTATTTATCTAGACAGTTTAAAAAAAATTAATACAAAAAAAATTAATATTAATTTACTTAATAATCTGAAATTGACGAAAGCAAATATTAATGAATATCCATCTATTAAAATTTTAAAAAAAATTAATAACATCAATAGTTTATTTGAAACTGTATTAATATCGGCAAATGATGAATTAGTAGAATTATATATAAAAAATAAAATTAAATTTTTACAAATTAACAATATTTTATTAAAAATTTTGAATAACAAAAAATATATAAATCTAATCAAGAAAAAACCTAAAAAAATATCTGATATTGTAAATTTATCTGAAGAAGTAAGGTTGAAAACGAGAAATCTATGTATACAGTTAATACAGAAATGAAAATATTTTTTAAATCGATAATAATACTTTTATTTATTGCCATTCCTTCTTATTCGGAAATTATCAAAGAAATAAAAGTCACAGGAAACAAAAGAGTTTCAAATGAAACAGTTAAAATTTTTAGTGAAATAAAATTAAATTCTGAATTAAGCCGAAATCAATTGAATGATGTAATTAAAAACCTTTACTCCACTGAATATTTTAAAGATGTTAGTATTAATGTTAAAAACAATATCTTGTATATTTACGTTGAAGAGAATCCAATTATTCAATCAATTAAATTTGAAGGTTTAAAAAATAAAAGAATTCTTAAAATTTTAAATGATCAGATAGAATTAAGAGAAAAAAGTTCTTTTATAAAAAATAAAGTTAAAAAAGGTGAAAATAAAATTTCGAACATTTTACGAAGTAATGGTTTTTACTTTTCTAAAGTTTCGTCTAAAATAAAAAATAATAATAACAATACAATAGACCTTATTTTTGAAGTAGATTTAGGTGAAAAAGCTTTCATAAAAAAAATATCTTTTATCGGTGATAAAAAAATAAAAGAAAATAAGCTAAGAAAAATTATTGTTTCTGAAGAGGCCAAATTTTGGAAATTTATCAGTAATAAAAAATTTCTTGATATCAATAGAGTAAAACTTGACCAAAATTTACTATATAATTTTTATAAAAATAAAGGTTACTACGATGTATCTATAGAAAGTTCATCTGCAAAAATAATTAATCAAACTGATTTTGAATTAATTTTTAATATAAATGCTGGAAAAAAATATTATTTTGGCAATGTTGATTTATCAATACCCCAAGATTATTCTATAGAAAGTTTCGATAAAATTATTGAAACAATGAATAAATTAGAAGGTGAAATTTACTCTTTAAATAAAATAAAAAAAATACTTAAGGAAATAGATGAGATTGCATTAACAAAAGAATTTGAGTTCATTAATGCAAAATATAAAGAAACAACTAATAATAATAAAATTAATTTAGTTCTAGAATTAGAAGAATTAGAAAAATTTTATATTGAAAGGATAAATATATTTGGAAATTTTATTACAGATGAAAATGTAATAAGAAATGTATTACTTGTTGACGAAGGCGATGCTTTTAACGAGATACTTGTGAACAAATCAATAAATGAAGTAAAAGCAAAAAGAATATTTAAAAAAGTAACAAAAAAAATCAATAGCGGATCTACTGATAAATTGAAAACTATTGACATAACTGTTGAGGAACAACCAACGGGAGAAATTTCTGCTGGTGCAGGAACAGGAACAAGTGGATCTACTTTTTCATTTGCAATTAAAGAAAATAATTATATGGGAACTGGCATTAAACTTAACACTCAGGTGGCAATAAGTAATACTGGCCTTTCAGGTATTTTTAGCACAAATAATCCAAATTATAAAAATAGTAACAAAGGTTTATTTACCAGACTAGAGGCTACACAAATAGATCATATGAATAAATTTGGATACAAGTCAACTAAAACAGGTTTTTCGTTAGGCACATCATTTGAACAATATATTGATATCTATTTTTCTCCAACTTTTAATAATTACTTTGAAACTTTAAAGACCTCATCAACAGCTTCTGATGCTAAAAAAAAGCAAAAAGGTGATTACTTTGATAGTAGTTTTAGTTATGGTTTATCTTTAAATAAACTAAATCAAAATTTCCAACCATCCTCTGGTTTCATTAGTAGATTTTATCAAAGTATCCCTATTTATTCGGACGATTATAGTATTGAAAATAAATATAGCTTTGCGAAATATTATTCACCTAATGACAATGCCATTATTTCATTAAAATTTTTAGCAAATTCAATTAATTCATTGGCAGGTGATGATGTTAGAATTTCAAAAAGATTATTCTTACCAAATAAAAGATTAAAAGGATTTGAATATGGAAAAATTGGTCCAATAGATGGTGACGATTATGTCGGTGGAAATTACGCAACAGCAATAAATTTTACAACTACACTTCCAAATTTATTTGCTGATCTAGAAAATTTAGATTTTGGTTTTTTTGTTGACGCTGGCAATGTTTGGGGTGTTGATTATAGTGATTTAATTAGTGATAATAGTAAAATAAGATCATCAACTGGCTTAGCTGTTGATTGGTTTACACCTATTGGTCCATTAAGTTTTTCATTTTCTAAGCCCATTACTAAAGCTGATACAGATAAAACCGAAACTATAAGATTAGATATTGGTACAACTTTTTAATGAAAAAAATTCTTCTAACATTTTTTTTTTTAATATTTTCATCTATTACTTATGGACAAGAAAAAATTGTATATTTAGATACTAATTATTTACTCTCTCAATCTGAAGTTGGCAAATATGTTAACTCAAAATTAAAAAAAATTAATGATAAAAACAACGAAGAATTTAAAAAAATAGAGCTTAATATTAAATCAAGCGAAGAAAATATTTTAAAACAAAAAAATATTTTAAAAAAAGAAGATTATGAAATAAAAATTTCTGACTTAAAAATTAAGTATAAAACATATCAAGAGCAAAGAAAAAAGAAAAATGCTGATTTGACTCAATTAAGAAATAAAGCAGGAAATGAAATATTAAAACACATAAATGAAATTTTAACAAAATATTCACAAAATGAATCTATTTCTTTGATAATTGAAAAAAAAAATGTAGTTATTGGCAAAACTGATTTAGATGTGACATCAGATGTTTTGTCATTGTTAAATAAAAAGATTAAAAAAATTGAATTACAATAATGGTTGATAAATTAAATAAAAAACAAATTATAGAATTATTGCCACATAGAGAACCGATGCTATTAATCGATGAACTAATAAATATTAAAAAATTATTTTCTGCTACTGCAATTGTTAATGTTAAAAAAGATAGTTTTTTTGTACAAGGTCATTTTCCAGGAAATCCAATTATGCCAGGAGTTCTTATTGTTGAGGCATTTGGTCAAGCCGCCGCAGCTTTAACTGCAGCTGGCATAGATAAAAAAGAATATGAGAATAAATTAGTTTTTTTAATGAGTGTAGAAAAGGCTAGATTTAGAAATCCTGTCATACCTGATTGTAAACTAGAATTAAATATTCAGGCCATAAGATCTCATGGCAGAGTTTGGAAATACAAAGGTGAAGCTTTTGTTCAAGGAAAAAAAATGTCAGACGCACAATGGTCTGCAACTATTGTTGATAGGAAATAATTAGCAATAAATCTTGATAAGTATTTAATTTGAGTTTTGATATTAAACTTATTAATGAATAATCCTTTTTTTAAAAATAAAGGTCCTTTTAAAATAGATAAATTATTGAAGCTTTCTGGTTTAAAAAGTATTAATAATTTTAAAAATATTAATATTTACGATGTTAAAGATCTATCAACATCAACATCTAAAGATATAACTTTTTTTCATTCAAAAAAATATTTTAATCTTGCATCTAAAACAAAAGCTTTTTTTTGCATTACTACAGAAAATCTAAAAAATTATTTACCTGACAATTGTAATAAAATAATTGTCGATAATGTTTTAATAGCAACAGCTAAAATTACAAAAGTATTCTATCCCGATTCAGTAACTGATAATTTTGACACAACTTCTAGAGATATAAATAAAACTTCATTTAAGAAAAAAGTTAAGTTTGGAAAAAATGTATTAATTGGAAAAAATGTTAAGATAGGCAAAAATTGTTCTATTGGACACAATTCAATTATAGAAAAAAATGTTATTATAGGAAATAATTGTTTTATAGGATCTAATGTAATTATAAGAAATACTATAGTTAATAATAATGTTCATATTTTAGATGGTTGTGTAATAGGGAAAAAAGGTTTTGGTTTTTTTCCAGATAAAAAATTAAATTATCGATATCCTCAAATTGGTGTAGTTATAATTAATGATAACGCAGAAATTGGCTGTGGTTCAACAATCGATCGAGGATCAATGTCCAATACTATTATTGGTAAAAATACTTATTTAGATAATCAAATTCATATTGCACACAATGTTAAGATTGGAGATAATTGCATTATAGCTGGCCAAGTTGGGTTTGCTGGAAGCTCTACATTAGGCAACCATGTAATGATTGGTGGTCAAGCCGGAGTTTCGGGACATTTAAAGATTGGTAATAACGTACAAATAGGAGGAGGAAGCGGAGTAATTAAAGATATACCTGATAATTCTAAAGTTATGGGATATCCAGCTAAAAGTTTAAAGAATTTTATAAGAGAAAATAAATGATACACAAAACTGCAATAATAGATAGCAAAGCTAAAGTTTCTAGTTCAGCAAAAATAGGTGCTTACTCAGTAATTGGACCTAATGTTGAAGTTGGCGATAATGTAATAATTCATTCTCAAGTAAACATTTCAGGAAATACAAAAATTGGAAATGGTAATAAAATTTATCCATTTGTGGCTATTGGTAACGATCCACAAGATTTAAAATATAATGGAGAGGAAACCAAACTTGTAATTGGAAATAACAATAAAATTAGAGAATATGTAACTATTCATCCAGGCACTTCTGGTGGAGGTGGGATAACTAAAATTGGAGATAACTGTCTGTTTATGATTTCATCTCATATAGGTCACGATTGTAATGTAGGGAACAATGTAATTATAGCAAACAATGTTCCTTTAGGTGGACATGTTACAATTGAAGACAATGTTGTTATAGGAGGAAATTCTGCAGTTCAACAATTTACTAGAATTGGAAAAATGGCAATGATTGGTGGAATGACTGGAGTTTTACATGATGTTATTCCTTACGGATTATCAATTGGTAATAGAAATTATTTACAAGGGCTTAATTTAATTGGATTAAGAAGAGCTAATTTTGAAAACAAAGATATTTTAGGTCTTGCAGAAGCATATAAAGAGATCTTTGCAACAAAAAATCTTACAGATAATTTAAGTAAATTAAACGGTGAGTTTAAAGAAAACCCATTGGTAAAGAATGTTATTGAATTTATAACAAAGGATAAAAAGAGATCTATTTGCACACCTTTTTCTAAGGAGTAAGATGATTGGTTTAATATTTGGAGACACTAATTTTCCAATAAAAGTTCTTAAAAAAATAAAGAAAAAAAGATTAAAGTATTTAATAATTGATTTATCTAAATCAAAAAAATTTAAAAAAGATAAAAAATCTTATTCAGTTTCAATTGGACAGTTTGGTAAAATTATTAATATTCTAAAACAAAATAACTGCAAAAAAGTATTATTTGCTGGAAAAGTATCAAAACCGAATTTCTCAAAACTTAAATTAGATTTAAAAGGTATTTATTATATTCCAAGAATAATTAATGCTTCAAAACTGGGGGATGCAGCTATTTTAAAAGAAATAATAAAAATATTAAATCAGCAAGGAATAAAAACTATAAGTTCACTAACATACAACACTGAATTAACACTTAAAAAAGGAAATTATTCAAAAACAAAACCAAATAAAGAAGATAAAAAAGATATAACAAAAGCTATAACAACACTAAATAAATTAAGTAAATATAACTTTAGCCAAGGAACAGTTATTAGAAATAAAAAAATTGTTGCTATTGAAGGCAAGGACGGAACAGAAATAATGCTTAATAAATGCAAAAGAAAAAAATTTATAAACAATGGAGTTTTAGTAAAATTTCCTAAGAAAAAACAAGATCTTAGAGTTGATCTACCTACAATAGGATTAAAAACATTAAAGCAGTGTAAAACAGCAGGACTTAAAGGAATAGTTTTAAAGAGTAAACAGAATGTATTTCTAGATAAAAGCAAATGTGTTTATTTTGCCAACAAAAACAAAATGTTTATTACAGTTAAATGAAAAAAATATTTGTACTTACTGGAGAACCATCAGGAGACAAATTAGCTTCAACTGTTATTTCCAAACTAAAACAAAATAATTCAGATATTGAATATTCTTGTGTTGGTGGAGAACATTTAAATTCACTAGGTATTGAATCAATTTATGACCTTAAAAAAATTACCTATATAGGTTTTACAAATGTTTTATTAAATTTATTTAAAATTAAAAAAAAAATTAACGAAACTGCAGATAAAATAATAGAATTTAACCCTGACGTTCTATTTAGTGTAGATAGTCCTGATTTTACATTAAGAGTTGCTGAAAAAGTTAAAAAAATCAATCCAAATATAAAAACTGTTCATTATGTAGCCCCACAGGTATGGGTATGGAGAGAGGGTAGGGTAAAAAAAATCAAAAAATTTTTAGATCATATTCTGTTATTGTTTAATTTTGAAAAAAAATATTTTGATAAAGAAAATATTAATAATACATTTGTTGGACACCCTTTGCTTGAAAAAACCAATAAAGCAAAAACTGATTTATCTAATTTAATTAAAAAAGATAAAAAAATTATATCTTTGTTTGCTGGAAGTAGATCGTCCGAAACAAGTATACTTTTGCCAATTTTAATAGATTTTATAAATTTAATGAATGATAAATTTAATGATTACCTATTTGTATTTCATGCAACTAAAGAAAATAAAAATTTTATAAATGATAAAATTAAAAGTTCAAATATAGATAATATCGAAGTTATTTCTGATGAAAATATTAAATCTCAAATTTTATCAAACTCTGTATTTGCAGTTTCTAAATCCGGTACAGTTTCATTAGAAATTTGTAACGCTAAAGTTCCATCAATTATTATTTATAAAATGAATTTCTTAAATTTTATGATTGTGAAATTCTTAGTAAAAATTAAATATGCAAATATAATTAATATAATTAATAACAAAGAAGTAATTCCAGAACTTATTCAAAATGAATGCAACTCTAAGGAAATCTATAAATCGGTTATTTATTTTTTAAAAAACCCAAGTCTTATGGATAAACAAATTAATGATTTTAGTAATACATTAAATGAAATTAGGTCAAGAACTTCTTCTGCAGATGAAGCTTCTTCAGTTTTATCAAGTTATCTTACTTCCTAATCTTTTTAAGACCTCGCTTTTGCCAAGAGAACTTATAATATCATAAATTCCAGGACCAAATTTTGATCCTGTTAAAACTATTCTTAGTGGTTGACCAACTCCTTTGAAGTTAGTTTCATTTGATTTTATAAGACCATTAACAATTGGTTCTAATGTTTTTTTGTTTAATTTTTCTATTTTTGAAATACTATTAGAGAATTCAGATATGATTTTTTTGGCTTTATCATCTAATAATATTAAATTATCTTGATTAATAGTAACTTTATCTTGAATTATATATTTAGAATTATTGTATATATCTTCTAAAGTTTTGGCTTTGTTTTTAAGAAATGCTAATGAAGATTTAATTTTTTCTCCTTTTTCATCGGGCATCTTTTCTTTATAAATTTCACAGTATTTAGTTAATTGATTAAAAAGTTCATTTTCATCAATATTTTTAATGTAATGCTCATTCATTGATAAAATTCGGCTCATATCTAGTTTTGATGGAGATTTACCTATACCTTCTAAATTAAAATATTTAACACTTTCTTCTTCAGTAAAAATTTCTTTATCTTTAAAGGACCATCCTAGTCTTAGTAAGTAATTTCTTAACGCTTCGGGCATTACCCCAATTTTTGAGTAATCGTCTAAAGTTGACGCCTTATCTCTCTTAGAAAGTTTTTTTCCTTCAGTGGTATGTATTAAAGGTATATGTGCGTATGAAGGCAATTCCCATTTCATGGACAAATAAATTTGCATTTGCTTAAATGTATTAATTTTATGGTCATCACCTCTAATTATATGTGTAATATTCATTTGATGATCATCAACTGAAGCGGATAAATTATAAGTTGGTGTTTCGTCTTTTCTTAATATAACAAAGTCTTCTATTGTGCTGTTTTCAATTTCAATATCACCTTGTACCAAGTCTTTCAAAGTAGAGTTTCCTTCAGATTTACTTTTAAATCTTATTACTGGATCTGTACCCTTAGGTGCATCACTTTCTTTTAATTCTCTACATTTTCGATTGTATACATAAGGAAGTTTTTTTTGTTTGGCTCTTTTTTTTTGTTCTTCAATTTCTTCATGTGAACAATAACATTTATATGCAAATCCATTTTTTAATAATTCTTTAGCAACATTAATATGATCATTTATTTTCGAGGATTGAATATATTCTAGACCGTCATGTTCTACACCAATCCATTTTAAAGATTTAATTATTTGATTTTTATATTCATTTTTAGATCTTTCTTTATCAGTATCTTCAATTCTTAAAAAAAATGAACCTTTTTGATTTTTTGAATATAACCAATTAAATAATGCTGTTCTGACTCCGCCTATATGAAGAGGTCCTGTTGGAGATGGAGCAAATCTTGTTGCTACTTTTGACATTAATTATGTTTAGACTATTTTAATGGAAGTTTCTATATAAAGATACCAGAATACCTTGGACTTTTACTCTGTTAGGGCCAAAAATTTTGGTTTCATAATTTCTATTCGCACTTTCAAGAGCAACAGTTTTACCTTTTCTTCTTAATCTTTTTAACATTGCTTCATGATCATCAATTAAAGCAACTACAATTTTTCCATTTTCTGCTGTATCTGTTTTTTTGATTATAACAGTATCACCATCGTTTATCCCAGCTTCAATCATTGAATCTCCACTTATTTTTAAACCAAAAAATTCGCCATTTTTTTCAATATTTTCAGGCAGCGTAATTCTAGCTACTTCATTTTGAATAGCTTCAATAGGCGTTCCAGCAGCAATACTCCCAAGAATTGGTATATCAACACCTTTAGTTGATGAGGAGATCTCATCCAAACCACCTTTTATGACGCTCGGCGAAAAAGAATTATAAAGATCATTTGCTGACGCAGTTTCTGGAAGCTTGATTACTTCTAATGCTCTTGCTTTATGAGCTAATCTTTTTATAAATCCTCTTTCTTCTAAAGCGCTTATCAACCTGTGTATTCCAGATTTTGATTTAAGATTTAACGATTGTTTCATTTCTTCATAAGAAGGCGATACACCAGAAGATCTCAACTTCTTGTTGATAAATAAAAGCAGGTTTTTTTGTTTTTTAGTAAGCATAGAACAAATTAAGTACATTCATGTTCTATAAAAGTTCTTCTAATTTAACAACAGCTTAAAACTCAATAAAATCAATAGTTTTTTAACTATAAAACAGAAAAAATAGAATTTTTATCCAGATTTTTCAAAAGCGATTCACCGATTAAAAAAGTTTTAATATTTGTTTTATTTTTAATTTCTAAAAGTTCTTCTTTATTTTTAATTCCACTTTCAGAAATTAATGGACCACTATGTTTTTCCAAAACATTATGAATATTGTAAGTTGTGTTTATTTCAGTTTTTAAAGTTTGAAGATTTCTATTATTTATACCGATTAAAGCATCTTTAAATTTTAAAGCTCTTTTGGCTTCTTCAACATTATGAACTTCAACTATTACTGACATATTTAAATTTAAAGCTTCTTCATACAAAGTATTGGCCAATTCATCTGAAACACAAGCTAGTATAATTAGTATTGCATCTGCGCCATAACTTCTTGCAAGATAAACTTGAAATTTGTCTATAAAAAAATCTTTACATAATATTGGAAGGTTAATTTGTTTTTTAATTTTACTTATATGTAATAAATTTCCTAAGAAAAAATCCTCTTCAGTTAAAACAGATAAACATGTGGCTTTATTTTTATTAAATATATTTGCTATATTTACTGGATCATAATTTTGAATTATTAAACCAGCTGATGGACTAGCTTTTTTTATTTCTGCAATAATTGAAATTTTATTTTCATTTTCATTTTTTTTAATCTTTTCTTTAAAATTTATAAAAGTTTTGTTTTCTTCAATTTTTGTTTTTAAGCTTTCAATTGATAAAGATTTTTTTAATAAATCTATTTTTTTTTCTTTATTTTTAATTATTTTTTCTAATATATTTTCAGGCACTTTGTATACTTTGCAAATGTTTAAAACTTTTTCCAGATAATATATGTTCCCTTGCATTGCTATATGCATCTATAAAATTTGAAAATTTTTCTGATACTATAAGACCTGCTGCTGCATTTAAACAAACAGCTTTAGAAAAGTCATTGTCTTCACCTTTAAATATATTAATCATTTTATCTGCATTAAATTTTGCGTCATCACCAAGCAAATTTTTAAAGTTTTCTGCATTAATATTTAACTCAATTGGATTTATGACCATCTCTGTAATTTTATTATCTTTTAGTTGAACCACATTAGTTTTTGCATAAGGCGAAATTTCATCTAAGCCATCCTGACTATTGACAATCCATGCAAATTTAATTTTTAAATTTTTTAAACCATTTGCAAAAATTTTTAATAATTTTTTATCAAATACACCAACAACTTGTCTTTGAACTAGAGCAGGACTACTCAATGGACCAATCATGTTAAATATAGTTCTTTTTCCAATTTTCTTTCTAGTAGGGCCAACAAATTTCATTGCGCTATGGTAATTTGGCGCAAACATAAAACCAAAATTATTTTTTTTTATCTGATCTTCAATTTCTTTTGGTTCTAGGTTAATTTTAATATTTAGTGCCTCCAAAACATCACCAGAACCACATTTTGATGAAACAGCTTTGTTTCCATGCTTAGCTACTTTAATACCCATACTAGCTAACAATAGAGCAGAAGCTGTTGAAATGTTCAAAGTATTCATTCCATCTCCTCCTGTACCACATGTATCAACACAGTTCTGGATATTAACTCTCTTTGACTTTTCTCTTAAAATATAAACCCCACCTGCGATTTCTTCAGATACTTCACCTTTAAGAGATAAAAGAGTAAGAAAATCAAATATTTCTGATTCATTTGCCTCTCCGTTCATCAGAATATTAAATGCAGATTTGCTTTCTTCAAAAGATAAATCCTCTTTTTTTTTAAGTTTTTCTAAAAATTGCTTCATTAGTTTTTATAATTTATAAAGTTTTTTAAAATTTTTATTCCGATGGTAGTTTTTATACTCTCTGGATGAAATTGTACCCCATGAATATTATATTTTTTATGCATAATTCCCATTATTACGCCATCTTTTGTTTGAGCTGTTATCTCAAGATTTTTTGATAGAGTTTTTTTATCAATTATTAAACTATGATATCTAGTTGCTTCAAAACTTTCAGGTAAATTTTTTAAAATACCAGTTTTAAACGATTTAATTTTACTAGTTTTTCCATGCATTATTTTTTTGGCTTGAATTATTTTAGATCCAAAAACTTGCCCTATAATTTGATGACCCAAACATACTCCAAGAATTGGAATTTTTTTATGCAATTTTTTTACAATTCGTAAGCAATTTCCAGATTGACTTGGAGTACCGGGCCCAGGAGATATTACAATTTTGTTATATTTATTTTTAACGATTTCCTTTTCAGTTATTTCGTCATTTCTAAATACCTCAACTTTTGTATTTAATGACGATAAATAATGATAAAGATTAAAAGTAAAACTATCGTAGTTATCAATTAATAATATTTTCATTATTATTCCAAAGATTTTAATAAGGCCTTAGCTTTGTTTACTGTTTCTTTATATTCATTCATTGGTTTACTATCGGCAACAATACCAGCACCAGCTTGTACATAAAATTTGTTATTTTTTGAGACAGCTGTTCTTAATGCAATACAAGTATCAAAATCACCATTAGCCGAAAAATATCCAATTCCACCTGCATATACTTTTCTTTTTGTATTTTCTAATTCATCAATAATTTCCATAGCTCTTATTTTTGGGGCACCTGACACTGTTCCAGCAGGAAAACCTGAAAGGAGAGTGTCAAATTTAGAAAATTTTTTATTAAATTTTCCAATTACATTTGAAACAATGTGCATTACATGCGAATATCTTTCTATTACAAATTTTTCTGTAACTTTAACAGTATTAATCTTAGACACTTTTCCGGTGTCATTTCTCCCCAAGTCTAAAAGCATTAAATGTTCAGAAAGTTCTTTTTTATCTTTCAATAAATCTCTTTCAAAGTATTTATCCTCTTTTTTATTTTTTCCTCTAGGTCTAGTACCTGCAATAGGTCTAATGGTAATATTGTTATTTCTTAGTCTAACCAGAATTTCTGGACTCGCTCCAATTATTTGAAAATCTTCAAAATTAAAAAAATACATAAATGGAGAAGGGTTGTTAATTCTAAGTTTTTTATATATTTCGATCGGTTTTTTAGTAAGTTTTGTTTCGAATCGTTGACTTAAAACAACTTGAAAAATATCGCCAATCTTAATGTATTTTTTAGCTTTTATGATATTTTGTAAAAATTTTTTTTTTGAAATATTTGATTTAACTTTAATTTTTTTTTGAGATTTATCAGTGGTAAAATTTGAATTATAATTTGATGCAAAAATTAAATTATTAATTTGATTTTCTATTGAATTAAATTTTGTCTTATAATTGTTTATCTTTTCATCTGCAAAACAGTTTATTATATAATAAATTTTTTGTTGATAATTATCATGAATTATTAAGGTTCGAGGTCTTAAAATTCTTGCATCTGGTATTTTAAGATCATCATTACAAGAATTTGGAACTTTTTCTATATATCTTATTATGTCATATGAAAAATAACCTGATAATAAAGAACTGATTGGAGGAAGATTTTTTGGTATTTTAAATTTAAATTTTTCAATTATATCTTCAATATTTTTTTTTGGGTCTCCTTTAATTTTGATTTTTTTATTTTTTTTGTAAACAAAACAACTGTTATTATTAAATTCCCATATTTTATCAGGATTTTTTCCAAAAATTGTATATCTTCCTTTAATAAAACCTTTTTCAACTGACTCAAAGACAAAGCTATTTTTTTCACTTAAAAAGTTATTTATTAAATTGTCAATTTCACTTAACTCATTTGTATTTTTACAAAAGTATATAACTTGATTTATTTTTTTTTTGTGATTTTTTTTAAAACTTTTAATATCAACATTTAGCATTATTTATTTAAAATAATTTTTCATTCTATTAAGAGTTTTTTCATTTACTTCAATTTTATATTTTTCACTTAATAAAAAGTCATATGAATTATAAAGATTATCTCTTAATTTTTTATTTGTTTTATTGGCAAAAATTTTAATCTCATCACTATTTTTATCTAAATTATTTTGATAAATGTTTTTTATTTTAGTTAAATAGACATTATTATTTTCATCAGAAACTAATGAGAAATTATTAGCATCTAATGAGTATAGTAATTTAACCGACTCAGATGTGAATTTATTTGCATCATCGATGGAGTTAATTATTAAATTATTAAATACTCCTTTTGATAGTTTAATAAAATCTTCATTTGTAAATTCTTTTTTTCGAATCTTTTTCATCAAATCTGTGTGAATATTGTATTTATTGTTTTCAAACAAATCATTTTTTACTATTTCAAGAAATTCATCACTTTCTAAACTGGGTAAGATTTTTTTTAAATTTTTAATTTCATATAATACAAAAAAATCATTTTTATCTAATAATTCTAAAGTATTTTTATTTCTTTTTTTATAAATTTCGCTTAGTAAATCTTCACTATTTCTTTCTGGATAGTATTCATTAATTGTCTCAACTTCTAAATTGTATTTTTTTGCTATTTCATTAATTTTATTATTATTTGTTATTAAATCTTCAATTTCATCAATTTTTGAAAAGAAATTTTCAGTAAAATCGGTTTCTCCAGTTAAATTTTTTGGAGTTATTTTAATTATGGATACATCTATTTTTTCAAGTAAAAAATTGCCTTTGTTTTTGTTAATATGTTTTTTTATATCATCTAAGCTAATCTCATTTTTATTTATATATATTGAATTCAAATCTAAATAATCAACCTCAACTTTTTTTAATTGTTCTTTATAAGTTTTGTTTATTAAAAAATAAGGAGACTTAATTCCACCACCTATATAATTAAACAAATTTTTTTTTAATTCATTAATTTTAATTTCTTGTTCAAATACTATAGGTGACATATTATTTTCTAACAAAAATTTTTCGTATTTAGTTCTTGAAAAATTATTGTTTTCATCTTGAAAGAATTTTTTTTTTTTTAATTTTTTAGCAAGGATTTCATCAGAAATTAAAATCTTTAACTCATTTATTTCTATATCAATAAGAGTGGTTGAAACAAACTGAGCTAAAAGTTCTTCAAGAACATTATTATTAATATTTTCTTTTATTAATTCAGTACTAATTTTTGAATTATTTATAAAATCAGCAAAATCCTGAGTTGATACATTATAATTATTTATTTTAGCAATAGTGTTTTTATTACCTCCACTGAAGACACTTCCCATTCCCCAAAAAACAAATGGAATAATTATTATAGCTACAAGAACCCCAGCAAGCTTACCTTTTGAAAAATTTCTAAGTTTATCTAGCATTTAGTTTTAATTTTATTGATCTATAAAAAACAAACCTATAAATTAAATTTGAGTTAATGACAAATAATATGTTTTTTATTGCAAATTGGAAAATGTTTGGTGATTTTAAGTCAGTAAATTCCATTAAAATGGTGATCAAACTTTCAAAAGACAAAAAATATAAAAAAGCAAAAATCGTATATTGTCCACCATATACATTAATAGACAAATTTTTAAAAATAACCAATAAAAGCAAAATTAAAATTGGAGCACAAAATTGTCATCATTCTCAAAACTCTGGACCTTTTACTGGTTCTGTAAATGTTGATTTAATAAAATCCATTGGAGCAAAATATGTAATAATTGGCCACTCAGAAAATAGAGTTTCTGGTGATACCAATCACATAATAAATCTTAAAATTAAATCTGCTCTTAAAAAAAAATTAAAAATCATTTTTTGTATCGGAGAAACTTTAAAAGAAAAAAAAAATAATAAAACCAATCTAGTTTTAAAATCTCAAATAATTCGTGGTCTTAAAAATGTTAAAAAAAACAATAATATTATTTTTGCATACGAACCCGTATGGTCTATTGGAACAGGTGTAGTTCCTAAAAATAATGATCTAAAAATACAAATTTATACTATTAAAAAAATGATATCTAAACTTTGGAGATTAAAAAATCCAAAAATAATTTATGGTGGCTCAGTAAATCCAAAAAATATCAATGAATTAAGAAAAATTAGTTCAATTAATGGTTTTTTAATTGGTGGCGCATCTCAAAAAGCGAAAAATTTTATTGATATCATTAAAAAAACTATTAATTAATCATCATGGAAAACATATTATTAGTAACAAACATCATTCTTGCAATTTTGCTTGTATTATTTGTACTCTTTCAAAAATCTGAAGGCGGAGCTTTAGGAATAGGTGTTTCTCAAGATAATTTTATGTTTTCAAGATCTACTGGAAATTTTTTAACCAAAGCAACCGCAATTATTGCAACATTGTTTATTATTTGTAGTCTTGCATTAACAATAGTTTCTAGGGGTGATATTTCACCAACATCATCAGTTTTAGATAAAATTGAAGAAAATTCTTCTGACGAAGCACCAAAAATTCCTGAAAATAATAATTAATACTTTCATTTTTTATTAAGTACGGCTATAAAGTACTTCCATGGCGCGATATATATTTGTCACTGGCGGCGTGGTATCATCTTTAGGTAAAGGTTTATCGTCAGCATCACTTGCTTATTTGTTAAAATCCCAAGGTTATAAAGTTAGGATCAGAAAAATGGATCCTTATTTAAATGTAGATCCTGGTACAATGAGTCCTTTCCAACATGGAGAAGTTTTTGTGACCAACGATGGAGCAGAAACAGATTTAGATCTCGGTCATTATGAAAGATTTACCAATATATCAGCAAAAAAATCTGACAATATTACAACTGGCAAAATCTATAGTGATATAATTAAAAAAGAACGTAAAGGAAAATATTTAGGAAAAACTGTTCAGGTTATACCCCATGTTACAGATAGAATTAGAGAGTTTATAAAAGATGATATAACTAATGAAGATTTTGTAATTTGCGAAATAGGAGGAACAGTTGGAGATATAGAAAGTTTACCATTTGTTGAAGCTATAAGGCAATTTTCAAACGAAGTTGGAAAAAGTAAAAGTTTATTTATTCATTTAACTTTTGTTCCATTCTTAAAATCATCAGATGAAATTAAAACAAAACCAACACAACATTCTGTCAAAGAATTAAGGAGTCTAGGTATTCAGCCAGATATAATTATTTGCAGATCTCAAAAATCTATACCATTAGACCAAAGAAAAAAAATATCACTTTTTTGTAATGTTTCAATTGAAAATGTCATAGAGACAGTAGATGTAAGAACAATTTATGAAGCACCAATAAGTTTTTATAATGAAAATTTGGACAAGCAAGTTTTAAAATATTTTAAATTAAAGCCAAGAAAAAAAGTTAATTTATTGCCTTGGAAAAAAATTACTAAAACTGTTTTAAATACAAAAAAAATATTAAATATTGCTATTATAGGAAAGTATGTAAATTTAAAAGATGCTTATAAATCTCTAGATGAAGCATTAATTCATGGTGGAATAAGTAATAGTATAAAAGTAAATTTAGTTAGAATTGAATCTGATAAATTAAAACTTAATCAAATTAATAAATTTTTAAAAAATGTATCTGGTATTTTAATACCTGGTGGATTTGGAAAGAGAGGAACAGAAGGAAAAATATCAGCTATAAACTATGCTAGAAAAAACAAAATTCCATTTTTTGGAATTTGTTTCGGTATGCAAATGGCAGTAATAGAATTTGCTAGGAATACTTTAAAAATTAAAAATGCGGGATCTAGTGAACTGGGTAAAAAATGTTACCCTGTAGTCGGACTATTGAACGAATGGAATAAAAATGGAAGAGTAATAAAAGGAACAAATAAAGATTTGGGGGGCACAATGAGATTAGGATTATATGAAGCAAAATTAAGACATAATTCATTGATAGAAAAAATATATAAATCAAAATCTATATTCGAGAGACATAGACACAGGTACGAGGTGAATAATAATTTAAAAAAAAAATTTGAAAATAAAGGAATGATTTTTTCTGGAATGTCGCCTGATAACAAATTACCTGAGATTATTGAACTTAAAAATCATCCATGGTTTGTAGGAGTTCAGTTTCATCCGGAATTTAAATCTAGACCTTTAACTCCACATCCTTTATTCTCATCATTTATCAAGGCTGCAAAATTCTATAATGATAAATAAAGTAGTAAACTGTAACGGAATTAAAATATCTAATAATAATAAAATAAGTCTTATATCAGGTCCATGTCAGCTTGAAACTGAACAACATGCAATGGATATGGCAGGCAAAATTAAAGAAATTGCATCTAAATTTGGTATAGGATTAATTTATAAAACTTCATTTGATAAAGCTAACAGAACTAGTTTAACAGGAAAAAGAGGTGCGGGGCTAGATTTATCATTGCCAGTTTTTAACAAGATAAGAAAAGAATTAAAAATTCCAGTATTAACAGACATTCACAATGTTGAGCAATGTTCAATTGTATCTGAACATGTTGATGTATTGCAAATACCTGCTTTTTTATGTCGACAAACAGATTTATTAATTGCTGCAGCCAAAACTAATAAAATAATTAATGTTAAAAAAGGACAATTTTTAGCACCATGGGATATAGTAAATGTAACAAAAAAAATTTCTGACTCTGGAAATGAAAATATTCTTATAACAGAAAGAGGTGCTAGTTTTGGATACAATACATTGGTTTCAGATATGAGATCAATACCTATTATGGCAAAAAATGGTTACCCAATAGTTTTTGACGGAACACATTCTGTACAACAACCGGGCGGACTTGGTGAAAAAAGTGGAGGTCAGAGAGAATTTGTTGAATATTTATCAAGAGCAGCAACTGCAGTTGGTATAGCCGCAATTTTTTTAGAAACACATCAAGATCCAGATAACGCTCCATCTGACGGACCAAATATGATTCCATTAAGTAAATTAGAAAGTCTAATTTCACAAATAGTTGAAATTGATAATCTTGTTAAGAAATAAATGAGCAAAATAACAAAAGTTGTAGCAAGACAAGTTTTTGATAGTAGAGGAAATCCCACAATTGAAGCAGAAGTTTTTGCAAATAATATGAAAGCAAGAGCGATTTGTCCATCAGGAGCTTCAACTGGATCACACGAAGCTTATGAAAAAAGAGATCTATTAAATAAAAAATATTTAGGAAAAAGTGTTTTGAAACCAGTCGAATTAATTAATAAAGTAATTTCAAAAAAATTAAAAAATCAAAATATACATAATCAAGAAAAAATTGATTATATTTTAATCAAACTCGATGGGACAAAACAAAAAACGAAGTTTGGAGCAAATGCATTATTAGCCGTTTCTATGGCTGTTAAAAAATTATCTGCAAGAATTAGAAAAATCCCACTTTATAAAACTTTTTTAGTTAAAAAGAATTTTAAATTACCTTACCCTTTAATGAATGTAATTAATGGTGGCGCCCATGCAAATAACGGTCTTAGAATTCAAGAGTTTATGATCAGACCTGATAAAGCTAAATCAATTACAGAAGCAATAAGAATGTGTTTTTTGGTAATTAATAATTTAAAAAATATAATTAAAAAAAGTGGGGGTTCCACGTCTGTTGGAGACGAAGGCGGTTTTGCTCCAATGATAAATGATAACGAAGATGCTTTAAAATTAATAGTAAAAGCTATAAAAAAAGCAGGTTTCAAAAATGGAAAAGATATATCAATATGCCTAGATGTTGCTGCTAATGAATTATTTAGAAATAAAAAATACTCTATTCATTCTAAAAGATTTACAACTATTGATAAAACGATAGATAAATATTTAAAATTAATTAAAAAATATAAAATTAAATCAATAGAAGACCCCTTTGCGGAAGATGATTGGTCATCATGGAATAAATTCATGAAAAGAATTACTAAAAAAACTCAAATTGTAGGAGATGATTTATACGTAACAAATTTGGAAAGATTAAAGATAGGATTTTTGAATAAATCTTCTAATTCAATATTAATTAAACTGAATCAAATAGGAACTGTTTCTGAAACTTTAGAAGTAATCAAATTTGCTCAATTAATTGAATTTAATACGATAATATCTCACAGGTCAGGTGAGAGTGAAGATACTTTTATTTCAGATCTAGCAGTAGGCACCAATTCTAATCAAATAAAAACAGGATCATTAGCTCGTTCTGAAAGAGTAGCTAAATATAATCAACTTATAAGAATTGAAGAGAAACTTGGAAAATCTGTAAAAATGAATAAAATCAATTAATGTTAGATAAAATAAAAAAAAATTATTTTATTCTAATATCTACTATTTTATTTTTGTATTTTTTTTTTAATCTTTTAGACGGAGAAAGAGGTTTAATTTCATATTTTGATAAAAAAAATATTTTGAAAGAATTAAAAAATGAAAAAATTGAAGTAACCAATAAAATAAATGAGTTAGAAATTAAAAATTCACTTTTAACTGATAATTTAGATTTAGATTATATAGAAACTTTAATTAGGCAAAAATTTTTATTTGGAAAAGATGGAGAAAAAATTTTTTTAATTAAAAATAATGAAAATTAGACACCCTGAAAAAATTAACAAACCTATCAATCCAATTAAGAAAAAACCAAATTGGATTAGGTCAAAACTTATTAACAGCCAAGAATTTTTTTTAACAAAAAGTATAGTTAATCAACATAAATTAAAAACTGTTTGCCAAGAGGCAAACTGTCCAAATATTACTGAATGCTGGAGCAAAAGACATGCAACTTTTTTGATTATGGGAGAAATATGCACTAGAGCCTGTCCTTTTTGCGATGTTATAACAGGAAAGCCAAAACCTCTAAACTCTTTTGAGCCATTAAAAATAGCTTCAGCAGTTAAAAAACTAAATTTAAAACACGCTGTAATAACTTCTGTGGATAGAGATGATCTTATTGATGGTGGAGCTAATCATTTTTATGAAGTAATAATTGAAATAGGAAAACAAAATCCTAAAACAACAATAGAAGTTTTAACTCCTGATTTTTTGAGAAAAGGAGATTCATATAAAAAAGTAATTGAAGCTAAACCAGATGTTTTTAATCATAATATTGAAACTGTTCCAAGACTTTATAGACAAGTTAGACCAGGATCTAGATACTTTGCTTCACTTGAACTTTTAAAAAATACAAAAAAAATAGATAAAAATATTTTCACCAAATCTGGTTTAATGGTTGGCCTAGGTGAAAATAAAGATGAAATTATTCAAGTTATGGATGATTTAAGAAGCACAGAAGTTGATTTTTTAACAATAGGTCAATACTTACAACCTTCAGTAAAACATCATCCTCTTGATAGATATTATACTCTTGAAGAATTTGACGAATTAAAAACTATTGCAATATCAAAAGGTTTTTTATTAGTATCTTCAACTCCTCTTACTAGATCTTCCTACCATGCTGATGAAGATTTTGCTGTACTTAAAAACAATAGAATAAATCAAACTAATGCCCAAAGCATCAGTTAAAAGATTAATAGAATGTAAAAAAGAACAGTTAATTGATCTTGTTCTTGATATAGAAAAATATCCTTTCTTTGTTCCATTCTGCTTAGATTCAAAAGTTTATGAAAGAAAAAAGAAAGACGAATTATTATTAATAGTTGCTGATTTAACTATTGGCAAAGGTCCTTTTAAAGATACTTATAAAAGCGATGTCAAATTTAATAAAAAAGAGGACTCTATTTATGTAACTAATCTTGATGGGCCATTAAAATATCTTGAAAATAAATGGCATTTTAAAGAAGAGAATAATTTCACAGAAGTTTCATTTGATGTTGATTTTGAGTTAAAAAATCATTTTTTAAATATTATTATGACAAAATCTTTTCAATTTGCTTTAGATAAAATAGCGGATGCATTTCAGAAAAGAGCTGAAGAGTTATTTAATAAAACTTAAAATTAAATTTAATGCTTTGTTAACTGTTGCTCTTTGAATAGATATTCTTTTTTTAGTCTTAAATTGATATTTTTTTATTAAAGTTTTACTTCCTTTTTTAATACCAATATAAACTAAACCTACTGGCTTTTCTTTTGTACCACCTTTAGGGCCTGCAACTCCAGTAATTGAGACAGAAATATTGGTTTTACTAATTTTATTTAAATTTCTAACCATGGATAAACAAGCTTCATAACTTACAACGCCATGTTTAATTATTATTATTTTAGGCACTTTAAGAATGTTAATTTTTGCTTGATTTGAATATGTAACTAATCCAAGAGTAAAAATCTTAGAAGAACCACTAATTGAAGTTATTGAACTAGAAAGTAAACCTCCCGTACAAGATTCTGCAAAAGAAATTTTAAGTTTTTTTTTGCCTAATAACCTAACTATTTTTTGAGAAAGCTTTTTCATGAAGTAATAACCATATATAAAACAAGAACAGCAACAACATATAACCCAGCACAAACATCATCCATAATAACACCAAAACTGTTCTTAAAGTTTTTATCATAATAACTGACGGGGTAGGGTTTAACGATGTCAAATATTCTAAATAAAATAAACATTATGAAATAAAAGGTTAATACTTGGCTAGTTTCTTTTGTTCCCTCATGTGCAATTTCATAAAGACATATTGGTATAGATTGACCAATAAATTCATCAATAACTACTTCTTTTGGATCTTTATTATCTAGATCTTTGATAAAAATATTTACAGCATAAAGAGAAATTAAAAAAACAATTACAACTCCAATTAAAACAAAATTAGGTGAAAAGTCTAAAATATGAAATAAAATAAATAAAAATACTGTTGTTACCAACGATGCATAACTACCAGGTATTTTTTTCAATTTTCCAATACCAAATAACGTAACAAATAAAAAAATTATTTTATTCATATTTAATGATTGAAACTATTGCTTCACAAGCGATAGCTTTTTCCTTTCCAATTAGACCTAGCTTTTCTACAGTTTTACCTTTAAGATTTATAATATTTTTATTTATCTTCATTAACTTAGTTAATGAATTAATTATCTTGTTTCTATATTTTGAAACTTTTGGTTTTTCACAAATTAAATTTATATCCAAATTATTTATATAAAAATTATTTTTTTTTAATGATGAAATAACTGGAATAAGCATCTTTGAAGATCTGATATTTTTAAATTTATTTTTTTTGTTAGAATATAAAGTTCCAATATCTTTTTTTCCTAACGCTCCAAGAAGTGCATCAATGATAGAATGAATTACAACATCACCATCTGAATGACCTTTTAAACCTGAGTGAAAAGGAATTTTAATACCGCCTAAATATAATTTTTTCTTTTTGATTAATCTATGTATGTCAAATCCTATTCCAAAATATTTTTTAGTTTCGTTTTTATAAAGATCTAATTTTTTAGTTATTTTAATATTTGCTTCTTCTCCTTTGATAAATTTTATTTTTTTATTATTATTTAAAAATAAAGCAGATTCATCAGTTACAGAATTTTTATTATTTTTTGACAAATTATATAAAGTTTTAAAATCAAAACATTGAGGTGTTTGTGTTAGATAAACTCTTTCTCTTTTTAAATTAACTACTTTATTTTTATATGCATATTTAGTGGAGTTATTGGTATTTATATAGGGCACTACAGCTTTATTATTATTTAGATTTTTTTTTAATTTTTTTAATAGATTTATAGAGAAATTAGGTCTAGCTGCATCATGAATAAATACATTTTTAATTTTTTTATTTAGTAAATATTTTAATCCTTTAAAAGATGAGTCTGATCTTACTTTTCCACCTTTAATAACATCTACGTTAGATATTTTAATTTGCTTATTTGTAACCAGTACTATTTTTTTAAATAATTTTGATTTTTTCGCTTTATCAATTGAATGCATAAATAAAGGTTTATTTTTATACTTAAAAAACTGTTTTTTTTCTTTTGAATTAAAACGTTTACCTTTGCCTGCCGCAAGTAGTATAAAACAATTATTCATGTATTATTTTTTCTTATTTTTATATATTTAGTCTATGTTAAGTTTGATAAAAAGACACATATTTATAATTTTAGTATTTATTTTTACTTTAATATTATCATTTATAACTTTTTTAACTTTTATTGGTAAAAATTTTATTTTGCCAAATGACACCAATTTAAATTACTTACTTTTTTTAAATATAGCATTATTGCTACTTTTTTTTGTAATTATTTTTAGAGAAATTTCTAATTCTATCAAAAGTAACATCAATGTCAGAGGCTCAGCATCTAACAGAAAATATATAGTTTTTTTTTCATTATTTACTCTTATTCCTTCATTGTTAATTTCAATTTTTTCATTATTTTTATTTTCATTCGCATTAGAAAAGTATTTTGATAGTAAAATTACTTTAGTAGTTAACAATTCTTATGAGTTAGCAAAGAATTATATAGAAGAAAAGAGAAACAAAGTAGAATCTGATATTATTTTAGTTTCATATGATTTAGATAAAAATGCACATTTATTTAAAAACAATATTAAACTTTTACAAAGTTTTTTAAATACTCAGAGGTTGTTAAGGAGATTGGATCAAATTCATATTATTGATAAAAATGGAAAAGTATTATTTTCCTCAACAGAAACCGTATATTTACCTATTGAGAAAAAAGCAATTAATATGGTTTTAAATAACGATAAGCCTTTAAAAATAATTAATGCTTATCAAAATAAATCAGCCGCTATAATAAAAATTAAATCAATGAAAAATCTTTTTTTATATGTTGTAAAATTTCTTGATGAAGATATTTCTAATTATTTAAAAGAATCTGAAGAAGCAATAAATTTTTATTATACAGTTGAAGATCAAAGGACTGGAATAAAATTTAGTTTTGCACTGATTTATATTATTATTGTTACTTTGTTATTATTTTTATCCATAACAATAGCTATAAGATTTTCTTCTCGCTTTTTTGTGTCAATAAATAATTTAATCTCTGCATCAAAACAAATAGGTGATGGTAATTTAAATAGCAAAGTGCCTGAAATCGTTGCTGATAAAGAAATTGAATTATTAAATAAAAATTTTAATTCAATGATTAACCAATTAAAATTTCAACAAGAAAAATTACTTATTTCAGAAAGACATGAAGCATGGGAACATGTAGCAAGAAAACTTGCCCATGAAATAAAAAATCCTCTTACACCAATACAATTGTCTATTGATAGTTTAAAATCAAAATATGAAAAGTATATAAATAGTTCTGAAAAAGACAAATACGAAAAAAATTTAAATACTATTTTATCTCAAATTAAGCAAATAGAAAATTTAGTAAATGAATTTTCAGATTTTGCAAGAATGCCAAAGCCTTTATTTAGAAAAAATAATCTTGTTGATATATTGAAATTAAATGTCGATCTTTTAAAAAAAACAGACGAAACAATTAATATAAATTATAATTATACTAAAAATAATAATTTAAATTTTGATTGTGATTATGAGCAAATCAGTAGAGCTATTTTCAATTTAATTAAAAATTCTATTGAAAGTATTCAAGAAAAAGCAGGAAAAATAGGCTTTTTTGATAAAAAAATTATTATAGAAATAAGAAGAATGGAGTATTATATAGAAATCAATATATTTGATAACGGTATCGGTTTTTCTACTGGTAATAAAAAGGAAATTATAAAACCATATTATACAACAAAGAAAAAAGGATCAGGTTTAGGATTATCTATAGTAAATAAAATTATTAGTGACCATAATGGTTCTATCGAATTTAATTCAAAACCTACCGGAACAAATGTAGTTATAAATTTACCAATTAAATAAAATGTCTGCTGAAATACTAATAATAGATGATAATTCTGATATAAGAGAAATACTTAACGATTTAATATTAGAAGCTGGATACTCTACTCGTCTAGCTGCAAACTATAATCAAGCACTTACCGAAATTGACAAAAAACTTCCAGATGTTGCAATAATTGATGTAAAGCTAGATAAAGGTGATAATGATGGTATTGAATTATTAAATCATATCAAAAATAAAAATAATAATATTCCTGTAATAATAATTTCCGGTCATGCGAATATTGAAATGGCAGTTAAATCGTTAAAGTCCGGTGCCTTTGAATTTATTCAGAAACCTTTTGATAAAGAAAGATTGTTAAATTTTATACGAAGAGCAATTGAAAATCTAAAACTTAAAATGGAAAACGCATCTTTAGAGAATCAATTATTTCATACTTTTGACTTAGTGGGAAAAAGCCAAAATATTATTTCAATTAAGGATCAAATAGAGAAACTTTCTAATTCCGAAAGCCGAATATTTATTTCTGGACCAACTGGTTCCGGTAAAGAGTTAATTGCAAGGAAAATTTATAAAAAATCCATAAGAAATAATAAACCATTCGTCATTTTAAATGGTGCATTATTGGATTTAGAAAAATATGAACTAGAATTGCTAGGTGAAGAAAAAAATGATTCTTCTATAATATACGGAGCACTGGAGAAAGCGTCAGGTGGGATTTTATTAATTGATGAAGTTACCGAGATACCATTAAACACTCAATCAAAAATTTTAAGAATTCTTATAGATCAAAAATTCAAAAGAATTAACGGAACACATGATATAAAAGTTGATGTAAGGATTTTTTCTTCTACAAGCAAAGATATAATAAAAGAAATTAATAATGGAAATTTTAGAGAGGATTTATTTCATAGACTTAATGTTTTTAATATTAATATAGTTCCTTTAAATAAACGTATCGAAGATATTCCATTACTAGTTGATTATTTTGTTAAAAATATTTGTAACAATTATAAAATTCAACCTTTTAAAGTTCAGGATAATAATTATTTATTGAATTACAGTTGGCCTGGAAATGTTAGAGAGTTAAGAAATTTAATTGAGAGAGTTACGATCTTGTCGCAAGGTAAAGATGAGAATCGAATATTAAATATTATCAAGGAGTCATTGACACAGAGTCAATCGGATAAATTTTCATTAAATGAAACTTTAGATTATCCTTTAAGAGAAGCGAGGGAAAATTTTGAAAAAGAATATCTTATTACTCAATTAAAAAAATTTTCTGGAAATATATCAAAAACAGCACGTTTTGTAGGAATGGAAAGATCTGCATTACATAGAAAACTAAAGTTACTTGGAGTTAAAGATCTAAATTAATGAATATAATTATTTGTGGTGCTGGAAGAGTAGGTTTTACTATAGCTAAATTACTTACTGAACAAAATCATTCTGTAACTGTAATAGATCAATCCAGTGAAGACATTCAAAAAATCAATGAAGTTTTAGATGTTAAAGCTATAGTAGGTAAGGCTACATCACCAATTATACTTGAAAATGCAAATTCTAAAGAAGCAGATATGATTATCGCAGTTACACGAAACGATGAGATAAATATGATGATTTGTCAAATAGCATATTCTTTATTTAAAATACCAAAAAAAATTGCAAGAGTTAGAGCACAAGATTATTTAAATCCTAAATTTTCTAAATTATATAATAAAGACAATTTACCTATTGATGTAATAATTTCTCCCGAAATAGAAATTGCAAAATCTATACAACGAAAATTAGAATCACCTGGTGCATTAGATAATATTCCATTTGCGGATAATAAAATAAAACTTTTAGAGATTTTAATCGAAGAGTCATGTCCAATATTAGAAATTAAACTTAATGAATTAACAAAAAAATTTCCTAAATTAAATGCCAATATTCTTGGTGTTATAAGAGATGAAAAATTTATTTTTCTTAAAAAAAATGACGTAATGAAGAAAAATGACAAAGCATATGTAATAATCAATTCTCTTCAAATGAAGGAAACTCTTTCAGCCTTTGGTCATAATGAAAAAATTTCAAATAAAATTTTAATTATTGGCGGTGGAAATATTGGTTTTAACCTTGCTAAAAATATTGAGCAAACTTTTGAAGATGCAAGATTAAAAATTATAGAAAAGGATAAAAAGAGAGCTGAAATTATTGCTAATGAATTAAATAATACAATAGTTATTAATGGTAATGGTTTAGATGAAGATATTTTATCAGAAGTCAATTTAGAAGATGTTGAAACTGTAATTGCTTTAACAAATGATGATGAAGACAATTTGATGGTAAGTGTTCTTGTTGAAAAATTTTCTAAAGATAAAAAAACAATGGCTTTAATTAATAAACCTAATTATTCATTGTTACAATCTTCATTAAAAATTGATGATTTAATTGATCCAAGAATGACAACGGTTTCTAGTATATTAAAACATGTTCACAAAGGTACTATTGAAACAGCTTACTCAATATTAAATGGTGACTACGAAGTAATTGAAGCAGAAATTATCGAAACATCTGAACTGATAAACAAGGAATTAAAAAATTGCGATCTACCAGATGAAATTAGAATTGGAGCAGTTCTGAGAAAAAATGAAATTATAATTCCAAGATCGGACTTTATATTTAAAAAAGAGGACACTGTTGTTTTTTTAACTAAGAAAGATCAATTGCCGTTAGTTGAGAGCATATTTAGATTGAGTCCAATATAAAAAAACATGAATAAATTTATCCTAAATTATTTAGGAGTTTTTTTTATATTATTATCAGTATTATCTTTTTTTAATATAATTTATTCTTATTACTTTAATTTATATTTAAATATAGATACTTATTTTTACACATTTTTAATATCAATAATTATTGGAGTAAGTTCTTTTATTAGAAATAAAACTAAAATTAAAATTACTATATATGTGAAGATATTTACTGTAATTATGGGTTATTTTCTAATACCTTTAGTTATTTCAATTCCATATTATTTTAGTATTTATAATCTTTCATTTTTAAATTGTTACTTTGAATCTATATCAGGGTTTACATCTACAGGATTTACTGTTTTTGAAAACATAAAACATCTTGATCAAAGCTTAATATTATGGAGATCAACATCTCAATGGTTAGGTGGTATTTATTTTCTATTTTCTATTTTGCTTCTGATTGATATATTCGATGATAGTTTAAAAAAATCTTTAACTAATTTTATATCATTCAATTATTCAGAAACATTTAAACAATTTTTTAAAATTCTTATACTATATACAGCTCTAACACTATTTATATTTGTTTCATTAAAATTAATTAATTTAAGAACTTTTGATTCTTTCAATATTGCAATGACTATAATTTCTTCAGGTGGATTTTTACCTGTAAATGATATTGATATTATAGTTAACAACAATTTCAAAGAAATAATATTTTCTTTTTTAATGCTTTTTTCATATTTCAGTTTATTTTTAATTTACAATATTCTTTTTTTAAAAGAAAAAAGTCTCAATTTTTTCGCGGAAGATATTTATTTATTAATTTATTTTTTAATATTACTAGTTGTTTTTTTTATTTTTTTTAATTTTGATTATAATTTTTCTACAATTCTTTTTTCATTAACTAGTAGCATGTCTAATATAGGCATATCCTTTAAGAATTCTCCATCAAATCTTTGGTTCGTATTTTTAACTGTTGTAATAATAGGTGGTTCTTTTTTTTCTACAAGCTCAGGTATAAGATTCTTAAAAATTTATTTTTTATTTAAATATTCTTTGAATGAAATACTTTCATATTCAAGACCAAACAATGTTTATACAAATAAATTTCACTTAATCGATTCTAATATTGAACAAAATGATATAAATAAATACTTTCTTTCAGTATTAGTATTTATTATTTCCGTATTTACAATTACATCACTACTTTCAATATTTGGTATAAATTTTGAAGAATCTTTTAAATTAGGTATTCTAACATTAATGAATACAGTTAATTCCTCAATGTATGATTTAAATAATTTTAATTTTCTTGAATTAAATTCTTTTTCAAAACTAATTATGATCATATTTATGATTATTGGTAGAGTTGAGCTGTTAACTATTCTTATAATTGTTAAAAAATTTATTTTTAAAAGTTAAATTTATATTATATAAGATCATACGATGCGCCCTTAGCTCAGCTGGATAGAGCATCGGTTTTCTAAACCGAGGGTCGGAGGTTCGAATCCTCCAGGGCGCGCCATTTTTGCATGTCTATTGAGCTTTTTTTAATATTGATGAGAGCTCCTGTTTCTGCTTTACTTAGGTTAATTCAAATTCAATTTTGAATTATTTGTTAACAAATAAAAAAACAAGAGGAATAAATAATGTTTAAATTAATAAAACAATTGACTTCTTTAGCCGCAGTAGTTGCTGTGTTGTTTGCTTTTACAACAGAGTCTATGGCTGCTAAGAAATCAAAAACACTTAAGAACACTCAGAAAAAAGGTTTTGTAAGATGTGGTGTGTCTCAAGGTCTACCAGGATTTTCTAATGCTGACGCTGCAGGAAATTGGACTGGTGTTGACGTTGATGTATGTAGAGCAGTAGCTGCTGCAGTACTAGGTGATGCGAATAAAGTAAAATTCACTCCGCTAAGTGCTAAAGAAA
>Ga0187827_10000930_pt1 | contig 44183 bp, 31 predicted proteins | sample ETNtaG_39_FD_167969 | JGI IMG/M metagenome (GOLD analysis project Ga0187827, IMG submission 167969) | Marine microbial and viral communities from oxygen minimum zone, Eastern Pacific Ocean - ETNP2014_SV_150_PacBio MetaG (Illumina Assembly) | ecosystem: Environmental > Aquatic > Marine > Hypoxic...
TATACTTATGAACATCATTCGGATATTTCGAATTCTGCTATCAATTCCCTCTGTTTTTCCGATAATCGTTTGGGTATATTCACCCCGATTACGACATAGAGATTACCGTATCCTTTTCCACCCATTCTCGGCATCCCCTTCCCCTTCATTCTGAGTTTTGTCCCCGGTTGTATACCGGCCGGCACCTTCACCCGCGAGTGTCCTTTCATTGTGGGAACTTCTATCTCCGCCCCCAGTATGGCCTTGTAAAATGGAATTATTATATCACGGTACAGGTCATCCCCTTCCCGCCTGAACTTTTCATCATCCGTTACCTCCACCCCGAGATAGAGATCGCCCGGAGGCCCCCCCGGCCCCCCAGCATTTCCTTTACCGCGCAGCCGCATCTTCTTCCCGGACCTGATGCCCCGGGGGACGGTCACGCTGATATTGCTTCTTTCGGACCTGCTCCCCCGACCCCCGCAGCGGTCACAGGGTTTGGCAGCGGTTTTCCCCCTTCCCCCACAGGACGGGCAGGCGCCAATGCTCATGAACATCTGACCCATGCCGGCGGAGCGCCCGCTCTGTATTCTCCCGCTGCCCTTGCACTGCGGGCAGGTTTTCAGCTTGCCACCTTTCGCCCCCGTCCCCTTGCAGTCGGAGCAGTCCACGGTCCTTGGAATGGTTATGGAGACCTTGCCACCCTCGTATGCCTTTTTCAACGGAATGGACACCGTATACTCCAGATTCTCGCCTCTTTGGGAGCGGCTCCCGCCCATGCCGCCGAACATTGAAAATATATCGTTGTCGGAACCTCCCCCTCTCCCACCGAAATCCCGCATGAAGATATTCATCGCATCGTTGATGTCAAAACCAGACGTGTAACGGAACCCCCCGGCGCCGAGGTCCTGGGCATCGTGGCCAAACTCATCGTACTGTGCCTTCTTCTCACCGTCCGAAAGCACCTCGTAAGCCTCGGTGGCCTCCTTGAACTTCTCCTCGGCCTTCTTGTCGTCCAGATTTCGGTCTGGGTGGTACTTCAAGGCCCGTTTTCTATACGCTTTGGTTATCTCGTTGGAGGAGGCGTTCTTCTTGAGACCCAGCACCTCATAATAATCTCTCTGTGCCATTGTGAACCCTCATATCATCCGAGATAAATAGAAAAAATTTTAAGCGTGAACGAAAAAAGAGATAAGAGGAGCGAAATGCCCCTCTTATCAACAATATCAGTCCACATCGTCGTAGTCCACATCGACAACGTCTTCGTCCGCATCACCGCCACCTGAAGCTCCCTCGAAACCGGTGTGGTCCATATTATCTCCAGTCCCCTGATACATGGCCGCGAACAGCTGTTGCGATATCTCCATGAGTTCCTCACACTCCCTGTCGATCTCGTCGGCGTCTTCACCCTCCAAGGCATTTTTCACCTTCTTGATTGCTTCCTTCACTTCATCTATCTTGCCTTCATCGAGCTTGTCCTTGTGCTCCTTCATGGCCTTTTCCGTGGAATATACAAGTGTGTCCGCCTTGTTCTTCGCCTCTATGAGCTTCAGTTTCTCCTGATCTTCCTCGGCATGGGAATCCGCTTCGCTCTGCATCTTTTCGATCTCCTTGTCCGACAATCTCGCAGTGGCTGTGATGGTCACATCCTGCTCGTTACCAGTGGCCATGTCCTTCGCCGACACGTGAAGTATGCCGTTGACGTCAATATCGAACTGCACCTCTATCTGCGGCACGCCTCTGGGAGCCGGCGGGATCCCCGTCAGCGAGAACTTGCCAAGCGTCTTGTTCTGGGGAGCCATTGGCCGCTCTCCCTGGAGGATGTGTATGTCCACCGCAGGCTGGCTGTCAGCAGCGGTGGAGAATATCTTCTTCTTGGACGTTGGAATGGTTGTATTTCTATCGATTATCTTGGTCATAACGCTGCCAAGGGTCTCAATGCCCAGTGATAAGGGCGCAACGTCCAGAAGCAGGAGATCCTTCACCTCTCCACCAAGCACACCCGCCTGGATCGCCGCGCCTACGGATACGCACTCGTCGGGATTGATATCTCTGGAGGGCTCCTTGTGAAGATAATTCTTTATAGCATCCTGCACGGCAGGTATCCTGATGGAACCCCCTACCAGAAGTATCTTGTCTATATCCGACGGCTTGAAACCGGCATCCTTCATTGCCCTCTTGGTGGGACCCATGGTCTTGTCGATGAGATCACTGGTCAGTTTGTTGAAGGCGGCTCTGGTAAGATTGTAATCGATATGCTTTGCCTCCCCTTCAACCTGCGCTATGAAGGGTATGTTTATGTTCGTCTGCGGTACGCCGGATAGTTCGATCTTGGCTTTCTCGGCAGCGTCCTTCAGCCTCTGCAGCGTGGTGGGGTCCTTGCGAAGATCAGTGCCGTTCTCTTTCTTGAACTTCCGCGCCATCCAATCAATTATCTTCTTGTCGAAATCATCTCCTCCAAGAAGGTTGTTCCCGCTTGTGGACTTGACCTGGAACACGCCTTCCCCGATCTCGAGAATGGACACGTCGAATGTGCCGCCGCCAAGGTCGAATACCAGTATGCGCATCTCTTTCTCCTTGTCGAGACCGTATGCAAGGGCCGCTGCAGTGGGCTCGTTTATGATACGCCGCACCTTCAGACCGGCAACCTTCCCGGCATCCTTGGTCGCCTGGCGTTGGGAATCGTGGAAATAAGCAGGGACCGTGATCACGGCCTCCTCCACTTTCTCACCCAGGTAGTTCTCCGCATCTTCCTTCAGCTTCCGAAGGATCATTGCGGATATTTGCTGTGGCGTGTACTGCTTGCCACCCATCTTTACTCGATATTTTGTCCCCATTTTCCTCTTTATGGAGGCAACTGTGTTCTTGGGGTTCGTTATCGCCTGTCTCTTCGCGATCTGACCCACCAAACGGTCCCCGTTCTTGGTCACGGCCACTACTGATGGCGTGACCCTTGCCCCTTCCGCATTGGGAATTACCGTGGGCTCGCCGCCTTCCATGACGGCAACGGCGGAGTTTGTGGTTCCAAGATCGATTCCAATTATTTTTCCCATTTTTCATCACTTCCTTTTTGATTTACTGATATTGATTTTGTGCTTTGTCCTTATCCCATTCCACTTTCTCGGGAGGGATGAAGAAACATTATTGCTTTCCATGCCATTTTTTAAGCACCTCTTCGGTGGGTTCCTCATTTCTTTCCGGTGACTTTCGTTCATTTGATTCCATTGGGTCCATTTGCAGAAACGCTTGAAACGGAAAAGCGTTCCCTTCGAACAGAATGTTGACTGCAAATCCTTCTTTCTCGAACATCATGATGTTTTCCATGATCGCCATTGTCCTGATGAGGTTGAATATCCGCATTTTCATTCCTCCGTGAACAGCTCGTTAAACATTTTTTTCACTGCTTTCTCGATCACCTTCACCCGCATATCCATCTCTTCCGAGAGCGAATCGATATCCATTTCGTCCTCCTCGATATAATAATATAATATCTTCCGGGTAGTGTAACTGTCCGCCATTTCCCCGATCACCTCGCGCCCAACCCTCAAAGCAACTGAGCGCAGTTTCAACAACATATCTCGCTGCGACTCGCGTTTCTCGATCTCTTGGTTCATTCTCCTGATCAATTCCGATATGCTTTTCAGACATTCCCGGGAATCCGGAGTGTTGATGCACCGCTCCAATTCGCGGCCAAAGCGGATGACCTTCTCACCCACATCTCTGGTTGCCGCATCGGAGACAGTTGGTAATTGGGTTCTCAAGTGTTTGGACTGATCCCGCAGTTCTGCCCTGAACGTATCAGGGGATAGATATATCTCGATGGAGAAGTGCGCTGCAGGGACATACTGTTTCCTGGGCGGGCCCCCCGGGCTTCTTTGCATTTCACTTTTTACAAGACCATATTCCTCCAGCACTTTCATATGTTTCATTATTGACTGCTGCGACACGTTCAGTTCCTTCGATAACTGGAGCGGGTAATGCCTTTCCCTCGTCAACTTGGCCAATATCTGCCTTCGAGTAGGATTCTCCAATACCATCAACAGCTCGTCGATGGAAATGGCCTTATCGGCGGGGGCTTGCGCACTCATGGTTAACAACCTCGGGTTGTATACTCACATTTAACAACAATGTCGTTTGTGCTATATAAACATTATTATGAAAATATTTAGAACTGGAATGTCAATGAGAAATACCTAACCCGGATTACCGAGAAACAATACGCAAGGGTTTCATTAGCACTAATGGCGAAAAAAACTCTATTCCAGATTTATCAAGCGCATCTCGCCATGGTCTTCTTCATCTATCTGTGACAAATATTTCGGAGGTATCTCCTTAGCGATGAATACAGTACTACCAGCTTCTCCAATGGAATAGCCTCCCAGTATGGCTCCCTTGGCGTCAACCCGAATGATGACCGGTTCATCGACACGGAATTTCCCTGCGATCATGGCAGAATCCAATGTCTTGCTTAAATGCACTTTCTTTCTATCCACCGGCATCAGGCCACTTTCCAGCAACATATCCGTTTCCGCATGGCTAGTGGGATAAAAAAGCACGTCGGGAATGTTCGTTTGCGGTAGATCTGGTTCCACGTCAATGGTATGTCCGTAAGTTGCGCGTATCGAATTACCCACGGTTTGATAACGTCCTTTTTTGTCAGTATCCACCATTGCTCGTAAGTGATGCTGTCTCAACCAGTAGAATTGCTTTCTTCGGCTCTTGATCGCTTCGATCAAACCTATGAGATCCACCCAACCGGTGTGATCTATGGGTAGATTGAACTTCGCGGGAAAATGGCGTAATATTCCAGCCATCATGCGTCCGATGGACTCCATTTCACCGTCATTCATGAGAAATTTTCCCGGCTGATCGCAAACAGGGCATCTTTCACCCCGATAATAACCATGTTCCAAACATGCTCCCAACATATCCATCATCTCTTTGAATCAATAAAAATTATAATCATTTTGCCAACAATCGTTCCATATTTCGGTTGATATTGGATAGCAGTTCAATGATCTTTTCCTGACGTTCGATCATCAGGTCCTGTTTTAACCAGACAACTTTCCAGGGGGCCTGTTTCAGTTCCACCTGACTCTGAAAAAGCCCTTTCCCTGCTTCCTTCATAAGTATGAAAATCTCTTCCTCGGTTCGCACCCGCTCATTCCTCATACGCTCCAGAATATCACCATCCGGAAGGTTCCGGTCGCCGTGGAGGCCAGCTCCCACAGGGTCTGCCTTTTTCTCAGTCTTCTTTCTCATTTGATGATCACCTGAAACCGCTGATTGTTGACTCAATCTATTCAGCGCTATTCTAAATATCCATATTTAAGTATAATCATGGTAAAAGTCATCGAAGATACTTGCCCGATCGCCTTTCAATAGTAACTATCCTTCAATGAATAGCATTATTTATCAATTAATATATGGGAGTTGTAACCATGTCAAATTTTTTAAAATATAGATCATTAATGTCAGGACAAAAAAGATGTAGCATTCCACTCCCTGGATAAAGGATTTCAGGCCATCACAACGCATCGCCCATATCGCGATCCGGTCTTCCTTGCATGTCCCATGCATTCTTATACGATTCCATAGGCATGGGAAGGACAAATCAAAGGTCTCAAAACATATTAATATTATTAATTGTATGGCCACTGCGGTGGGACAACATACCTAATTATCGGACCTGAATTGTACTATTGCCCTACTATCAATGTTAAATAATACCAAATATCCGAGGTGAATATTTTGAGGCAAGTGCGTTTCAACGCCAAATTATGTGTCACATGCCATTCTTGCGAGAATGCGTGCGCACTGGTGCATAGTGAAGCCAGCAGTACTTCAGAGATATCCCAATTGGGTCTCAATCCTATTTCGCGCATCACCATCATCGAGAAGAAGGGAAGACCGAAAATGATAAGATGCGTTTTCTGCAAGAAACCCAAATGCGTGGATGCCTGTCCTGAGAATGCCATAATCCAGCAGGATGACGGTTACGTGTATATCGATGCCAAGATATGCGACGGATGCGGCAACTGTATCGCGGCCTGTCCATTCGACGCCATACAGATGACCAAGGAAGGAAAATCGGTGAAATGCGATCTATGTTTGGATTATGAAACGCCTGTCTGTGTCAGTCAATGTCCGACAGATGCCTTATTATTAATTGAAAAGGATGCTTAACTGATACGGAGCATTATTAAATAATACTTTTAAACCTTTAACCAACAACAAAGGGGTAGAGAAAATGGTTGATATTGAAGAAAAAACCAGCGATCCAGTTGCAAAAGAGCTTATGGAAATAGCGAAAGAAAAAGGTCTGGACACCCTGTGGGACCGTTTAGATAAACAATCACCGCAGTGCGGATTCGGAGATACGGGTCTGTGTTGCAGGATATGTCTCCAGGGGCCATGCCGTATTAACCCGCATGGTGGAGAACCCAATAAAGGCGTTTGCGGTGCGCGAGATTATACCATAGTGGCCCGAAATCTCATTCGAATGGCCGCAGCGGGCTGCGCGGCACATTCGGATCACGGTCGGCACATTGCACATGCTTTACACGCCGTGGGAGAGGGGCATGCACCCGCTTACGGAATAAAAGACGTAGAAAAATTGATAAGGGTGGCGGGAGAGGTTGGCATCGATACGGATGGCAAGGATCCGCTGGAACTTGCTCGTCTGGTGGTTGAAAAGGGTTTCGATGATTTTTCCAGGCAGACAAATGAAGCATGCAACTGGTTCAAAAAGATGATGCCGGACAGCATGATCGAACTGGCGGACTCGCACAATGTTCTTCCAACGAACATAGATAGGGGTATATGCGAGGTGATGCACAGGACGACCATGGGTTGTGACGCAGACCCGGTCCCGCTCATATTTGGTGGTTTGAAAGCGGCGCTGGGCGACCTGACGGGGGAGAATTTCAGCACTGAAGTTTCGGATATCCTGTTTGGCACTCCCAAATTGATCGAATCGGTAGCGAACCTCGGGAGTTTGAAAGAAGATCATATCAATATCTGTGTGCACGGTCATAACCCGGTCCTTAGTGAGATTATCTGTGATATGGCCGAGGATATGAAGAGCGAGGCGGAAGCGGCCGGAGCAAAAGGCTTCAACATTGTCGGCATATGCTGTACTGCCAACGAACTGCTGATGCGACGCGGTATCCCCATAGCGACGAATTATATGATCCAGGAACTGGCCATTGCCACCGGAGTTATTGATTCCATGGTGGTGGATTATCAATGTATCGCCCCGAGCCAAGGTTGGTGGTCCCAATGCTTCCATACTCAGATGATCTCCACCCAGGAGATTACAAGGATTCCGGGCGATATGCATATCGAATTCCACGAAGAACATGCGGAAGAATGCGCACGCGACATACTGAACGTCTCAATTGATGCCTTCAAGAACCGTGACCCAAGTATCGTGCATATCCCAAAAGTGAAGAACAAAGTGGTAGCCGGTTTCAGCCTGGAAGAGGTCGAGCGTATATTTTCATTGATGAATCCGGTCGGTCCGTACGATTATATTGCCGAAAAGATAAATGATGGGACCATAAAGGGTATCGCACTACTTGCCGGTTGCAACAATGCAAAAGTAAAGCACGATTTTGCCCATAACACCGTGGCAATCGAACTTGCAAAGAAGAATGTTCTTGTCCTCGCTACTGGCTGTGCGGCCCAGTCATACGCCAAACACGGTCTGCTGACACCGGAAGCCGCAGAGAAATATGCCGGAGATTCACTCAAGGGATTCTTGAAGGAAGTGGGTGAGCGGGCCGGCATCGAAGGCGGGCTCCCATTGATAATTCACATGGGTTCCTGTGTTGACAATTCGCGGGTCCAAAATCTGGTAAGTAAACTTGCCCAGAAGATGAATCTGAAAATATCCGAACTTCCCATCGTCGGGTCCGCCCCGGAAGCCATGAGTGAGAAAGCTGTTGCCATAGGTAGTTGGCTCGTGACCACCGGTTGGCCAACTCATGTCGGGGTCAATGCCTATCACAAGGGTAGCCCTATTGTTACCGAGATCGCAGAGGTTACAGCCCACGACGTTTACGGAGGTTTCTTTGTCTTCGAGCAAGATCCCATAGAGGCGGCGAGGAAGCTTAACAATATCATAAAATACAGGCGGTGGCGGCTCGAGATCGGCGACGACTCGGAGGGTATCTACTGGGATGGTACTACAAGAGAAGACGAAAGGCCCAAGCTCACACAGGAACAGATATTCAATAAGGGCATAGACGGGGCGGTCATAGCCACCGGCTATGCGGAATATCTCCTAAATCGCGCTATTACCAGATTTGGACGCAACGCCAGGATCGAATATCCCGGGACTGGATACTATCTTCCCTGCGTCATGGCATGGTACGGTGTAAGGGTTGAAACCCTGGGGCAATTGCCGATAATACTCGGAAAGGTAAGGGGGAAGATAAACGAGGATGAGAGAACACTGGAGACCGCCATAGCTTCGGGAGAAGCAACCATGATTGCCGCCGAGATAGTTGAAGCTATAAAATATATCGATGGCAAGGATCCGTATGAGGATCATCCGAACTACAGCGGCTTCGTTTCCGATGTGGTGCTCAGAGAACTTGGTATCGGCTTCGTCGATGATACGATTCCCGGGGCAATCGTTCTCGTGGGAAAGGCAAAGGACTCCCAGGCACTGAAAAAGGTAGTACGTGACGCACAAAACAAGGGTATGCTGATCATCGCCACCTTCGACATAATCCAACAGATCAAGGAAGCCGGCATCCAGGTGGGGGACAAAAAAGGTCTCGACAGGATGCTTTTCTGCGTTGGTGAGTTCACCCAGGCTATTCACGGCCTCAGTTTCGCAATTCGAGCTGCAATGGTATTCGGAGGGAAAGAGCCCGGTGACAGAAAGGGTATATATGAATACATGGCCAAGCGTCCGAAGGTCGTGGTCATACAGCTGGGCCCACTGGACGATATTAAGATCGCTGCGGAATTCGCAGTCTTGTTCCATGGGTCTCCGACCATAACCGACCAAGATATCGAAGAGATCCCAGGGAAATACGTGATGCAGAAGGATTACGACCAGATCATTTCCACTGCCATCGAGATCAGGGACATGGTCATAAAGATGGGCGACGTGGATGTCCCCGTGGCCTACGGCCCCGCCTTCGAAGGCGAGACGGTAAGGAGGGGCGGAATGGCTATCGAGGCCGGTGGCGCCTCCAAAACCCTGTGCTTCGAGTTGTGCAAGATGAGGGAAGCCGATCAGGTGGAGGACGGTAAAATACAATTGATCGGTCCGGACCTGGATGAAATGGAAGAAGGAGCCTCGACAACGCTGGGAATGTTCGTGGAAGTATACGGCAAAAAGATGCAGGAAGATTTCGAGCCGGTTCTCGAAAGAAGGATACATCAATTCATCAACTTTGCCGAAGGCGGTTGGCATACTGGACAGCGCAATCTGGTATGGATACGATTGAGTAAAGCCTCGGTAAAAGAGGGCTTTTGCTTCAAGCATTTCGGGACCATACTGTACACCATGATGCACCAGGAGTTCGGCGCCATCGTGAACAGGGTTCAGGTGACCATCATAACCGATCCCGTGGAGCTGGAAAAATGGAAGGAAGAAGCCTGGAGATCATACGAAGAGAGAGACTTGAAGATGGCGGACCTCACCGATGAGGCGGTAGATACCTTCTACACCTGCTCGCTGTGCCAATCCTTCGCCCCCGATCACATATGCATAATCAGCCCGGAGAGACTCGGATTGTGTGGTGCCGTAAACTGGATGGATTGCAAGGCATCGAAGGAGATCGCTCCCACAGGGCCCAACCAACCGGTTCCCAAGACCGGCGTCATAGACGAGCGGATAGGACAGTGGGAAGGGGTCAATCAGGCAGTGAGGGAGTACAGTCACGGGAAGATAGAGATATTCAATCAGTACAGTCTCATGAAGTATCCTATGACGAGCTGTGGCTGCTTCGAATGCATAGTTGCCATGACCGCCGATGCCCAGGGTTTCATAGTCGTGAACCGTGAATACGGCGGAATGACGCCCATCGGAATGAAATTCACTACACTGGCTGGATCCGTTGGCGGCGGCAAGCAGACGCCCGGTTTCCTGGGAATAGGAAGAAAGTTCATTGTGAGTCCCAAGTTCATCAGGGCGGAAGACGGCTTCAAACGCCTGATGTGGATGCCAAAGCAATTGAAGGAAGACATGCGGGAACTTATGGAGAAACGGGCAAAGGAACTCGGGATACCAAATTTCCTTGACAAGATAGCTGATGAGACAAATGTTACAGACCCGGCCCAGCTCATGGAATGGTGCATAGAGGTCGGTCATCCGGCCATGGCCCTTCCCAATCTGATGGAATTTATGTAAAGGACGTGAAATAATGGTTTTCGAAATACCCAAAGAGAAATGGAGCGGAAGTATAAGAGAGATCACTCTCGGAGCAACGAAAGAAGAAGGAGGCACCAGGACATCCAAGGTGATCATCGGCGGTTCCAGTGCTCTGCCTTATTTGAATTTCGAGGGGAGTGCGGGACGAAAAGCGGCACTCTTCATGGACGTGCTGGACACACTCCCGGTGGACTTCCCATCTGTGGTAAAGGAAGAGTTCGGTGATGCCATCAACGACCCTGTCTCCTGGGCAAAGAAGTGCGTGGAGTTTGGAGCGGAGGGCATATGTCTGAAGCTCGTAAGCACCAATCCTGAAGGAGAGGGGGTGGGGAACGAGGACGCAGTCAACACCCTGAAGGGAGTGCTAGGAGCTGTGGGCGTACCACTGATCGTTTATGGTTCCGGTCATTTCGACAACGACACAAAATTGATGGAAATGGTATCCGAGGCCGGAAAGGGAGAGCGGCTTCTCCTTGGGTCGGCGGAGGAAGACTGGTACAAATCCATTGCCGTTGCATCAATGGCGAACGGGCACCGTGTTATCGGGTTCAGCAACATCGACATCAACCTTGCAAAGCAGATAGTTATCCTCCTGAAGGATTTCGGTATCGATCTGAATAATATTGTCATGGACCCGCTGCAGGCAGCCCTTGGAGTCGGCCTGGAATATTCCTACTCCATTATCGAGAGGATCCGGCTGGCGGCTCTCATGGGGGACAACCTTCTCCAGGCTCCCATCATATGCGACCTGTCACTTGCATGGGGCGCTCCCGATGTGAACGAGGGAGACCGCCTGGGAGATCCGGTGAAACGTGGTATCGAATGGGAGGCGGACACTGGCATGAGCGCTCTTGTAGCCGGTGCCGAGCTTCTTGTGGTTCGGAGCCCGTCTGTTCTCCGGAAGATGAAACAGGCGGTGGATGAACTTTACCCGGGAGGTGATGAATGATGGCGCTGAATGCAATGCAAATATTCATGCAGTTACCAAAAACCAACTGTGGCAAGTGCGGTTTTCCGACCTGTCTGGCCTTCGCCATGCAGCTTGCCAATCAGAAGACCTCTCTAGACAGCTGCCCGGACATATCCGATGCAGGAAGAGGCGCTCTCGAGGGTGCTGCGGCACCACCCATCAAGAAGGTCAAGTTCGGGCCTGCGGGAGCGGAAGTCGAGATAGGCGACGAGACAGAAATGTTCAGGCACGACAAGAAATTCTTCCACCCAACACTGCTTTGTCAGGTAATATCCGACGATGACGGCGATCTGGAAGGGAAGGCCTCGAAAGCCAAGGACTATGAATTCGATCGTATTGGCCAGGTAATGAATCTTGATACGGTGGCGGTCCGGGCATCGGGAGACGTGGGGAAGTTCAAGGAGTCTGCGGAAAAGGTCAATTCGCTGGCCGGAAAACCCATGATCCTCATGGCAGACGACGCAGGAACCATTGAAGGAGCGGCCCGCTCCCTCGCAAGTGCGAGACCTCTGTTGTACCGTGCCACCCAAGATAACTGGGAAGCCATGGCGGGTCTGGCGGCCGAGCTGAAATTACCTCTTGTTGTATACTGCGAAGACCTGAACGGACTGGCGGAACTCTCGGATAAGGTCAAGGGAAAGGGAGTCGGAGATATTGTGCTGGATTTCGGGCCGACAAAACTTGGCGATGCGCTGAGAAATCTCACCATACTACGCCGCTCGGCTATCAAAAAGAAATTCAGGCCCTTCGGTTTCCCGGTACTGCTGGAAACAAGCGCTACTGATCCCGGTCTGATGGGGGCGCTGGGAGTGGCAAAATATGCATCCATCGTCTTATTCGAATCGGTTCCGGTTTCGACGATATATCCAATAATGACTCTTAGACAGAATATATACACCGACCCGCAAAAACCACTACAGATGGAAGCGAAGGTGTACGACATCAGCGGACCTACCAACGAGAACTCGCCACTGATGCTTACCACGAATTTCTCACTGACCTATTTCATCGTCAGGGGGGATATCGAAAAATCGAAAATACCTTCGAAACTTCTCGTGGTGGATACTGAAGGATTGTCTGTGATGACGGCCTTTGCAGCGGAAAAGCTCACGGCGGAAGGCGTGGCGGCGTTCATAAAGAAACTCGGTCTCGAGGAATCTGTGGCACAGAAAAGCATTATCATCCCCGGTCAGATAGCCCGCATGAGCGGTTCTCTTGAGGAAGAGAGCGGCTGGAAAGTAATTGTTGGGCCACGAGATTCTTCCGGTCTGCCGAAATTCCTGAAGACACAGACGAGCTAGTTAGGGTAAAAATATCGGCGGGGGAACCCGCCGATCTTCTTTTTTGTATAAATTTAAGTCTTAGTGTAACCAAGGCACGTCCGATATTTTCGGGAGCCTTTCTTCAGTTCACACGGTATATCATCATCACACGATATTTCCACATCATCATGGAGTCAATTTCATATTCGTTTGGCGCATTATCGATTAACAGCTATTGTAATACTAGAAATAGAAAAAATAAATAGAAAGAAGGTTTTCGTATAATACGATATGAATAATTAGATGTGAAGCAAGAACAAATCGATTGCCGACATATTCATTGGGGATGACATATGGAAGCCTATAAGGTGGCCATTATAATTGGTATTTTTGCAGTTGGTATCGTACTAATTGTGGTTGGACTTATACTATATTCGATCACTGTCGAAGAAGAAGCCCCCATCTATTTCAGCTCCAGTGACGGCCGGAATGGGACCATGAATGTTACCCAGGAGACACAGCCATTCGGACTTTGCGGTTCTGTTCTTTTCAGTCTTGGATTCATTGTTTTTATTTTAGCCATAATATCATATTATATTATTAGACGGGAAGTGGATGACGATGGTGATCAAGAAAAGGATGATATTTACAAAGATATTTACAATAAATAAAATAACTTATTCGAGTATGAATGATGTTTGAACACCCACTGGAAAAAATATTATTTGCCAGAAAACCGAATGAAAAAGCATATTATTAGATAGTCGATTCAGTCCAATATGTCGGAACTAATTTTCATACTGATCTTTGGATTCATTATGCTTGGTCTGGGTGCTTTTGCCCTTATCACGGGAAAGCTTCTTTCCAGACGTGGGATAACTCGCCGGGAAGAGAAGCCAGTATTATACTGGATAGGAACCATCTTTTATCTGGTAATTGGTGTTGGATTCTTATCTTGGGGTGCAGTGTCCTTCATTAATTTCTAAAGAAATCAATGTAATGAGCCCAGCAGGAATAACTCTCTGCGTTCCTTGAGGACTATTGCTTCCCGCGCTGCTCGGCTCTAACTTGTACGTATGTCTGATCGGTTCCCTGCTCTCAGACGATAGGCCTCCACCAAATCCCTCCTCCGTTAACTGCTGGTACAATGACATGAATGCTCTACCCAAGAAGTTCGCAAACTCGCAAGTTATACGAAATTTCGTCAGCGCCTCATGTATGATAACGAACTGTATGTTTCAGGAGCAATCAAACGAAAGAAAAAATACTAATTCTGAATGTCTTACCCCCTAACAATCGATTTTTAAGAACGCAATTCATGACAAGATCGTAAAATGTAGCCGTAAGATTTATTACTCTTTTGATATATATACTTATACAACAAATGCGGAGATTTTCATATGACACATGAAGCGGTGATGGGAACTGAGATACTCCATTACCCTCAACTTGATACGGTTTTAATGGTTGAGGAGTTCGTCAAGGAGCATAGTGGTGATTTTAAAAAACGTTCACTATGGGAACACCTACCCAAGAAAATGATGTATCAGACATTCATGGTCATATATGACTACCTTTTGGATTCAGGTAAGATCGCACGGGATTCAGAACACAAGATTTGTTGGATATGGAATCCTGAACTTGTTGCGAAATACTTGCAGAATGAAGCATTGGCCATCCGATAATTTCCCTATTCATGGTGTTGCCGATGAAATCCAAAGTAGTATTTGCTGATGAGACGGTGAAAGAAGCATTTGACCGATTACAGGATTCCAGGACCGAAGATCAGAATCTCTATCGATGGCTAAACAGAGCATTCGATGACTTGTCTGAAAATGCATTCTGTGGCATTCAAATCCCAAAGAAGTTAATCCCGAAAACATATTTGAAGAAGTATAGTATCGATAACCTATGGAAATATAATCTCCCAAATGCTTGGCGTCTTATGTACTCGGTGGCGAGGGATGAGGTCATTGTAATCTCAATCATTCTGGAATGGTTGCCACACAAGGAATACGAAAGACGTTTTAACTACTGATCGAATTTTACTAGAGGTTTATATGAGTTTTCCCGACATTTTGAGGATATAAGATTGAAGATTAATAAGATTGCTCCCGAAAAACATTAGTTACTATGAGGAAAACGAAAAATTACCGTTTTGGGGCTTCTTAAAAGTGACAAGAGGAAAGAAATGAGCGAAGGAAATCCATCGCATAACACAGCTTTTAAGAAATTCTCCAAGAACAATCTTGAAGAACTCCGCCCCCCAAACGATTTTCCGGCGTTGCCGAAAAACTGCGTCGCACCTTTGGTGCTCCTTGCCACTAACGGCCTCCGTCCCAACGAAGTTGAATTATTCAATTATTAGTTTGATTTTGATGAACAAATTTTTTATAATGAAAAGGAATTATTAAGAAAATAAATGCCTTGTGGACCGCTCTTTATGACTTGACCCAGGTAAAGAGGAAATAACAATGATAATCAAGACGAAGGTAATCTCCATAATTGGATTATTGGTTCTCTGTGGATTTACCCTGCTACCATTTATGAAATCGGAGCAAATTGAAAACTCCGAACCATCAACACCTGAGAACTCAATAATCGACCTTAACCCAATCGTTGAAACGAACAGATCTGCTAAAAAAAGATCCCAATGGTTCATCGAATATGCAGACCCTGTAAAGAATCAAGGTTTGGCTAGTTCAATAGCACTTAATAGTAGAGATTCACCATATATTTGTTATGGTGGCGACGGCTATCTTTGGCCGGAGTGTAAATTGACATATAATAATGGAAGAGAATGGGTATATGTGAATTTAGGATATTGACAGGCCCCTTCGATGACCATTGATTACAATGATGATGTTCATATCTGTTATAAAGGGTGGTATGGATTAATATATGTTTTTTTCGATGGGGATCAATTATTTGAAGAGACAGTAAGTAACACATCTAACTCTTGGTATGAAAGTTCCATCCAAGTCGATAGTAACAATAATCCTCATATTAGCTATTATGATCATGTGAATCGATCCATAATGTACGCTTATCGTGATGGTTCAAATTGGTATAATCAAATCGTAACTGATCCAGGTAATGCTCGGACAATATCTTCCCTTGCAATAGATAATAATGACAATCCACACATTTGTTACAAAGATAGAAACAATGGTGACCTTAAATATGCCAATTTTACTGGTATCGAATGGTTAAATGAAACTGTTGATTTGGATTGTAGTATAGGAAAGGGGTCCATAGTTGTAGATTCAAACAATAGGCCCCATATAAGTTACAGGAACATGACTGTTGATAGTCTAAGCTATGCCTATTTCAATGATACCACATGGTTAACTGAAACCATTGATTCCGATGGAGATCATGTTGGTGCCCACAATTCAATAACATTAGATCGCAATGATCTCCCACATATCAGTTATAGTTACTGGTCCTATGGTGCCTCACCTAAAAGCGACCTGAAATACGCATATAACAATGGTACTGAATGGCAAATCGAAACTGTTGATCATTTTGTTACAGGTTACTTTACATCTGTTGCTTTGGACTCGAATGATTACCCTCATATCAGTTATTATGCAATACCGGGGGGAAATTTAAAACATTCGACGAATGATCCAACATGGTCGGATATTTTTCCTCCATTCATTCATTCAGACAACAGCCCAAAAAATGGAACAACTGGAGATGTTTTCCAGTTCAATCTCAGTGCTTTTGATAATATCGAACTTGAGTCAGTATATATTAACTGGAGCCAGGGTGAATCAAATCACAATCAATCCCTAAAATTCGTAGACCGTATTCGGATAAATGATAACTGGATAAGGAACATTACACTCAATCGTTACACCACTGATGACTTAACATACACCATATATCTTAAAGATACTTCAAACAACTACAAGATCAGTGAAAAAAAGCTTATTCATGTTTTTGATAATGACAATCCCACACTACGTAATGACTTTAGTACTGAATCTGGTACGACGGGGGATAGTGTTTATTTTGATATCTATACTGAAGATAATATTGGGATTGATAATGTTCACATAAATTGGACTCATGGGATTAATAATGGCAATATTTCTCTCCAACAAAATCTAATTAGTTGGATAGGCACAATTAATCTTAGCCACATCCTTGAAGATTTTTCCTACACCATTTATATCAATGATGCTTCCGGAAACTGCTACATTAGTGAGGTAAAGAATGTGACCATAACCGACAATGATATGCCGGAGATTCTCATCGATTATACAACAGGTAAACCGACAACGGGCGATCCATATCGGTTTACGTTTTTTGCCACAGACAATATCATGCTGGATGAATATCATTTCAGCTATACTTACGATGACAAGAAGTATTGGTATGAAAAAATGGACCGCGATGGCTGGAATTATTCCCTTAATATAACCATTCCCGACAATTCGACTGGTGTAAGTTATTGGTTCAATGTATCCGACACTTCCAGGAACTGGAATAATCTAACACATGAAGATAAAGTAGTACTCGATAATGATCCTCCTCAACTCATCAACGATTATACGAGGGATACACCCATTGCTGGCGAGGAATTTCGCATATCCCTCGATGTTTCAGACAATGTTGGATTGTCCGTTGTTTTCCTAAACTATTCATTAAACCATATGACTTATGAAACTCAAGCTCTGGATTTCAGTTCAGAGACCGATTTATGGAGGTGTGAGATAAATATCCTTCCAAATGCAACATCCTTGATTTATCACGTCTACGCTAAGGATGAGAGTGGTAATTTATTGAATACTTATAATCCCGTAGAGAAACCGATGGAAGTGAAAGATACAACACTCCCAATAGCAGAAGCAGGTGAGAATGTCACCATCCAACAGGATAGCCGAATCGTCTTTGATGCCAGTAATAGTTCGGATAACATCGCTATAACCGAATGGAGGTGGGAATTTCGTTATAATAAAAAGAATGTTCTGTTAGATGGCAACACCACTTCTTATGTTTTTAGGGAAAGTGGACGTTATAAGATATCCCTATATGTGACGGATGAAGAAGGCAATGTTGGTGAAGATTGGTTCTACATCACGGTTATTGAAGATGACGAGGAGCAAAATGATAATGATAAGAGTAAGGTAAGCTTTTTCACAATATATAAATTGATAATAATTCTAGTTGTCATCGTTGCTGTGACAGTAATTTTTTTACTTGTGTACAAACATCGGACCAAAAATCGGGACAATAAGATGAGTAAAACTGAGAAAGAGCAAGTAGAAGAGGCAAAAGGGACTGTAGAAGCAATTTTAGAAGAGGAAGTCAAGGAAAACGAGAAATAACCTGAGTCCGTAGAGAAAAGGAAATTTATTTCTTGATTTTGAAAATGAAATAATCAGTGGCGGTCCACAGGAAGTAATAATGAATAATTCAACACCCACGTGTCACAAACTGGGCTTCACGGGGGACTTCTGCTCCCCTCCGATGCTCGGGCCTAGCGGTTTTGCATACTAGTATTTTCACGACTCTCGGCTACCCCCTCCACTGCAACTTCCTTACCGCCAATGGCGATCTCAAGGGGTTGTTCCACACCGATGGAAGTTTGGAAACTGGGCAGGCGTCATTCAAAATTTAATTTGAGTTATCTTGTTGGAAATAATTCGTTATCTTTCATGTAAATTAAATAGAAAATGATATTATGATACTTGAACAGTTTAAGATAAAGAACGAAAAAAGGTGTTTGGACGGAAGTACAAAAAAAGTTTTCCATCAAAACTTACATTGGATATCAATCACTGTATTGTTTAGCCATTTTCCTCTGTTTCATAATAGGCTGGAGCGGATTAGCCTGGGCGGGTCATTTCTTTTTGGAATCGTCCTTACTCATGGGAATAATCATCCTCCTGATAAGTATCGGTGCAGTCTATGGACTCATTAAAATAATCAAATTTACAGCGGAAAGGAAACAAACAATCTCTGAAAAATTCAACTTTTTTGATATCCTCAATATTCACCGGCAAAAAACCCGTAAAGTTATATTGATCACCTGGAGAATAACCAAGTCAGCTTTGTTGATCTACGTTGGTGTTTTTACTGCTATTTCCTGTCTTTTCCTTGCATTACAATCCCATGTTCTTTATCAACCAGATAATTATGTTGATAGAACGCCCCTGGATATCGGTCTGACTTACGAAGATATCTCATTTTCTACTTCCGATGGAGTGCAACTGTCAGGATGGTACATTCCTGAAAACTCGTCGAAAGGAACAATTATGTTTTGTCATGGAAATGCCGGAAATATTGCTGATCGATTGGCGTATCTCAGAATATTACATCAACAGGGATTTGACGTCTTCATTTTTGATTACCGAGGTTATGGAAATAGCGAGGGAAAAACCACTGAGAAAGGCACCTATCTGGACGTAGAAGCGGCTTTTGGTTATCTGGTCCAAAAGAGAAATGTTTCCGAGAATGAAGTAATTCTATATGGACGTTCTCTGGGGGGTGCTGCAGCAATAAATATTGCACAAGAACACCTCCCGAAAATGCTTATTATTGACTCGTCATTCTCATCATACCAAAAGATATCTTCGGATGTTCTAAGTAGTCTTTTTCTCCCGATTCCTGTAAAAATACTTGCAAGATTTGAGTACAATTCAATCGATAATATTCAGAAAATAACCTGCCCTGTTTTGGTGATACACAGTAGAAATGATAAGGTAATTCCGTACTCCCATGGTAAGGAACTGTTTGAAAATGCCAACGGACCGAAGGAATTATTAACAATTTCAGGTACGCATAACGAGGGTTTCCTTAGTTCCGAAAACTATGAAACTGGTCTTAACGATTTCATTGAAAAACATCGACATGGTGAAATTGTTATAAGCTGACCATGCTGTTATCAGGATATATGACATTATATAGATTTGGGGTGTTTGCTTGAAATATTAAAGGGAAATGGACAGAGGTCAATCCTCCATCGACCTCCACAAAACTCCACTTCCGTCAACTGCTGATCCAATGACAGAGGTACTCACACAAGGATTTCACAAACTCCCAAGTTATGGCGAAATTATATTAAAAAGTGAAATACTTAAAAAGCCGCCTGAAGGACGAAATCGGATTTTTTATAGGAATTTATAAATAGTGCACCTAATGTATGTACATATGAGGTATAAAACATGTATATTAAACGGACAATTTCCATTCCCGAGGAATTAGCCAAAGAGGCTGAAACGTATCTCATAGGAAAATATTATGGAAATTTATCAGAAGTTATTCGTGATGGCATTCGACAATTACTATGCGAATATAAAAAAAGGCTAGATGTCGATTCAATCATACGCTTGTACAAAGAAAGACGGATCTCACTTAGAGGTGCAGCAGAATTGTTGGATTTGCCATTAAGGGAGACCTTAACAATATTGGCCGAGAGAAAGACATACATACATTACGGAGAAAAGGAGCTATCTGAGGATTTAAAATGATCGTTGTAAGTGATGCAACCCCATTAATTCATTTATCCAAGATTGATGAACTTCATTTGATAAAAAGATTGTATGAAAAATGCTACATAACTCAAACCGTTTACAATGAGACGGTCGTAGAAGGACAAAAATTTGGACATCATGATTCAGATCTGATAAAAGATGCAATTGGTCATTGGTTAGAAATTAAAGATCCAAAAGGTGATGTCGATCAGTTAATACAGAAATATTCAATCCATTTCGGTGAAGCTTCTTCCATACTCCTTGCGAAAGAATCATCCACTCTTTTATTGATTAATGAAAGAGACGGTAGAGAGGTAGCCCGAAAAGAAGGTGTACTAGTAAAAGGAACTCTCGGCATTATTGCGGACGGTGTGAAAGAAAAAAAGATAAATGCTACTTCAGCAATAGCGATGTTAGAAACCTTTGAAAATGAACCTAATGAATTTTGGCTTGATCCGATAATAGTACATGAAGCCATTAAAGTGATTTCAGAAATTGGGAAAAATAAACAGAAAAGCTGATGATTCTTTTGTTGTAATTGATAATTTGGCATTTCAAACTTAAGGATTCCTAATCGATACTGGAAGCCTGAATAGGCTCCGCATAACAATTGGGATATGAACTTTCACCATTAATATGATCACTGATTGAAACTTCCCCTGAAAAAGGAATTATCGGCGCACCATAAGCTCTGTGTTCATTGGGGGACTTCTGGCCCCACAATGGTCGGTGCTACCGCACACTCAAAACTGGCAATCTATCAATATAAAAAAAAAGTAGAGAATCCAAGTATTCCCTACTCACAACATTTTCCCTTTTTCTTCTCTTCCGTTTGTTCTCCAGTTTTTTTTGCATTTTGCTGCAGACACAACTCACACATTTTTTTCACCTCCTTTTCTCTTTTTCACAATTTCCCGAAACCCATTGACCCGTTCCAATATTTTCTTTCAGTAATCCGATATTATCGGCCTAATTTCCACGTCATATATCGCCATGGTTCTTTGTTGAATCGGTTTCGGTTCGGTGGCAAAGTTTGAGTTTATAATAGGACTCAAATACTTTTCATAATAAAGTAGATATAGTATTATAAGTATTTATACTATCAAGTTTAAAGTAATACAGTTACTTTCCAGGGAGAATGTTACTATGCCTAAAATTGGTAAAAGATGTAGTGCCGATCCGGGAGAAACTGATTTTTGTCTGTGCCCGGTCACCGGTATCATAGAAACTCTTAGCAGAAAATGGACTCTACTGATCATTGGATTACTCGGAAACCATAAAAGATTACGATATAACGAAATTATGAAAGAACTCGGGGGGATTGGCCCAAAAACACTTTCGGACCGACTAAAAGAACTTAAAAAAGAAGGGCTGATCAATCGGGAATTCTTCTCGGAAATTCCACCCAGAGTAGAATATACATTAACGGAAGATGGGATTGCGTTAAGGGATGCTATTATCCCATTAATGAAATGGGTGGCGACGAGAAATAATCAGTGAGATAGAAAATGAAACTAGACCTTGTTACCCTTTGATAACATCTCTCGCAAACGAATATCTGCAAAGATTATAGGATAAAGCCACGAAAATCGCAATCGTCGAGAAATATTGGACTAAAATCACCCAAGAAATATATATAACTAATATATATCAAAGCAGTAGCATGTTCTTTTCTAAGCGGAGACAGCCATTGCATGGAAGAGTTAACGGAAAACTATCGATAAGTCTTCTTGCCGTCATCATACTGTCGCTTCAACCCGGTTTAGTATTGGTAGAGGCTATCGGGGAAAGCGGCACCCGAACCGAAGCGGTGGAATCTATAGAAGAAACAGATATTATTCTTCCGAAACTCTCCTCCCTTAAAAACGATATGCCAAGCGAAACCCTTTCCGCATTCTCCCCTAAACCACGCGGTTCTTCGATCATCGTTGAGAATGACGCCATGGGTGGGAGCTGGCTCGACGATTTCAATGACGATACCGGACTTGCAAGGTATGATGAGTTCCAGGTGCGCGGCGGCAGGATCGAGATGGACTGGTGGGACTTTAACTGGAATTACCGCCGGGATATATCGGTCCAGGACCAAAGCGGCGGGAATCTTGCAGATTATCCGGTAGAGATACGGCTGAACCTCAGCAATTTCGATTATACTAAAACGAATGGAAACGGAAGCGATATCAGGTTCGTGGACGGTGACGAAATCAATTGTAAATACTGGGTAGAGAAATGGAACGCAAGTGGCGAAAGTCGTATAATGGTCAATATCCCGAACATTCCCGGCAGTGGGGAGAGCATGGTCCGTATGTATTACGGAAACCCAATGGCCCAGAGTGAGAGTAACGGGAGTGCTGTTTTTTCTCTCTTCGAGGATTGTACCGAAAATAAGCTTTCCGGCAAGCTGATCTCCTATACATTCGGCTCCGCGACGAATACTCTGGTCCCGGATCATGGCGGCAGCCTGAAATCCACCCGAGACCTGGAAATCGGTCTCGACGGGTATGCCATAATGAGCCGTGATAAATACTATCCGGGAACCTCGATTTCCTACGACCAACTGGCCGTGAAGAACCCCGCTGGCAATTTTGATGCCATGGATGCTAGGATACTGCTAGTCGCCCCGAATTACGATCCACGGGCGCCCGCGGACGAAAGCATATACATGTCGTACTCCATAAATTTTCTTACAAAGGTCCTGCAGGCAGCGGAGAACAAGGGTGCCGGAAATTCGTTATTCGAAAACAACTCCGTCGTTAGAGATTGGAATGCTTTCAGGAACTTTCGGATAAACGTTCTGGACGATACAAATGTTGAACTGTACTACAAAAATGAAATTCAATCGGCACTGTCGCTGAATAACTCCCTCCGGAACGGTTTTTACGTGATATACGGGTATTACAATGCTTCGAATACAGGCCTTGGAAACGGACACGCCTACGAATTTTATCTGGACAATTTCATCATCAGCAACTATGTATCCCCACAACCCATGGTCCGGCTCGGTGATGCGGAAAGTGCGAATCTTACCGCCTCGTTGGAGTCTGTGGAAATTGAGCTTCCCATATCATGCAACTGGTCCTATCTCGGTCTCGTGAAGTCCGAACCCCAGGGCACCTACTTGAACATAAGCATTCTGGACGCCTCCGCCAATACAACGATACCGGGATTCGAAAACATCTCCGCAAGGGGTGCCGATCTTTCCAACATCTCCCATTTGAATATTCCCTCTATCAGGCTCCGGGCGTGGTTAACGGCAGACGGCGACCTGAAACCGACGCTGGAAGCCTGGGGCTTGGAATGGCGGGCTGAGAACGCATGGCGGGATAGTTTCATCACTTCGACCCGGCTAATTGATGACAAAAACCTCTCTGCGGAAGGAAATCTTTCTCTCGCTCAGAACACCGCTCTCCCGGGTTCTAACGTTACCGCCTACTGGCATTTCGACGAATGGATAGGCAAGATAGCGACAGACGCGTCCGGTAACGGGAACCACGGGGAGATTTCGGGCCCTATCACGTACGACGGGTTCTTCGGAGGCGGCCTGAAATTCAACGGGAGCAATAGCGTAGTTAATGTTGGCGACCTGGGAATGTTCGACCGTTTGACCGTGGAGATGCGTGTAAAACCGGATTTTCCCGCCAACGACGACACGCAGATGCTGTATCGACTGTTCACGGGAAACGGCACGTCGGCCATGTACAACACTGTAAACGACAGTTTCATCATCAGCCATCGGATGAACGATTCATCCTGGATCACCACCGGTGATCTCGCTGGGGCCGGATCGGTACCGACCTTGCTTGAATCCTCAGACGGTACGATATACGCGGGAACCACTCCCAACGGGGACGTTTTCAAGAGCATGGACGGGGGGGTGACCTGGACAAATACGGGGAACCTCGCCGGAGCCACCAACGTATCCTCCCTCATTCAGGTATCCGGCGGTGCGATTATTGCCGGGACGCTTCCAAATGGAAAGATATTCAAGACTAATCCGGGAGCATTGAACTGGGTGGACTTGGGCACTGTGGGAACGCAATCCCCCAATTCGGTCAACTGTCTGATGGAGAGTTCCAGGGGGTGGTTGTATGCCGGTACGGAAGGGGTTCCGGGGGAAGTTTATCGATCACGGGACGGCGGGGCATCATGGGAAGCTACCGGCCCCTTTCCCGGCGGGACGCTGGCTGTGAATTCACTTCTTGAAAGTTCCGACGGGTCCATCTTTGCAGGGACTGATTATCTCGGTTCGATATTCAGGAGCAGGGACGACGGCGATACCTGGCAAGCCACAGTGTACGAGGAAGAACCCTTGATCATCCAAACTCTGCTGGAGACCAGCAATGGGGTCATACTTGCCGGGGGGGAACTACCGTACAAGGGTTCCGGAGCTCGGGTTTACAGGTCCGAAAACGGAGGAGGGAGCTGGAACATGGCCACTCTGGACATCCCCGATCATGCCGTACATTCTCTGATAGAAACTTACGACGGTACGATTTACGCCGGTACCGGAGATCTCGCATCATGCATAGTAAGATCCACGGACCAGGGGCGGACATGGTCTTTATGTGTCAGTCTCGGTTCGGGTGAAACTTATTCCCTTTTGGAAAGCTCTTTTGGCCGTTTCTATGCCGGTACATCTGACAACGGGGGAGTTTTCGAAGTACCCACCAACGTTACCGCTTCCACACCTCAGGGATTTTCGGGGGATCAATGGATCCACCTGGCTTTCGTGGTGGATGAGCTGAATACTACTATTTATATCGACGGTTTTGAGAGGGGGTCCGTACCCGGAACGTTCAACTCCGATCTCTCGGATTTTCGAATCGGTGGCGACAAGTACTCCCAGGAAAGCGATGGGGGCCATCCCACGGGCATGAGAAACAGTTCTTTTCGCGGTATAGTGGACGAAATGGTCATCTACGACCGGGCATTGAAACCGAAGGAGATAGCGGTTCGCGCAAGTGCTTTCCGCAATCATTCAACCTTCCGTTCAGCGAACATTTCCATACCTGAAAACAACACCTGGGACGTTTTCCACGCAAGTGCCGTTACACCCAACGGTACCGAGCTGAACCTGTCCCTGCATGACGCTGGCACAGGGAAGGTAATAGCTTGGGATAACGGGACTGACGGCGAGTTCTCTTTAGACCTTACACAAATAAACGTGTCGGATCATTCCATGGTCTACATCAAGGGATACATGCATTCCAACCGGACTAAGAGCCCCCTTTTGAATAACTGGGCGCTGAACTGGACTCCCATGAGGCCCCCGAGATTGATACTTGATATCCCCGATATCGCCACTCCCGAAGAGAATCTTACCGTACACCTGGTAGATCTAAGTCCCTATTTCAGCGACCCTTATTCCAGTATACGAGACCCGGTTTATACCGTAATGGGATTTGACGATTCCAATATTAGCGTCGAGGTGGAAGGACACTGGCTCAACGTTATTTCGCTTTTGGTGAACTGGACCGGTAGTGCAAGGTTCATGGTGAATTGCACCAACTTCTACGGTCTTTCCACCAATAGCAATATTTTCAACATCACCGTCTTCGAACTGAACGACCTTCCCGTTTGGTACAAATCACCCCCGGCCATAATCATGGAAGAAGACATTGAAATGACCACCTACTACTCGCTGGAATCATATGTCAGGGATGATGAGAAAGACATTGTAGATTTTACTGTAACGTGTAACGACGGAAATATATCCGCATCCTTGGATGATGAAAATCACATCACGGTAATACCAAAAAAAGATTTCTTTGGATCTGCCACTATAAACGCCACCGTGTTCGAAGCCGGAAATCGATCAAACCTTTCCAGTATAACTATATCCGTCACTGTGACCCCGGTGAACGACCCGCCGGTTGTGACTCTTCTGAGTCCTGCGAACAACAGCATTATGTTTTCCACGGACATTAGTCTTTCCTGGGATTTTTTTGATATAGATGACGACCCCGAAAACTCAAGTTTCGAGGTGTACATGTCCAAAAGCGATCCCCCGGGTTTCTACATGGGGGGAGTGGGATCCCCAGCTCTTAGCATCAGGGACCTTGAGGATGGATCCACGTATCATTGGTACGGTGTGGGAAACGACGGCAAGAATTCAGCCGAGACCCCTAACGGCACCTGGAGATTCACCGTAAATACCTCCGCGATCCCCCAAGTAAGGCTTATCTCACCGGAAAACTCCGCTGTCGTGAATACCTCTTGGGTAAATCTATCCTGGAGAATTATCAATCCACTTCCGTTTTTGACATACCACATCTATTTCGGCCATGAAAAGCATACTCTCGAAGAACTTGAGAATACCACCCGAACTTGGTATCTTCTTGAAGATCTTGAAGACATGTCCGTTTACTGGTGGAAGGTCGTTCCCCGTACCGCCGAGGTCCAGGGAATCTGTGCATCCGGGGTCTGGAACTTCACCCTGGACAGCTCCTATGAGATCCTCTACAACCTGGACATTCATTTCGAGACAGACGAGGTCAAAATAATTAGAGGACGAAATTCCACAATCAACCTCACTCTGGTGAATCTTGGCAATACAGCCGTGGAGGTTAAGCTCAGCGTCACCGGTCTGCTGGCGAAGCATGTGGTTTTCAACCGGAGCGTCATCGTTCCCAGAGGAGAGGAGATCGGATTGGAGATCACCGTTTTCAACACCTCTGGGCTCGATATCGGCGAATATTCTCTTAATCTAACGGCGGCCTTTGTGGGAGGCAAGCGCGAAGTGACGATAAATATCCGGGTGACGGATGAGATTGTGGGACCAGGTAATGATGACGATGATGATACGGACGGTCAGGATGCTGCCACGGGTCTGAATATTGAATGGTGGTGGATCGCCAGTGGCATCTGCTTTCTTATTGTACTGGTTCTATTTCTTTTATATAGGAGGAAATATCGCAAAAAAACGGTTACGGGGAAAGAGGGCGATACGGTGAATTTGGGTGATGAAGACCGGGACGACCAGGGGGAATTGGAAGTTCTGGAACCGGAAATCGAATATATTCCCCCCACTGGCACCGATGATGACGTAACGGAAGAAGCGTCGGAGAGTGAAGCGGGATCTACCGGGGTACATTACGGTTACACGAGAAAATCGAAATCCGGGGGACCTGTAGTGGTGTCTCCCGATCATTACGTGAGAAAAGAGGGAGTCGGCCGTATTACGGGCAAGACACCTTCGAAGGCGGATACGAAGCTTGTAAAGAGGGTGATGAGTGGTGGGGGCGAGCAAGTTGAAAAGGGGATATCTATCGAGACCGATGACAGGGGAAAGAAACCCCGGCTGGCGCCTGCAGAGAGATCCGTTTCCTGCAACATCTGTTTCGGTATAGTAAAGACCGGGCTTCCATTGGTGACCTGTCCATGCGGGAAAAAATATCATCATGCATGTTTCGAGAGGGTGGAAGAATGCCCGAACTGCGGGGTTGATATCTCGGAGATTGAAATCGATGAGGAGAAATTTTCATCGAAAGATAGTTCCGAAGGGATACTGGAATCGGATTCCGACCCTGCGGAAGATGAATTTGAGGAAGTTCTCATTGTGGAAACGTTCCCGAGAGATGGGGAAAGTGAGAAGACATTTGAAGGAGATGACAGTACTGCCGAAGAAATAATCCAGAAGGAGAAAACGGCGGGAACGAAAACGGCAGAGGCGGCAGGTGATGATTTTCATATCGAACTTTGAAGATCCATGAAGTATCATTGATTCCGTCTAGCTTCGCACCTAGTAGTATCCTGAAATACCTTCACCCCCTCGATTCCTGTTAACTCATCATCGTTAGGAAATGTACCCTAACTGGGATTCTACCATTATCATTAGATAAGTTCTCTTTATTATATGGACCTGCTCCCGTTTCACTTCGGGGCATCAAAGATAAGGCAAATCTGCCCCCCTTCCCAAATCGACAAGATGATAGTTGTACCTGAACATATTATTTATCCTCCAGATTCACTTCTTTCAGAATCCAGTTCTTGTTTTAATCGAATGTACTCTTTGACAAGATGTTCACTCAATCCTGTAACAAAAACTATCTCTTGTACGGACAGTTTTGGCATAAGCATTTCTATTCGGTCGAAATCCCGATTATAACGTTCAATTGCTTCAACCGAGTGGTTTGTTCTTCTTTTTATTTCCAGTACATGATACTTATGAATCTTTCCCATTCTAAGTATCTCCGCCTTATGTGTGACCCCGGAGCCAAGGTCATGAGCTTTCCCTCTCGTGAGAATTTGGATATTCTTTTCTTTTTCCCGCTCTTTGAGATATCTCCCAACAACAGTCGAAGCTTGGCAAGTAAGCAATCCAATATCGCAATGATTTAGAACAGTTCCCCGTTCATTCGCTTCTTTTGAAATCCGTTCGAAAATATCTTTCCTTATTTCCCTGATCGAAGTACCTCTTTTGTACTTCTTGATATCTTCTTCTGATACCAATGTCAGGACAACCGGGATCGTTTCCGTCTCTTTCATTGTCAGGGATCGCCCAGGTTTCCGTTTCTGCTTGATTTTTACCCCATCCCAAAGGATTTGGCCTTTTTTCATCATCTCGCGGGGTCGATAATCCTCATCTACTAATTTAAGAATATCATCGACAATGAACCGGGTGATCTCCTCACCACCCAAAAACCGATATTTGTCCCGGAAACGATGGATCAAACGGGTCTGTAGGTTCCTATGAAGGTGTGGTCCATATCTTGCTTGTGCAGAACTCTTTTTCATCAGGGACCCCCCCCTTTGTTTCCGATCCGCACTTTTTTTAAAGGTGTCTTCTCAAGGATATCTTTCAATCTGGGGCAATCTGTATCCGAGAATTTCTTGTAGATCTGAAGATATTCCCTGACCAAACTCTCAGAAAGCCTCGTTACCTGGCGGATTCTAATGACAGGTTCCTCCTTCTCATGAAGGTATATTACTCTGCTGAAATCCCGTATGTAGCGTTCGATGCTCTCATCGCTGTGATGAGTTCGAGTTCTTATTTCAGGATAGGTATAGCCCTTGAGATATTCCTGCACGATCTTTGCCTTATGTGAGACTCCCCTTCCGATGTCCTTCATCTGTCCCCTGGTCGGGACCTCTATGCCCTCGTCTCGGATCTGCTTGATGTCATAACGAATTGTCCTTGGAGAATTACATAGAAGGAGGGCCAGGTCCTCTTGTGTAAGAAAGGTATTTTGTTCCTTTGCCTCGTTCGTGATCCTCATTATGCGTTTCCTACGGACTGCTCGTATTCCGCTTTCTTTGAGGATCTTTATATCATCAGGGTGAGAGAGAGTCAAATGTATTCGAATCTTCTCCATCTCTTTTTGGGTTTTCCCCGAGGGTTCACTAGACGCAGTTCCCCAATAAAGGATTTTCCCTTCACCATCAATATTGCTACTCTCTTCGAGGAACTGCCGAAATCTCCTCATTAGGGCTTCTATCAATATCTCCGAGAATCCGAATCTGTTCTCCAGATCCCAGCGTAATTGTTCGAGACCGTTCTTCAGACTCAATTTTTCCGTTTCAGTGTCATACATATCGTTCCCTCTATGTGGTAATGTTAATCAACTACATAAAGGGAGGCAGATTTGCCTATTGTAAGATACCCCTGAGCCCTCGGCTGTGAGCCTACGGGCGAGCGTAAGAAACGCAGGTCCGATCCAAAAGTAAAGCGAAGCCCTAAAAATTCCTATCCCATCGTTCGCTTCGCTCACTTCGGAGCAAGCTCCGGGGTATTAGACCCATGAAGGAATAAAAACAAAAAAGGGGGCTTGCCCCCACGGTCGACATCCGACCGTAGGAAAGCAGATACTGTCTTTCCAAGTATGAAAAAGTAGATTCCCGCTGAGCCTTAATCCTCGTCCAGAAGATCTTCATCGGAAATATTTTCCATTTCGTCGATTTCTTCTTCCTCGCTACGCCCTTCCTCGTTTCGGATTTCGGCTCCAGCATCCTCCCCCTCAATCTTCACCGATTCTTCCGTAATTTCTTCCCAGACATCCGATGCATTGATCTCCCAATCTAATACTTCGGGTTCCTCGCCCACAACGGCCTCTCCACCACCTCCATTGGCATCTTCTTCGCCCTCGTCATCAGATCCACCATCCCCTTCGGCATCTTCACCAGTCACATCTCCATCACCTCCGATAACATCTTCATCGCCCTCTCCCCATACTTCTCCTCCCCCAAGGCAGTAGCCGCATTTTTCTCCGTCCCCTTCCACGCTTTCACCGCAGTCCGGGCATGTATAGCCCGGAGCATCTATCACCCACGTATCCTCGAAATCCTCAGTATACCTGTCCCAGCACTCCATATTTTCTTCTACCACAACCGGTTCCTTGTTCTCAGCAGGGGGACTCACGGCCACAGTTGATTCTTTCGCCTTCTTGATCGGGGTTGGCGTATCTTTCGTCTCTTTTCCATCCTTCACCTCCCCTTCATTCCCATCAGTCATCTCGTTCTTCCTTCGCCGCTTGAACACGACTATTAAAAATACAACGATGATGACTACAAAAAGTAACACGAATATGACGAGCCCCCCGGGAGAAGTGCTAAAGCTTGCCCAATCTTTACCGAACCAGTCACCGTCATCGTCCTCCGGTATCGTGTCGTCATCACCGGGATCGAGATCATCGTCATCCTCCGGTATCGTGTCGTCGTCATCCCCGATATCCGGCACGTCATCCCTCTTTATTGACAAGATCAAGCTGTCACTTTCGTTGTTTCCGGCTGCATCAAAGACCGTAAGATAAATAATATAATTTCCCGCCTTGCCAAAACTAAATTCGGTGATTGGCCCATACATTTTCTCCTGTGTTCCATTGTATTCAAAGCTCCAGGTGTAGTTTGATACACCTATGTTGTCATGGCTTGCGGAGCCATTGAAGCTCACCCAAGTGCCATTATCCGCAGTCAGGTCAAGCCCTGCATTTGAAACGGGCGGGTCATCGTCCTTCACCGGACGGATAATGCTGCCGTCCGCAGGGTAATTGAGCACGTTGCCGGCTGCATCCCATAAGCAAAAAGAATATTCCAGAATTAGAGCTTCGGAGGGTATACTGACGACGTGATACCAGATATCGCCACTTCCCCGGGTCATGGCAGCTACGGAAGAAATTCCATCGATCTCATAGCTTACATTCATCCCTGCAATGCCGATATTGTCGGTTGCCCGAATGGTGATATTGAAGGGGTTGCCGGTGGTAGGGATATTAGAAATCGGCTCGCCATCTATTACGGGAAAATCATCGTCGGACAACGACATATTCCGAAGGGCGGTCTCGTTCCAGTTCCCGGAAAGATCGGATGCTGCGAAACGGTAGGAAAAATTTCCATGATTTGAGGGAGCGGCAAAGCGTATTCCCCACTGATCCCCGCTCCGGTTTGTTACGGATAAATTCTGGATATGCTCGCCGTATTCGAGTATCAGCCGGACCTCATCGATTCCCAGATTATCGGTGGTCACAACGGAAAGGGTCAGAAGGTCACCCGTAGTGGCTGCCGAGGGGAATATCACAGAGTCAAAAACGGGTGCGTCATCATCCATAACATCTACTGTGCGGGGCATAGTGGAATTCCAGTTACCCGCGGCATCTGACACAAGAAAAGTATAACGGAGCTCGGTTGCATTTACAGGAACAGTAATATTTGCCGCCCAGGTTCCCCTGCTCATTTCCATAGATACATTTTTTTCCATACCCGTACCGAAATCATATTGTGCAATTGCAGCACTTGCATCCCCGGCCACCAGACGGAGGACGAAAGTATCTCCGGTTGTAGGCTTGCCCATGGCCGCTTCATTAATTTCTGGCATCTCAAGGTCCACAGTGAAATTTAGTCGATCATTGGCGGAATTTCCTGCCAGATCATGGGCTTTTAGCTCGATACGGTGATCTCCGGGAGTCAAGTTCGTAAGGGTGTGCCACAGTTTAGCCCCCAGATCGAATCCAGCCGCCCCGTCAAGAAATAGCTCATACCTATGAATACCGCTCAGGTTGTCAAAACCCTGCCAGCTTACGTTTATTTCGGTGCTGTTCAGGAAACTGTTCTTCGCAGGCGCGGTTATGTTCACAGTCGGGGCTGTCAGGTCCAGATGGAAGGATATGCTCGTAGAATTCTGATTACCGGCCTTATCGCTGGCGTTCACCCATACAGTGTGCGGTCCCTCGCCCATGCCTTCGAAGATATGACCCGTGCTTGAGTTGGCATCCCGCCATTCTCCGTCATCGAGCCTGTACGTATAATCATTTACACCGCTGGTCTCGTCCGTACCGGTCCAGTTCACTGTCACGCTGGTGGAATTCAGGAAGGAGTCGGGCAAGGGAGCAGTGATGGTGGCCAACGGAGGCGTATTATCGATGGTAAGGTCCATTTGGTAGACATAATCGTAGCTGCCCCGCTGTGCTTTCCATTGAATCGTATGGGGGCCGTCTGCGTACATGGAGGTATTCAGCACATAATACCAGTTATCGGTCCCGTTTACGCTTTGCCAAGGCCCGCCATCCATTTTCATTTCGATACCGGTGATGATGTCCGAAGCGGTACCAGTCAGATTCACGAGCCCTTGTTTCAATTTTCCCGAGGAAGTAGAATTAACGCTCAGGTGACCGACCAAACCCTTTATGCAGAAGTTGGCCGTCGGATTAACACCTGTGAGATCGCGCCATTGGGTCCCGTTACGATAAAAACTCTCCCCCGGGCTTGCTTCAGAGCTTACCAATGTCATTGGCCTCGGCCCGTCAAGCAGAACAGGAACGTCGGAGGTCCGATCGAATGGATGGCCGCCCCGGGAGAGGTTCACAAGTATATAGAAAAAATCGCCCTTTGTAAGCTGAACCGATTCTGGGAGGTCTATGGTTCGGAATCCCCGATAATCGATATGACCGCTTTTGGAGGAGAGCTGATCCTTCAAGGTCCCGTTATGAAATTTATCGAAAACCTTCACTGTGTAGCTGACGTTGTCGGCGGCTGCGTAGAAACTGACGGACCTCAACTGCTCGCTGGCCGTGGCGTTGAAGGCGTTGAATGCCTCAGTAGCGTTGGTGAGAGTGTCCCGCCAACCGTGATAATCATGATAGTAATATTGGCTGTAGGGCTCCAGAGTGACGTTCTGGTACGAGATGGCTCCCATCTCAAGGTTCCTCGTGGAGTGCTTGTCGTAATAAGATATCCAGAAATAACCGCCGTTGGGTCCCCAGTTGCCCCAACTGTTCCTGCAGAGCCATGCCCCCGGCTGCGGGGCTTGCGTGGTCTTGTTATCGTCCCACCCGATGATGGAAACGGCGTGGTTCGGGTCGTTGGCGTTGGCAGGTGGTTGGTAATGGACATAGTTGGACATCAGGCTGCCCGAGTAGTACATGCAGGTTCCAACTATACCCTCGGTCATGATCTTCTTCTTGATGGTATCGATACCGTTGAGTTGAGCATCCATGGTGAACCACTCTATCTCGCGAGGGTAATAGTAGCGGTATGACGGGTCCGTCCGAGAGGCCGCGGCGCCGATCCCGCTGTAGGAGGAGTCGGATTCCCTTATTGCGCCCTCGCCCCTGGTCAGGTATGAGGAGGTCACAAGATAGTCCCCGCCCTGATGGACGGTCAGACCGCCTCCCGACGGAGGGGTCCGGTCGTCATTATTGTGATCGTTGAAGCCGTTCCACCAGTCCAGATGGGCCTCCGAGAGGTTTGGCTCGCCGCTCTCACCGGCCCCGGTCCAGTTTCCAGTCATATAGAGATTGCCTTCCATGGAGGCAAAGGCGCCAAAGGTCCAGCAGGTCCCGTAAGGGCCCTGGTTCCTGATAGAAGGAACAAAGTTCTGTGCGTTATAGTTGCGCAGGTCGAAGGTCGCGGGTAGAGAGGTTCCCGTAGTTTGCATCTGCTGAGTGAGGGCCTCAATGGATAGGGCAGGTCCCGGTGGAGACGCATTCGCTTTGAGAGAATTGCCCTGCGTAAGTGGGAATGAAACGATACATAAAAGTACGACGGTAAATAGAATCAGGATTCTTCTCGCTGTGGATATCATCTCGCAGTCTCCGGACGTTTTTCATGTTCTGGATTGGAGATAAGGGTTTCGGTACGATTTCTATTGAGGAATATTAGGCCTCAGATATATTATCAATGGGTATCAGTACCGGAATCGACTCATCATCCTGCTCAATGATCTTCACGCCCTCCAACTCGGATTCAACCTTGTCCCCTTCACCGACATCATCGAGAGGTTCCGATACCTCCAATTGGACTGGCACCTCCATCTTAGCCTCGGGCAAACCGGCGAATATTCTTTCAACGTCCTCGTGGCGGTGCGTCAGTATGGCCTTATCCCTTTTGGGGCCCGTGGAATCATCATCGTCATCCGGGGGATCATCGTCAGTGGAATTATAATCATTTCTATAGTAAACATCCTCCTGTACCGTTCCGATATCCGGCGTCAGCAGTTCGGGGTCAGTGTTATCCACTGTCAGCGTGTAATTGCGCTCTGCGAAACCCCCCTGCCCGTCCGAAATGTTGATCCGTACCCAGAACTTTCCCACATGGGAATTGTCCGGCCTTCCGTGGATTGTGTGATTATCAGTTCCCCAGTGAAGCCACGATGCGTTCGTCCCGAAGGTCCATTCCATTTCATCCCGGTCAGGGTCCGCGGCCGAGTATTCATTTTTATAATAACTGTCCTCGAGAACGCTGGTAATGTCAGAAGTGCCAATGACGGGGGCCTCGTTGTCTCTTTTGGATCTGAGCCACGGAATGAAGGTAATGTGATCCGATATATTATCTCCCGATCCTTGCGGATTGCCGGTGGCGTGATTCGGACCTGAAGAATTCCCCCACCAGTTGTTCCTTCCGTCCACCTGAAGCGCATTCACATTGTACACAAATACACCCCACATATCATTGCCGTAAATATCGTTGTAATGAACGTCCGTACCCGCACTTGCCCCGTACAGCATTATACCGTTGGAATTGTTCGATATGGTATTGTTATCGATGCCGTTATCATCTGCTCCTGAAAGCTTGATACCGACCCAATCATTGCTGATTATTGTATTTCCGTATACGCGGTTCGAATTGGAGTTCTCGATATATATTCCGCCGTTCCATCCGTTGTTTCCGCTTATGTTATTGTTATGAATGGTGTTCGACACGGCCGCCCATAAAGTGATGCCATCGTCGTTCCCGGTTATGTTGCACTGTGATATCTCACAGTTCTGTGATACTGAAAGCTTTATGGCAGAGTGTGACTGGGGCGCGTTGCGGACTGTGAGACGTTTTATAATCACCGAATTAGCCGTGACGTATATTCCGGTTCCCGTACCACCTGCATCGATAATTGTCCCATTGCTGCTCTCCCCCTGGAGAGTGACCCCCTTGGACACTGTAACGTGCTCGGAGTAGACCCCGTTGTGAATGAAAACAGTGTCACCGGGATTGGCGGCATTCACGCCGTCCTGCACCTTGAGGAACTGCTGACCTCCTCCTGCCTTTACATGAATGACGGCGCGACTGCTGCTCTGGTAGTTGGTATATGATTCAGTTAGGATTTGGTAGGGACCTGGTGATGAAAACGATGTTGTGTTTTCATTCATAATCGGAATACTACAGGTGAAGAGAACTACATTTATCAGTATTAGGACTGACAACAAAGCATTCCCATTATTTCCCATGCAATACCACCGGAGAAAGTAATAAGATATCGTCCTATTAATATTATCGGTTCAAGGAAGGTGGAGAATGGATATCGTGCGATTGACGAGGAGAAAATTGCCGATACCATGAAGATCGCCTGGGCGATGCCCGCTCCGCTCCATTGCCCATTACATTCCGCATAATGAAACATTATGCTGCATCCTCGGGACGTTACCCTACGGATGAATCAGAGATGCTCGATGAATTAAATTCATCTGCACCCGACATATAATCGAGATTATATTAGGGGTGCGAAGCAATCACTATTGCGAGCGTCAAAAACGCAGGTCCGATTCAAAAATAGAAAAAAAGAAAATGGGGGCTTGCCCCCCGTGGACGGCGGGATCTCCATTCATCTAAATTCCACAAATCCAAAGGAGGCGCGGTACTGAATAAAATTTCACGAGCTGGGCCATGTGCTGCTCGGCCATAAATTTTTTTTAAAAAAAAAGGGAGTCTTTATATCTATTCAAAATTATTGATACACGATACTTGTTATAGAATACAATTTAAAATATCAAAGTTGAGTGAAATGGTAAGATCAAAAAAAATGCAAATAGCCATTACCCTATTTCTGATTTTATTATGCCTATTTGCATATCCCTTGGTAGATGTGCTAAGCATTGATTCTTCCCCCACATTAACTTACCGAAAACCACCCTTGAGGGTGCCTGAGAAATTCAATTATACAAGGCATCTTAGGGGTTCAATATCGTTACCTACCGAATCCCATGCATATGTGGGAAAAGGAAATTTCGAACCATTGAAAGTAGGGGGCTCGGTGGAGGTTCAAGAATATGGTGCGTCCACCAATCCGAACCCTTATTATATCGAATTATCAGCCCACGTAGACGGACTTGAATGTCAAATAATCCCAAATACTTTTACCGAAGAAGATATTGAACCACATTACTTTACAGTATATGTCGAAGTACCACAATATACTAGTTGTTCCAAATCGTTCAAATTAACCGTTACTGGATTTACCAAATACATTCGAGGAACTCAAACATACACCCTAGAACCTGATGAAACAATAATAAAAATGAAACAGTATTACATCGTTATGGCCGAACCGAAGGAGCATACTATTACCCTCAAAGAAGGCCAAACAAAAAAGATAGATTTCACATTGAAGAATTATGGGAATGGGGCCGATACAATAAGGGTTAAGGTTAAAGAAAACCGTTTGAATCAACAATTGATCCAATACAGTTGGAGAGAGAAAACCATTTTTTTAAATGAAAATGGCAAACAGAAGTTGACCATAAATATAACCGCCAATGGTGATATCTATTCGGGCTCGTCGCTTCTCGAAGAGATATATATATACTCAAATGCTTCTAAAGCTGGCTCGGGCCCCGAACGCCTTGGGGAAATATATATCAACATTGAACTTCAAGATTCAAGTGGAATATTTAAATGGGAATATTCATGGTTATTTATACTTCTCTTGACAATCCTTTCAGTAATGGTTTTGGTAATAATAAACATATTTCAAATAAGAAATGCTAGAAGGAGAAAAATGTTTATCTCGTTTCCTAGAATATCTAAGATTGCCCTTTCATCATTTATCTTTTCTTTAGGATTGATCATGACGGTCATTTTTAAGATTTCCACATCGAATCGTAGTTTACATGGGAATTTATCTCATCTGTTGGACATTGAAATGTTCCTAGTCAGCTCAGTCATGGGCATTCTTTGTATAATTTTTGGACTGGTTGGGATCAATATAACTAAAACAAAGTCTAAAGATTATAAAGGTATTGGATTTGCATTATTTGGAACAATTATTGGAAGCATTGTGATCTTTTTAATATTGTATTCTCGATTTTAATAAATAACCCTTCTGAATACGTTATTTTTTGTTCCATCAAAAGAATATCTGCAGTGGACTTACAGGAAAGAAACTTAACAGGGAATACCTACTGTTTATACCCCCAGCCTTCGGAGTGACTGCTAGCAATTGAATTGTTTATTCAATCTGGGATCATCCGGGATACGAACAGCAACCATTTAGAAGATATTTTCCGGAAAATAATCACTTAACATCTGGAATCTATAGGGAATTGTTGCATCAAGTAGTAATAGATCTAAAACGTGTGGAATCGATTTCCATCGATTATTTTACCAATCTCTTCCATCTGTTTACCAACATATTTACCCCTATCGGTCAAATAAAAATGATCTACGCGGTACCCTTTTTGCCTGCCTTTGGGAAATTCTAATTTCTCTTCGACCATTCCCCACCTGTCTAAGAAAGAAATACAAATATTTGATGCATTTACTTTTCCTTTCTCTTTCAATTCAGAAGAGTATGCTTTATCATTTTTATAGATGTAATTTAGGGTTTTTATTAAGCCGGTCTGACGGTCCATATTGAAAAGAATCTGTCTCGTTTTGTCGAGTTCATCGATCTTTTGAAATAAAACCGCTACAGCCACGCCCTTTTCTGTTAAAGAAAAGACTCGTTGCCTGCGTTTGCTTTCTCCTCCGTTTTCATCTTTCTCAATAATCAAAGCGAAGGTTTTCAAAATATTGATACATTTATAGGCTGTGCCATAGCTCATACCGGTTTGTTTATTGATTTTATTTATGTGAGTAATCCCTTCCTTGCGCAAGTGAACCAATAATCTGATCAATCCGGTTTGTTTATCGAATCTCAAAATATTATTCATCGCTGGGATTAGATACAATTGGATATAAATGATTATTGTACGGAATTTAAACTATTCAATAAAAATACTTCAATATATCAACTAATTAAAATAAATTTATGTAGTTTTTAAATTATTTCGAGATAATAAGTTTTATAAACTTCTATTCCCATCATGTTTTCATGGGTCAGGCTGAAGTGACAAAATTCCTAGAATATAGGTTGGGTAGATGGTTTACATCAAAAGAGATCAGTAGGAATGTTAATACATCAACAGTATCCGTAACACATTCACTTAGGAAGTTAATCGAACAGGGTGAAGTTCAACGACGAAGAGATGTGGAAAATAAATATGGATATCAATACAAGCTCAATGAATGATATTGGTTAGGTAAAGGTGATACTGTTGGGTCAAGCCGAAGTTTACTACTTCCTCAAATAAAATCCAGGGAAATGGTATTCTTCCAGAGAAATATGTACTGCGATCGAATTATCAATCGGATCCACTGGTGTCGCATTGAGAAATATGCGAGAAAGGGGGGGATTCTCTATAAGAGGTTTGGAAAAAGTCCGATTACATACACTTGACAAGACGGAGGCTACTGGCCCGTCTTGGTATGGCTTGCCAGTTAACGTACGGGCAAGTGAGACGCGTCGGTAAACGCGTCAACATTGACGTGCCAGTATGGTACGTCTTTACTTGAAAAGCCAAGTCCTTCTGGCTTGGTTTGAAAGTTTGGCGAGACCACTGCGTTCCGATGCCCGCGTTGCTCCGGTGAATTGAAATTCACCTGCATCCTCGGGACGTTACCCTCCGGATGCATTGAAATACATCTACTCCCGTAGCCATATTTGGCGAGGGTGTAGCAGAGCCCAAAGGGGTCTGCATAGAAAAGCGGACACCCTCAGGAGCAAGCTCCTTACGAGAGACCGTAGGCTTACGAGCCGAGGGATCAGGCGCATCTTGATGCGCCGGAGCCTGACGGGTAATGTCCCGGCAGGGATAGAAACATCTTGATATTTCAAGATGAAATGGGAGCCAACAGGGTCGCCTTCCTTCTTATCTCGAGTTCCTTTCTTGATGTCAAGCGTAAGCAGGCTAGCGACGAGCTTCCCACCGCCCTCTTTCATATATTGGTGCGAGTAGAGTGCCCTTAGAATTCTAAAAGAAACAAACTCCTGCGCAGCACCAACCCAAAAAGTCTTAGAGTTCAATACATCAATGTAACTATCTCTTTCCTGTAGGAGTCGCTGATCAGAATCCCCTTATAGGTTTTCCATTGGATCTCCAGGGTTACGACAAGATCATAGTAGGGCGGAACGATGATGATGTCCTTCAACATGGTCCAGTTCTCCCCGGCGAAAAGGTCGTTATCAGGGTGATAGGAATCGTTATAAATGATCAAATTTGGGCTCAGCAAGGGCGCGGCCTTCACCGATAACAAAACGTCATGGTTTTTTACGTCGTTCCCAAGATTCAGTATTGCCGTATCAAAGGTGATTATACCGCTTATCCTGTTCATTTCTATATGCGGCTCCCGGGAGAAATACACGTCGAATATATCGAAACCTAACTTTCGATCGTCCAATTCCACATCATATTCCCCGTTCCCGTAATTGTCATACAGCAGTTCCGCTTCCACGGATATGTTAGATCGGTCCGGGAGAGGGCTGAAACAAGAAATTATTTTAGTACTATTCTTATCAAGCCCTCCAACGGCGAAGCTCTTTTTGATAATTGTCCCACCTCCCCCGAGGCGTAAGTGAAGCGAAAGTTCTCCCGCTCTCACCCCTCTTCCGCGGTTTGAAATAGAAAAATTCAGCTGGACGCTGTAACTGTAATTGCCACGAGTGAGAGAACGCGTGATTCCGTCGGAAATGATCACATCAGGGTATTCGGATAAAAGGTCATCAGGGTCATTTGACTCCACGGACACCGGCGAGAACCTGAGGGCAGCGAACATTATCACCACCACGATGGTGATACCGGCTATACCCGACGTGTGCCATGCGGAATATTTGATCCTGTTCTTCATTCTCGCGGACTTTGACGCGTCAGTGGAACCCGACCTCACTATCTTCAACAGGTCCCTCGCACCCTTGAGGGGGATGGTGTAGAATACCAGAACCACCGCGACCATTCCTGGTATCAGCCACGGCTGTCCCTCGGATACGAATTTAGATAAGTCAGCCACCATTTGGACCTTCAGAATAACCCCCGTGATCATGATGACCAGGCCGGTTCCCATGAAGACGAGCGTGTAGTTAAGGCTCTTTTCTAAACCCCAAAGCACCGTGGGATTGTGTACACTGTATTTTTTGTCCTCGTAGTAATCAACAGCCTGGTTCGTCAGCGTCAGGGCGTAATGGAGAGTGGAAAATCCCACTATAATAACCAGATCGGGAAGATGAATCGCGGGGGAAGCAAGAATATAGATGTAAAGGAGAGGCAGAAGAAATGCGCATGATGCAAGGGAGATAGGGTGCCATATCCCCCGTGTCTTGAACGTAAAAGGCTTCAGCGAGTAACCCATTCCCATGAAATAACCGATGCAAAGTAACAAAAATAATTCGATCTTGTGCACGCTCAATGACACCCATAGAGACACTGCCAGCGGTATCACGATATGCGAGAGCAGCAATATCCACATTCCGCGCATGCCGAATCGGTCCACTGCTCTCGGGATCTCGCTCTTGTAAGTGCCATAAGTCTTGTCGATCTCGTAATCCGTAATTGCATTGACTATGAACCCGGAAAGGTAGGTCATGAAAAGCGCGGGAATGCTAGCGAGCATATAGATTGAGGAAAATCCCTGGAAATTTCTTGCGCCCAGTAGAATACCTAATATCACTGCGGGAATTATGGCTTTCAGATACTCGAATCGCGCAACCTTCGAGTACGCCCAAAGATAATCTTTCGTTGCCATGCGAAACAATTTTCCTTCTTTTCAAATCAATTTTCTGCGTACAGGTCTTCATCGTCAGGCAGTGGCAATTCATCCTCTGCGCCATTCTCCACTGTTTCAATTCCTTTGGTCGCAGGGGGTGGAACTATGTTGCTCCCGTCTCCAAAAAGCATTTTCCATTTTTCTTCCTTCTCGACCTTCGCAAGTTCGCGATCCCTTTTCTTTTTCCGGGAAAGGTAGATCAACATCAGTGTTACCGCCAAAGCTGCGGCAATGAACAATACGATTATACATTGAAGCGTTGTAGGCGATAAACCTCCCTCGCCCATTATCTCGCTTCCGTCATCATCATCATCGCTTTCATTCCCATTCGTCTCGTTTATCCCACCGTCATCATCCTCAGGATCGCTTCCACTTTGATCGTCGGCACGCTCCACTTGAAAAACCATTTCTGCATGACCTTCCACAGTTCCGTTGTCGATGAGAGTAAGCTTCAAGGTGTGGGACCCGGCAGATAGATTCAACTCATGAGTATTCATTATGAAAGTCCCACCATAACGATCCACACCCAGCGGTTGTAGCTTGAGGTAATTACTGGTGTATGTCTGGTTCCCATCAACACTAATATTCAACTTCATCAGGTTTGCAAGCGAGTCGCTATCAAAGAACGAATATTCAACACTAACGTTTCCATCCCCCTGATCATCAAGTTTATCAATTAATATAGCGGGAGGATCGTTCACAGACGTCACATCTATATCGATATAACAGGTATCGGAGTACATGCCGTCGGAGACCTCCACTTCGATTGTAAGAGAATCAGTGTAATTATCCTGTAGAGTGATGGCAAGAGTCCAATTATCCACAACGGCATATCCCGAATCTATAGGGATGATATCCACTTTTTCTGTGATGAGCTCAGTAAAATCGTTGTCCACATCGAAAAGTATTTCCGAGAGATTCAGGACAAGATAATCACTCGAATCCTCAGGAACGCGTATCCCGATCTCGTTCAGCAGGAAGTGCGGAGGATCATTTACGGGCGATACGATAACGATTAAATCTGCGTAGGGGAGCTCCTCGGTAGTATTTATGACAGAGTCCGAGCAGTAGACCCGGACTGTGATATTTCCAAAAAAATCACCGCCAGCATCCACCACTATATAATTGGTATCAAGATAAATATTAACCATACCGCCCAGTTCCTCTGAATGATTTTGAATAGGGTCAACTTCGAGAGCGTAAAAAAGTTCCTCCGAGTCGATGTCATCGAATATCTCTTCGAGACTCTGGTCGTATACGGCATATGTATCCTCCGCAAGAAACATGGGAACCGGATGCTCGATAACGAAAGGAGGGTCGTTTACAGGGGAGATGATTATGTAGGTGTCCTGGTAGATCCGCTGAGCAATGGGAAGCCTATCGTTGCAGTATATCCTGATGGACACGTGTTTATCGGTATAGTTGTTCAATATGAAAATTTTCAGTACATCTTCGTCGGTCTCAAGATTGACGTTGCGTTCTTCGTCTTCAGAAGGGTCCAAAAGGACTGCGTTGTAGTAAAGCTCGTTTGATTCAATGTCTAAAAAATAATCCCCTGACAGGTCGAGGCTGCCGTTGCCCGAATCCTCATATACTGTGATCACCGGGAGAGGGACGTTTGCCCAAGGTAATGAATTCACGTACAGATCAATTGTTTCGATATTGTTGTCCTCGAATATTTCCATAACGACATTGGCGGAATCCACCATGATTACAAAGCGGTTAGAGCCACCCATATCATCAAGGGCAAGTGAGAATGACACTGTTGCGAAATCGTCTGAACCGAACTCCACATACTTCGATAGGAGTATCTCACCGTCAGCGCTCCCGTTCTTAAGAGATACGAGGAAGGTGGGTGCATCCGCAGCTCCCTTGTTCTTAATCGTTACATTGATAAATATATCGTCGAACTGGCTTGGATTTTCATCCGAAATGAAGACATCCCTGATCGAGAGATCCGCCTTGTTCATTAGATACGGAGCGCACTTGGGATCTCCTACAACTGTCCCCATCCAGGAAACGAAGTTGGAACCGGCCCAGAAAGATTCTGCGAGATTGTGTCCGGTAGTATAGCGGTCGAAGAGAATATCGGGGTGAGATATTGCAGACAGGTACGGCTCCCATGTATATCCCTTCACACCGGTAACGCCCTCTCTCAAGAGGTCTGCAACCAGGGATTGGCCGTAGCTGGTGGGATAATTGAAGCTGCGACCGCCGGTGGAAACGAAGGTCTCCGCAATGGCCCCGGGGACGAAGCGGAGGTGGGGGCGTATCTCATTCAAGCGAATATAATCAAAATAAACCGTTCCTGACGACTTGTACAGCACACTGCCAACCGATATTTTTCGAACGCCTTCAATGGGCTCGAAGACGATCTGGCCCATGGAGGTCCAAGCATTGGTGGTTCCGGTTTTCGTGGTACCGTTCTTCATCCATACGATCTCGTCCTGAGCATTATGCGCCCGTATCCGGAGATGGGCACTGCCGCCTCCGCTGACACTGGAGAGGTTAGCATAACCGGAGAGATAGTATCGCGAGTCGGGTTCCACTGTGAAGTTCTGAAAAACAGCCGTATAGTCATCCACTTGGGCCGGTCGGTCTATCTTAACCGAATAACTGTTTCGATAAGCATCCTCGTCAGTCCTTGCCACCGTTCCGGCCCCACCGGTGACAGGGTACCAACTATTTGGGATATCGTTGCCATCCGAATCGCTCTCCATGTCCGAATTGGCCAGCAGGTCACTGAACCAGTGGCCGTCGTTGGACCCCCATGAAGAGTATCCCGCCACTCCCGTGATATTATTGATGAAGGTGTTTGT
>Ga0187827_10000932_pt1 | contig 44128 bp, 41 predicted proteins | sample ETNtaG_39_FD_167969 | JGI IMG/M metagenome (GOLD analysis project Ga0187827, IMG submission 167969) | Marine microbial and viral communities from oxygen minimum zone, Eastern Pacific Ocean - ETNP2014_SV_150_PacBio MetaG (Illumina Assembly) | ecosystem: Environmental > Aquatic > Marine > Hypoxic...
AGACGTAACCAAAGACCAGGTCTACGAGGGCGCCTGCTTCGTCGGCGGATGACCCCCTGACCACAACCATTTATTTGATGGTCCGAGGGGGTGGCTGAGAGGCCACCCCCCTGGACCATCGACCTGACCGACTCACTAACCAGAAACGATTTAATGCTCGAAGTAGCAAATCTCGAGGTTGTGTATAACGAGGTTGTTCTGGTCCTTCGCGGACTGTCCATCGAGGTGGGTGGCGGTCAGATAGTGGCTCTTCTGGGCGCCAACGGTGCCGGTAAGACCACTACTACCCGGGCTATCTCTGGTCTGTTGGATGTTCACGATGGAGATATCACCAAGGGTTCGATCAGCTTTGATGGCGAGCGCATCGACGGAAAAGAGCCGTCCGCGATCGTGCGGTCTGGGCTAACTCAGGTGCTTGAGGGCAGACGAGTATTCGCTGAACTGACGGTCGACGAGAACCTTGTAACCGGTGGCATCACGAACACTGACAGGGCTTCGATCGCTGAAGCCCATGACCGGGTGATGACCTTGTTCCCGGTTCTAGCCGAGCGGAGGAGGGCAATAGCTGGCTATCTGTCTGGAGGTGAACAGCAGATGCTCGCCATAGGTCGAGCCCTGATGGTTAACCCCAAGTTGTTGATTCTGGATGAGCCATCTCTGGGGTTGGCCCCCAAGTTGGTGGCTCAAATCCGGGACATAATTGTCGACATCAACAAGGCCGGAACAAGTGTCCTCCTGATCGAACAGAATGCCGTGATGGCATTATCGATTGCGGACTATGGCTACATCATGGAAACTGGGAAGGTAGTGATGGACGGACCCGCTGCCAAGTTGTTGGGCGACGAGGACGTCCAGGAGTTCTACCTCGGCCTCCACGGTGATGAAGGCGAGCGCAAGTCCTTCCGTGAGGTCAAGCACTACAAGCGACGTAAGCGGTGGTTGTCGTGAATGCGGCGGCACCTATCTTGCAGGTCGATGACATCAGCCTTTCGTTCAAGGGTGTAAAGGCCATCGTTGACGTCTCCTTTGACGTGGCTGACGGTGAACTGTTTGCAATCATCGGGCCGAACGGGGCAGGCAAGACCTCGATCTTCAACTCGATTAGCCAGGTGTATCGCCCTCAGGAGGGTGATATCTGTTGGAAGGGTGAGAGCATCATGGGCTCCCGCCCTGATCGGATGGCTGAGTTGGGTGTTGCACGAACGTTCCAGAACATTGAACTTTTTCCGTACATGACGGTGTTGGAAAACATCCTCCTGGGGCGACATGTCCGAATGGAAAGATCATGGTTGGCTGGCTCAATGTGGTTCGGTTCTGCCCGACGCGAGGAAATGGAGCACCGTCTAGCGGTGGAGGACATCATCGACTTCCTCGAGATCGAAGAGTGGAGAAAGCATCCAGTGGCTCTTCTGCCGTATGGATATCAAAAGCGTGTCGAACTGGGGAGAGCACTTGCGATGCAACCGGAACTCCTGCTTCTAGACGAGCCAGTGGCCGGTATGAACTTGGAGGAGACCGAGGACATGGCCCGGTTTATCCTCGACATTCGCCAGGAACTTGGTATTTCTATAATCCTTGTCGAACACGACATGGGTCTCGTCATGGACATCGCTGATCGGGTCCTAGTTCTTGATTTCGGAGAGATGATTGCAGCGGGTAATCCCTCTGAGGTTCAGCAGAATCCAGCCGTGATTGCCGCATATTTGGGCGATGAGGCTGGTTTAGCTGCCGCTACCGACTGACCAACGGTTCTATGGAAACTGAAGTCGACCGTTTCGGTGCAATGGCAGCTGAGCGGGTCGGCACTGAAGTCCGCGGTGCTGACCTAGATCTATTTCGTCTCTCCTTTGCACTTTCCAGGACTGCAACCAGGTTCGTACGACACGTTGAGTCTTCCGCACACCGGCCGATCGGACTGACCTGGGCCGGATTTCGTGTGCTGTTCACTGTTTGGGTCTGCGGGAGCCTCGAATCACATCGGATCGCTCAGCTCTCGGGGCTTTCTAGGGCTTCAGTTTCAAGTGCGGTCAACACCCTTGAACGAGACGGCATGGTGTCCCGATCCCGTGAGAGTGCTGACCGGCGCCTAGTAACCGTGTCGCTGACAGCTGATGGATCCGAGTTGGTCCGTCGCGCTTACACAGATCAGCACGCGCAAGAGGAGGTGCTTTTCAGCTCACTTGATGATGGCGATGTGAAGCTTCTCACCGAGATGCTTGAACGTGTCCTGGTGACGCCTCTCCAGGCGACAGAACGCGAACGGTAGGCCAGCTGTCCTTTAGCCCCTGACTCTGGCGCTGGACGGATCGTAAAACGGCCGGTACGACGGTGTGGCCGGCACGGTGGTGCCATTGACGTCGATTTCGAAACAGCCAGCGATGACCTCGTCGCGTGTTGCTCCTTGGTCGTGGGCCACGTAGCCCATACCCAGGGCGGCACCGACTGTGTGTCCGTACATCCCGGACGTGATCTGTCCTACTAACACTCCATCACACAGAATCGGCTCATCGTGGTACAGGAGTGGTTCGGGGTCATCCAGCCTGAACTGCACGAGGCGTCTTGTAGGACCCATCTCCTTTTTGGCCAGTAGAGCCTCGCGGCCTATGAAACCACCTTCCTTATCCCAGTCGACACCCCACGAGAGGCCGGCCTCAAGTGGTGTGTCCTCGTCAGTGATGTCATCACCCCAGTGCCGGTAGGCCTTTTCCATCCTTAGAGAGTTCATGGCATGCATTCCTGCCGGCACAAGTCCGACAGGTTGTCCTGTTGCCCAGACCTGATCGAACACCCCTGGTGAGAACTCGGTGGGGATGTAGAGCTCCCATCCGAGTTCCCCCATGTAGGTTCGTCGAACTGCGATGACCCGTGCGTAGACGAGGTCGATTTCTTGGAGTGTCCCGAAGGGGAACGAGTCATTGCTGAGATCGGTGTCCGTGAGGGGGCTCAGCACGTCGCGAGTGTTAGGACCGAAGATTCCAAGCACTGAGTACCCCGATGTCATATCGGCGATGTTGAGCCTGGCGCCATCGGGTGTGTTCTGGCTGATCCAGTTGGCATCACGGACCTGTGTGGAAAAGGCAGTCACAACGAGGAACCTCTCGTCGTCCAGGCGGTTAACCGTAAGGTCGGCTTCAATGCCCCCGCGTTCGTTCAGCCATGTGGTGTAGACCGACGTACCCGGTTCCACATCGATGTCGGCAGAGGAAATGCGGTTCAGCACTGATGCAGCATCGGGGCCCTGCACGAGCAACTTTGCGAGAGATGACTGGTCGAACATGGCAACCCGTTCCCTGCAAGCGAGGTGTTCTGCAGCCGAGTATTCGAACCAGTTCTGTCGGCCGTATGAGTACTCGTATACGGGCTCAATCCCGTCGGGTGCGAACCAGTTGGGTCGTTCCCAGCCGCCTGCCTCACCGTGACAGGCACCTAGTCCAGTGAGCCGGTCGTGGAACGCTGATCGCCTTACTCCGCGGGCGGTCTCGACCTGCCTGAATGGCCAGTGCATGGCGTAAAGGAGTCCGAGGGATTCTACAGATCGGTCATGGAGATAGCGGCGGTTGGTCTGGAAGTGTTGCATGCGTCGAATGTCAACATCCCAGAGGTCCATCGGCGGATGGCCATTGACGATCCAGTCGGCGAGAACTTTGCCGGCGCCACCGGCGGATTGGATTCCAATGGAGTTGAAACCTGCGGCGACGAAATGGTTTGACAGTTCTGGTGTCTCCCCGAGCAGGTATCTGTCATCAGGAGTGAACGCCTCAGGACCGTTGAAGAAGAGGCGGATACCGATCTCACCTAGGACTGGTACGCGCTGGCATGCGCGTTCGTAGACAGGCGCCAAGTGGTCCCAGTCCTCATCCAACTGCATGAACGGTCTGTCTGTCGGTGGACCGCCTGCCCCGAACGGTTTGGCTATCGGTTCAAAGGCCCCGACGAGGAGGCGACCTGCATCCTCCTTGACGTATATGCAGTTGTCAGTGTCGCGGAGTGTGGGGAGGTCGGACGGGAGGTCTGGAACTGGCTCAGTCACCAGGTAGAAGTGCTCACAGGCGTGGAGGGGAATGTTTACTCCTGCTTGTCTGCCCAACTCGTGCGACCACATCCCAGCGCAGGTCACCACGTACTCGGCGTCGACTGATCCCTGATCGGTGTCTACGCCGATCACCTTGCCGTGGTGTTTTCGAATTGCCTCCACCGAGACACCTTCAATAACCTTCGCCCCCCTCTCTTTTGCCACGGTTGCAAGTGCCATGGTCGTATCGACCGGTGAGGCCTGTGCGTCTCCCGGTATCCAGACCCCGCCCAGCACCCCAGCGGGGTTCATGAGTGGCCAGCGTTTGACGAGCTGGTCGACGTCCATCACCTCCACGTCGACCCCAAAACTCTTCGCCATGCCTGCACCTCGCACCAGTTCCTCCATGCGACCGGGGTTGTCTGCCAAGCTCACGGAACCGACTGGTCGGAAACCAGTGGGATGGCCCATCTCGTTTTCGAGCCGGTCGTAGAGGTCTGCGGTGTAGGCAGCTAGCCGAGTCATGTTGTGAGTTGCGCGTAGCCGACCCACCAAGCCCGCTGCATGCCACGTAGTACCACTGGTGAGGGTGTGTCGTTCCAGTAGCAAGACGTCCGTCCAGCCCAGTTCGGTCAGGTGGTAAGCGACACTTGTGCCGACAATTCCACCTCCGATCACTACCACCTGTGCACGTGAGGGAATGGCCTTCGTCATCGGGGCCCGCTTTCGTCTCTTCGGGTGGGAGCGGAGTGGGGTAAGGATTCCTTGTGGTTAGGTAACTTAGCGACTGCGTTACTGACTGTAATTCCAGTGACACCGGCACCTGCCCCTAGGGAGTTGGTAGCGGAGTCTTTCTGGTCGTAGGAGTCTAGGCCCGTGTCGATCGGCAAGAAAGAGGCTGAGAGGAGAGGAAATGAGTCACAAAGCGCTGTCGCAATGGACTTGGTAGAGCGTTGTCCGAGGCGAAGTTGATTCCGTGGAGGGGTAGGGGGTGAATCTCCTGCTACAACTCGTTCCATGACGGACCTGCTGGACTTCTGGTACACACGGGCGGCAAAGGGGCCGGCGCGTGTGGTCCTTGCCGACTTGGGTGATCCTCGAGCCGATGAGGCCGCCGCTCGTCTGACTGACGAGGGTTTGTCGTTCATAGTCGAACCCGTCGTTGGTGACGATGATCCGGCGATCGGTGCGGTTGTCGACGCTGTCCGCATTGCTGGCTTGGACCCAGAGGACCCGGTTGTGGCTGCTGCCATCCTCGTCAGGACAGGCCATGCTGATGCGGCCGTAGCCGGTGCAACCAGACCAACGGGTGACGTCTTACGTGCGGGTCTTAGGGTGATCGGCGTTGCCCCCGGGATGTCGCTTGTGAGCAGCAGCATGCTGATGTTGTTACCAGACGGGCAGGCAGTCGTGTTTGCAGACTGTGGGGTAGTCCCGGACCCGGACGCCGCACAGATGGCATCGATCGCAGTTTCAAGCGCCCAAGTTTTCGAACAGTTGACAGGGGAACAGCCACGTGTGGCGATGCTTTCCTACTCAACGATGGGCAGTGCCGAAGGCGCACGTGTCGACAAGGTCAGGGAGGCAACCCAGCTGGTTGAAGTGCTGGCACCCGGTATTGCCGTTGATGGAGAACTGCAGTTTGATGCTGCCTGGGCACCTGAAGTTGCTGCAGCCAAGGCTCCGGATTCAGTAGTTGCGGGCCGAGCAAACGTGTTTGTGTTTCCGGACCTGGACTCAGGAAACATCGGGTACAAGGTTGCCGAGCGGTTGGGTGGTGCTAGGGCGATTGGCCCCCTGCTGCAGGGGCTGGACGGGGTCCTACACGATCTATCCCGCGGTTGTACAGCAAGCGAAATCGTCGATGTTGCAGTGATCGCGGGGATCCAGGCACTGGGTTGAGAGTCGGATCCATTAGAAGAGGATCAGTCAGTGTGCATTCACGAAAAGTTGTCTACCATAACTTAAACGTGAGTGAGCCTAACGCTAGTGTGAACCTGTGAGAGGCCAGACTCTGGACACGGTGCAAGTTGTTGATTGTGCTGCCCAGCTAGTCGACACCGAGGGCTTTGAGGCACTCACCCTCACAAGAGTCGCCGCAGAGTTGGGCGTGTGCCAACCTGCGCTCTACCGCCACGTGGACGGCTACCAAGCGCTGGTTAGGGCCCTTGGTCTGAGGGGTCGCGAGATCATCGCTGGCCGTCTCGTAGATGCTGCTGTCGGCCTTGCGGGTGATGACGCCGTACGTGCCATGGGTGCTGCCTGGCGCGGTGTGATGAGAGACCACCCCGGCCAATACACAGCAACCGACAGGTACCCATGCGCTGGTGATCCAGAGCTAGAGGCTGCCGTGGAACGAGTAGTGCAAGTCTTGGCACAAGCCCTTGCGGCCTACGGCCTCAATGATGAAGAGAAGGTGCACGTTGCCCGCTCCCTACGGAGTGCTTTTCACGGCTTCGCCCACCTTGAATCCGGAGACGGCCACCCGCACTCCCTCGACCCCGAAGACACCTTTGAGCACCTGCTCGACCTCTTGTGCGCTGGCATCCATGCTCTGTGCAGCACCAGGGTCTGAGAGACAAAGACCAGGCGAGCACGTTGACACGACTGGGATTCGTGCTGGACTCAGGTACCTGCATCGGCTGCCATGCCTGCACAGTGGCATGCAAGAGCGAGCACGACGTACCCCTCGGGGTCAACCGGACCTGGCTCAAGTACGTAGAGACCGGTGTGTTTCCCAACACGAACCGATCCTTCTTGGTGATGCGTTGCAACCACTGCCAGAGCGCACCGTGCATGGAGATCTGTCCCACTTCTGCTCTCTTCCGGGCCGATAACGGCGTGGTTGACTTCAACGACGCCAACTGCATCGGCTGCAAGGGGTGTATGCAAGCGTGTCCTTACGACGCCATCTACATCAACCCAGCTACCTCGACTGCGCACAAGTGCAATTTCTGCAACCACCGAGTAACCGAAGGCCTTGAGCCAGCATGCGTGATCGTGTGTCCCACACGGGCCATCAGGGTGAGCAACCTTGACGACCCTGAATCTGAGATTTCATTCCTGCACTCATCTGGTAACGGATCGGTCCGGTCGCCCGAGCAGAACACCAACCCCGGGCTCATTTATAAGAGTGCCGACCCGACATTGCTAGATCCACTGGGGTCAATGATCGGTTCAGACGGCATGATCTGGTCCGACACGATGGACTCCCATCCATCACCTTCCCCGGTCTCATTGGGTGCAGCACCGGACCGGTCTGATGGTCAAGAAATGGGCCGGACCGTTTACACGACCAGGCACCCGGCCACCTGGGGCTCGATGGTGTCGGGCTACCTGGTCACCAAGGCTGCTGCAGCTGGTGTGATGCTCATGGCAGTCCTACTGGTCCTCATGGGTCATGGTGGAGAACAGGCAGTGGTGGGCATGGTCTCACCGATGGTTGCTGGGGCATTCCTTCTGGCCACGGGCATTCTCTTAGTTGATGACCTGAAGCAACCGAGCCGCTTCCACTACCTAGTTACCAGAGGTAACTGGTCGTCGTGGCTAGTCAAGGGTGCATACATCCTGACGGGCTTCGCTGTCTCCCTCGTTGCATGGTGGGTGGTGGGTCTCATCGGTGTTAGTGGCGTGTTTCCTTTCTTGGCCGTACCGACGGTCATCTTGGCCTTGAGTACGGCCGGATACACGGCCTTCCTGTTCGGGCAGTGCGAAGGTCGCGACCTTTGGCAAGAATCCCTGCTACTCCCAGTTCTGCTGGCCCAAGCAGTTGTGGCTGGCGGGGCAACCTATTCGGTACTGGGCCTGTTCATGGAGGTTCCCGAGGCCAGTTTGGTCCTGCGGGTGTTCTTAACGGCGCTCGTGCTCAACGGAATCCTGATTGCAGTCGATTTGCATGGCCACCACTCGCGGCATGTGACGATGGCACTCGCTGAGCTGACCCATGGAGACCAGAGACATAGGTTCCAGACCTGGTTGGTAGCCGGCCTAGTACTCCCTTGTTTACTCCTGATCGTTGCCCAGTTCACCGATTCCAGCACCGTCATTGCTGCCTTAGCCGGGCTCTCTGCCATGGTGGGTATGTTCGCTTATGAGGATGCCTACGTCCGTGCCGGTCAGTCGGTGCCGTTGTCATGAACGAGTCCAGAGGGCGAACATGCTGACGGCCTACCCACCCGAAGGGCACTGGGATGATCACAATGCTCTCGATGCACAGGCATGGCCCGACAGGGTAAGACGCAGGTTTCGTCTAGTACCCACAACCTGTTTTAACTGTGAAGCCAACTGTGGCCTGCTGGCATATGTCGATAAGGACACAGGAAAGGTCGCCAAGTTCGAAGGTAACCCCGTGCATCCTGCCAGTCGGGGCCGCAACTGCGCCAAAGGGCCGGCCACCATCAATCAGGTTGATGATCCCGAACGGATCCTCCATCCGATGAAGCGGATAGGTGGCCGTGGTGATGGGCTCTGGGAACGCATTTCCTGGGATCAGGCCCTTGATGAGATCGGCAACCGGATCGGAGACGCCTTCCGCCAGGACCGACACGACGAGGTGATGTACCACGTGGGTCGGACGGGAGATGACTCCTACATGGAGAGAGTCCTACATTCGTGGGGGATCGATGGCCACAACAGTCACACAAACATCTGTTCAAGTGGGGCCCGAGTGGGCTACGCCACCTGGATGGGCTTCGATCGACCGTCAGCCGACTTCGCCAATGCCAAGGTCATCTTCCTCATCTCCTCCCACTTGGAGGCCGGCCACTATTTCAACCCTCACGCCCAGCGGATCATGGAGGGTCGTGAAGCCGGGGCGAAGATAATCTGTATCGATCCGCGCCTCTCCAACACGGCGTCACAGGCCGACCATTGGCTATCGGCATGGCCTGGCACCGAGGCGTTCCTGCTCCTATCAATCGCCCGACTGCTTGTTGAGGTTGGTACCTGGGATCGAGATTTCTTCCAGCGTTGGGTCAACTGGGAGACCTTTTTGACGGCTACTCGCCCTGACTTGGAACCCGTGTTCGACAACGTCGAGGTTGCCTTACTCGACCAGTACGCCGATTACACACCGAAAGAGGCAGCACGCGTCTGTGGCATAGATGAGCTCGTCATTCGAGAGGTTGCCAGCATCATTGGTGAAGGTCTCGGGAGGTTTGCTTCCCACACCTGGCGGGCAGCATCAGCTGGAAACTTGGGTGGATGGCAAGTGTCAAGGTGTCTCCAGTTCCTCAACGTGCTGACTGGCAGCGTCGGAACCGTGGGCGGAACCAACGCCAACGGCTGGAACAAGTTTATACCTGTAACTCCGATCCATCCCGAGCCCCAGGGGCGTTGGAACGAGATGTCATGGCCTGACGAGTTCCCCTTGGCTCACCATGAGATGTCGATCCTACTGCCCCACTTCCTAAAGTCGGGGCGCGGCTATATCGACACCTACTTCACGCGTGTGTACAACCCTCTCTGGACCAATCCCGACGGGTTTACTTGGCTTGAGGTTCTCCAGGACCCCAGCAAGGTCGGCTGTCATGTCGCCCTCACCCCGACATGGAATGAGTCGGCGTGGTTCGCCGACTATGTGCTTCCCATGGGTGTCTCATCGGAACGCCATGACGTGGCGAGTTTCGAGACCCATTCCGGTCGGTGGGTCGGGTTCCGCCAGCCTGTGCTGCGCCGCCACGCCGAGATGGAAGGTCAGAGCGTTGATCGGACCTATGAGACCAACCCTGGCGAGGTGTGGGAGGAACAGGAGTTCTGGATTGACCTCTCATGGCGAATCGACCCCGATGGTTCATTGGGGATCCGCAGCCAGTTCGAGAGCAGGGAGGAGCCGGGAAAACCTCTCCCGATTGACGAGTACTACAGGCTGCTTTTTGAAAACTCTGTCCCCGGGCTGCCCGAGGCGGCTAACGATGAGGAAATGAGTGCCCTCGAGTACATGCGTCGAAAAGGTGCATTTGCCATCTCTGGTGATCAGTACGAGGTTCACGAAAGATTGATCGCTGATGCTGATCTGGTGGGAACCACCCTTGATGAAGCAGGCGTTTACCGTCGACCTGGAACAGCCGGCATGTACGGATCCCTCGAAGACATCACCGGGCACATGCCATTCATTGGTGATGGTTCAACGGCAGTTGACATTGATGGAAAGGCCAGGTTTGGATTTCCTACACCCTCCAAGAAGCTGGAGTTCTACTCCGAGACCATGAAAGATTGGGGTTGGCCCGAGTACTCGATGCCGACTTTCATCAAGAGCCAGGTGCACTGGGAGGACCTGAACTTTGTTGCCGGTGAACGCATCTTGGTACCAACCTTCCGGATCCCGACTCTGATCCACACTAGGTCAGCTAACAGCAAGTGGCTAAATGAGATCAGTCATCGTCACCCACTCTGGGTACACCCGGAGGATGCCGAAAAACTGGGTATTGCTGACAACGGCTTGGCCCGCATCACCACACGGATCGGACACTTTGTTATCGGAACTTGGAAGACTGAGGGAATCCGTCCTGGGGTAGTTGCAGCGAGTCACCATATGGGGAGGTGGCACCTCGATGAGGACAAAGCTCGGTCCTGGGGCGCCGGTAAGGCATCGATCGACTTTGATGAGGATGGTAGGTGGCGCCTCCGACGCGACCACGGTCATGAGCCCTACGAGAGCGACGACCCTGACACCGGACGCATCTGGTGGTCAGACACTGGCGTTCATCAGAATCTGACATTCCCGGTCCAACCGGATCCGGTCAGTGGTATGCATTGCTGGCTGCAGCGGGTGACAGTGGGGCCTGCGGAGGACGGTGATGCATACGGCGATGTCGTGGTTGACACAAACGCTTCACATGCCGTGTTTGAGGAGTGGATGGCCAATACCCGTCCGGGCCCTGGTCCTGACGGCTTGCGTAGGCCCCTCTGGTTCGCACGTCCGGTGAAGCCTCGCGCGACCGCATATCGCCACAATGGCGAAGCCCTGGACGACGACTAGCCGTGAGAGGATGGCGGAAGGTGTGGGATTCGAACCCACGGTGACCCGGAGGCCACAACGGCTTTCGAGGCCGCCCCATTCGTCCGCTCTGGCAACCTTCCACTTGCGAGGCTAACGAGGGCCCAGAAGGGGGCCAACCGGTAGTTTGAGGTCAGTTTCGTCGTTGGTCGAAGAACTCCTTCAGCACGGCCACGCATTCGTCTTCACGGATACCTGCGGTGACGCGAAATTCGTGGTTCAGTCTGGGATCAGACCCCAGGTGGTACAGCGATCCCAGCGCACCCGCCTCTGGGTTGGGGGCTCCCCACACGACTCGACTTATGCGAGATGCCCAGGCGGCTCCAGCACAGAGCGGGCAAGGCTCAAGGGTCACAACGAGGGTTGCATCTTCGAGACGCCATGACCCCAACTTGGCTGCGGCATCTCGTAGCGCGAGTACCTCGGCATGTGCCGTTGGATCTATGGTGGCTTCACGTTCGTTGTGGCGCCTGGCCACGATCTGCCCACCTGCTACGACTACCGCTCCGACCGGTACCTCCCCGAGCTTGCTGGCTCTTCGGGCCTCGACAAGGGCTGATTCCATCAGGTCGTCGTCTGATGGCATTGTCGGCTCGTCTGGTACTAGGTCCATCTTGTTGACGATAGGCCCCCAAGCATGGGTAACACCCGCCCTCGAGAGTGGCGGCCAGGTGGTCTGCGGCACTCCGGGGTTTCCGCTGAGGGCTGCTGCCTTCCGGCCCTGACCCGGTTCACGGGTCCCGGTCGCACAGGACCCGACCGCCACACTCCAGAACGGGTGTGAGGTAACGATACCCTTGTCGCCCGGATCCAGCCCATGGGCGGGATCCGGGAGGGATGCGAGAGCGGACGATTCGGCACGCCTGGAACGCGTGTGTGGCCTCACAGTCACCGTGGGTTCGAATCCCACTCCCTCCGCTGATCGCCAACTGACCGTGTTGTGGTACGGCTGTAGGCTCGGTCAGGTATGGAGTACACGTCGCTCTACCGTCGTTTCCGCCCTCAGCGCTTCGCCGAGATCAGAGGCCAGGAACATGTCGTTGCTGCTCTATGCAACGCAGTACGTGAAGGACGGGTGCAACATGCCTACCTCCTCAGTGGCCCCCGTGGTACCGGTAAGACGACTGCTGCTCGCATTCTCGCCAAGGCTCTTAACTGTGTCGCTCCGGTGGATGGTGAACCTTGTTGTCAATGCGAGCCTTGTCTGGCGGTTGAGACTGGAACCTCATTTGATTTGCATGAACTGGATGCGGCCTCTAACAACAAGGTTGACGATATGCGTGACCTGTTGGGCAAGGTAGCCCTCGGAACGCCGGGCCGTACCAAGGTGTACTTACTCGACGAGGTGCACATGCTTACATCTGGTGCCGAGAACGCCCTACTCAAGACTCTCGAAGAACCACCTGAACACGTTGTCTTTGTCTTGGCTACGACGGAACCCCACAAGGTGGTGGAGACAATCCGGAGTCGGACCCAACACCTGGAGTTAAGTCTCCTTTCGGCTGAGACCCTCGGTTCGCTGGTGGCCGACGTGGTGGCCGAAGCCTGTTTGGAGGTTGATGAGGAAGGAATGGCCCATGCCGTTAGGGCTGCTCGTGGCTCAGCACGCGATGCGCTTTCTGCACTGGACAGGGTCCTCGCCGGTGGGGTGACCACTGACGAGACAACCGTTGCTGACCTCCTAACTGCCCTTGCTGAAGGCGATTCCGGAGCAGCTCTTGGTGCTCTCGCTGCTGGTATTGGTCGGGGGCGTGAGCCGCGAGTTATTGGCGAGGCGCTGTTGGGAGCCCTGCGTGAGGCCTTCTTGGTCGCAATGGGTGTTCCACCCAGCCAGTTGGCCGATGCTGACCGGGATCGTGCCAAGGCCTTTGCTGACCGAGTAGGTCCGGCGACAATCACTGGTGCCCTCGAGACCCTCGGTTTGGCTTTGGTGGCTATGCGCCGTGCTCCCGATCCGCGTGTTGACCTAGAAGTTGCATTGGTCAGGTTGACTTCATCTGGCTCGTCCGGTGGTGGTGACTTGGCGGCCATAGAGGCCCTGACGCGGAGGATCGAAAAGTTGGAGAAGGCCCTCGCAGAGGCCGGGCCGCCGAAGGCGACATCTTCCGTTCCACCTCCTCATCCACCTGCACCATCTGCTTCGGGTCCGGCGGCGAGGGCGCGAGCCACGCTCGCAGGTAAGGCTGCAACCCCACCACCCGTTCCGGTTCCGGAACCGGCAGGCACATCCTCGGATCGGGAGTCGACCTCTGTGCAAGATCATGAGTCAGTACCACCCGGAGACCTCCCCAACCGCGATGATCTGGTTCTGGCCTGGGGTGATGATCTCATCGACATGCTACCGAAAAAGGCTCGTGCCAGATTTTCGGCTGCACGGTTCGTGGCCGTCCAGGATGGGTCTGCTGTGATGGCCCTGCCCAACGAGGCGCATCGGCGCCGCTGTGTGGAACTTGTTGGCGATGTCGAGTCGGCGCTTGCAACCAGATTTGGAGTTCCCGTGCCGGTAGTTCTGACCGTCGACGACACTCAGGGTTCTTCTGGAAAGAAAATGTCCCCGGCGAAGCCAGTTTCTGGCGGTGCTGCCGATGTCGACTATGAGGTAGTTGATCCTGACCAACTCGTCGATGCCGATGCCTCCGATGGGTCAGCGGTGGAGAAGTTGACCCAGGCATTTCCGGGGGCCTCCCTGGTAGATCCGACGTGAGTTACGTCATGACCAGTTCCAGATCTAGGACAGAGGGCTGAGGGCCGTGTACGCCGATGCCGTCCAGAAGGTGATTGATGAACTCGGTCGGCTCCCCGGGATCGGTCCCAAGTCAGCCCAGAGGTTGGCGTTTCACATACTCAAGTCTCCTGCAGAGGACGCTACGCGACTGACTGATGCGATCAGCGAGATGAAGGATCGTATTCGCTTCTGTGAAAGGTGCTTCAATATCAGTGAAGAACCGATGTGTTTGATCTGTTCTGACGATCGCCGTGAGCCTGGCGTGCTTTGCGTGGTCGAGGAGCCACGCGACATCGTGGCTCTAGAACGTACAGGTGGGTTTCATGGCAGGTACCACGTACTTGGTGGTGCCATCAGTCCGATTGACGGGGTTGGTCCCGATCAGTTGAAGATTGTCGAGTTACTGGGTCGCTTGGAACAGGAGTCGGTTACCGAGGTGATTCTGGCGACCAACCCGAATATCGAAGGGGAGGCGACGGCTATGTACCTAGCTCGTCTGCTCGGACCACTTGGTGTGGAGGTGACCAGGATCGCCAGTGGCCTTCCAGTTGGCGGGGACCTTGAGTATGCCGACGAACTGACTCTGGGGAGGGCCCTTGAGGGTAGAAGGCACGTTGCTAGTGGACTAGATGCGGGGAATGGCCACTGATGACTGGTCTGTGGGTAACTCTGACTAGCAGTAGACGCGAAAACGCCCCCCGGACTGTTGCGGGCGACAGCAGCCTTGTCAGGGAGCGCTTTCGGGTTGGGTGGAGGGGATATCCCAACTTGTTGCGATTACATTACAACAGTAACAAAGTTGTGACAAGTCGGATACAAATAGAAATTGCCTGCAGGGAGCGTGAGGCTTGCTCCTGACCCGAATAGACCATGTGGCCATTGCCGTCCATGACCTGGACGCTGCCATCGACTACCACCGGAGGGCATTCGGGGCTGAGGTGTGCCACCGTGAGATCGTGGACCGTGACGGCGTGGAAGAGGCCCTGTTGGAGGTGGGTGGTTCGTTTATCCAGTTGACCACGCCGACTCGACCTGATTCGCCAGTAGCGACCTTCCTAGACAAGCGTGGAGAGGGTCTCCATCACATCGGCTACCGCGTCGATGATTGTGCCAGCGCCCTGAAGGCGGTCGTTGCAGCGGGTGGTCGGGCCATCGACGAACAACCCCGGCCGGGATCCCGGGGGACCATCATCGCCTTTGTCCACCCGACGGGGTCGTATGGAACCCTGATCGAATTGGTCGAGGAACCCGTCTGAGCGGGGTAGCACCGATGGAGGTCTATCTCGTAGACGGAACCTATGAACTGTTTCGCCATCACTTTGCAGTTCCCTCCCATGTGACTGATGAGGGTGTTGAGGTTGCCGCCGCCCGCGCCGCCTTAGGTTCGATGGTCCGCCTCCTTGAGGCCGGTGCAACCCATGTTGGCGTGGCTACTGACCACGTAGTTGAGTCTTTTCGCAACCGTCTCTTCGATGGTTATAAGACTGGTGAGGCCACCCCGCCCGAGTTGTTCACCCAGTTCGCATTGTTCGAAGCACTTTTGGAGGCAGCCGGATTAGCCGTGTTTCCCATGGTTGAACACGAGGCCGACGACGCCTTGGGAGCAGCTGCAGTGAAGGCAGCTGCAGACGAACGTGTACAGCGTGTCCTCATCTGTACACCTGACAAGGACCTCTCCCAGTGTGTGTCAGCCGATTCAAGGATCGTGCAGTTTGACCGTCGGCGCGAGGTTGTCTATGACTGGGACGGCGTTATTGACAAGTTCGGTGTTCCACCACCGTCAATCCCTGACTGGCTTGCCCTTGTCGGTGATTCGGCAGATGGAATACCTGGGCTGTCTGGGTGGGGGCCCCGCTCCTCAGCAAAAGTTCTCTCCAGATATGGACATATCGAGCTGATACCCGAAAGCCACAATGATTGGGATGTCAAAGTGAGAGGTGCCGAACGCCTAGCAGGGACCCTTGCGACACGCCGCAACGACGCCCTCCTCTACAGGCGTCTTGCCACACTGGACCTGAATGCTCCCGTGATGGCCGACGTGGAGGAACTGCGCTGGACCGGTCCACTTGTCCACCTTGTGTCGATGTGTAAACACCTCGATGCACCTCGCCTGGTAGGCCGGCTAGAAAAGTTGGCTGAGACCCGGAACTGATCCGCAGTTTCGGTGACACCGGATCTGTTCGGTACCCTGTGGCCACTATGGCTGAGCACACAATGAGTGAACGCCTCGACGACCTCAATGAGCGTCGCGAAGCAGCACTGCATGCAGGATCCGAACGAGCGGTCCAGCGACAGCATGACAAGGGCAAGATGCTCGCCCGCGAACGCATCGACTATTTCCTAGACGAGGGTTCCTTTCACGAACTGGACATGCTCGTGCGACACAGGGCCCATGACAGCGGTATCGAGGAGCGCCCTTACACCGATGGTGTGATCACCGGCTGGGGAACGGTTGATAGTCGCAAAGTGTTCGTTTTCGCCCAGGACTTCACGGTTTTTGGAGGAGCCCTCGGTGAGGTGTTCGCCGAGAAGCTCCACAAGGTGATGGATCTTGCCGTTTCCGTCGGTGCACCGATGATCGGCCTCAATGACGGTGCAGGTGCACGGATCCAAGAGGGTGTGGTCAGCTTGGACGGCTATGGCGGCATATTCTGGCGTAACGTCCAAGCGTCAGGGGTGATCCCCCAGATCAGCATCATCCTCGGGCCGTGTGCTGGTGGCGCCGTCTACAGCCCGGCCATGACGGACTTCATCTTTATGGTTGACCAGAAGTCCCACATGTTCATCACTGGCCCCGATGTCGTAAGAACCGTCACCGGCGAAGAAGTGACGCTCGAGGAACTGGGAGGAGCTGTTAGCCATTCCACGAAGTCGGGGGTTGCGTCTTTCGTGTGTGACGACGAGAAGCAGGTTCTGGACGAGGTGAAGGTTTTGCTCTCCTACCTTCCCTCCAACAACCTGGAGTCGGCACCAGTGGTTACTCCCGCGGACGATCCAGACCGGCTATGTCCTGAACTGAACGACCTGATGCCAGATAGTCCGAACATCCCCTACGACATGGGTGAGGTCATCGAGGTCATCGTCGATGACGGTGAATTTCTTGAGTATCACGATTCGTGGGCACGCAACATCGTCTGTGGATTTGGTCGGTTGAACGGCCGTAGCGTTGGTGTCGTGGGGAACCAGCCCATGCGCTTCGCAGGAGTCATCGACATCGAGGCTTCGGAGAAGGCTGCCCGGTTCGTGCGAACTTGTGATGCCTTCAACATTCCCTTGATCACGTTTGTGGATGTACCGGGTTTCTTACCCGGAGTCGACCAGGAGCACGGTGGCATCATTCGCCACGGCGCCAAGTTGCTCTACGCATACTGTGAAGCCACCGTTCCACGCATTCAGGTCATCACCCGTAAGGCCTACGGAGGTGCTTACGTGGTGATGGACTCCAAATCGGTCGGTTCAGACCTGTCACTGGCTTGGCCGTCAGCAGAGCTTGCCGTAATGGGGCCACAGGGTGCTGTTGAGATCCTCTATCGCCGGGAGTTGGAGCAGTCTTCTGACGCAACCGCCCGACGTGAAGAACTCGTCGAGGAGTACATGGATAAGTTCACCAACCCATATGTGGCAGCCGAACGCGGCTATGTCGACGATGTGATTGATCCGGCAGATACCCGGATAAGGCTGATCGCCGGTCTTGAGATGTTGAACACCAAGCGTGAGGAACTCCCGAGACGCAAGCACGGAAACGTGCCTCTGTAGGAATGGGTAAGGAACACACACCCGAAAGATTTAGGGTCGTGGCACCAGGTGCCTCAGAGTCCGAGTTGGAGGCCATCCGCATCGCTCTTGGGACACTTTGGCCGGATCCACACCCTCCCATGGAGACGGTCATTCCGGTATGGCGGTTCTCGGGAAGATGGTGGCTCGACAGGGACTCTGAACCACTTCGCCAAACCAGTCGCTGACAGTGCTCAGCCTCGCTGGGATGGCCAGGTGGGCCCCTCTGCGCTCAGAAGTCGAGGCAGGCGCGAAAGGTAATCATCTCTGGTGACCTCAATGGCGCCCAGGCTGGCAAGGTGGTCCGTGCACCACTGAACATCAATGAGCCTGTCAGGGCTGTCTCCGAGGATGTCAACGAGTCCCACCAGTGCCGCCTTTGAAGCGTCGGTCCGTTGCTGGAACATCGACTCGCCGGCGAATAATCCACCGATCGCAACACCATAGAGGCCTCCGGCGAGACCATCTTCATCCCATGCTTCAACCGAGTGGGCCCACCCCAGGGCATGGAGTTGCTGGTAGGCCCCAATGATCCTGTGGTCTATCCAGCCACGGTCTCTGGAAGGGTCGGCGCAACCGGCCATCACCTTGGAAAATGCAGTGTCGATCCGTATCTCGTAGCGTCTACACGACGTTCGCAGGGACCTACTCACCGACAACTCAGCTGGGCGGAGTACGCCCCGTGGGTCAGGCGACCACCACGCCATTGGCCCCTCCTGCTCAAGTGGCATCGGGAACATTCCCGATCGGTACGCATCCAACACAGTCCCCGTGTCGATGTCGGCTCCAACTCCGACGACGCCATGTTCATCGGCCGTGCGCACCGGTGGGAACATCCAAGCGCTGGCTGGAGGTTCAATGGGCATGGGATCGGATGGGGCCAACTACCCCTTGGTTGAGGTGATTGTCACGGAGCGGACCGTGATTTCGTGCTTGGGTCCCCCACCGTAGGGAGAACTGGGATCCACTTCGTAGAGGCCCATCATGTTCTCTAATACGGCGAGACCGTCAGCATCAGTTTCGCCGAACACTATGTAACTACCCTGGCCGTCGAGCCTGGCAACCTCTGGACCTGAGGAGAAGAAGAACTGGGCACCCGAACTGTTAGGGCCAACAGATCGAGCCATAATCAACTGCCCCGGCTCATATGTGAAAGGTCCGATCAGAGAGCCACCTACGTGTTTGAATAGGCCACCTTCGTCAGCGATCGTGTAGCCAGGACCTCGGTCAGACCAGTCGTTGGTGTGCGGTGAGCCGCCCTGGATGATTGCGATCGTCGGGTCCAGTCGAAAGAGAAGGGTGTCGTCGTAGTAGCCGTAGTTGGCAAGTACGACGAAGTTGTTCACCGTTTCCGGTGTTCGCTTGCTGTCTAGGACTACCCGGATCTCGCCTTCCGTCGTGTCGAACACGGCCGTGTAGGTGGCTCCGTCCTCCAGGCACCAGGCAGGACGACTGGAAAAGGACAAGCGTGGCCCGTCGGACTTGTCGAGGGCCGGACAGTCGGTGGGTACGACCTTCGTGGTAGCAGTGCTCACCTGGCTCGTGCCCGGCACTGTTCCGTTGTCGTCGTTGGTGCTGTCGGTGAATCCCATGACCGTGACTGTCACGAGGCTCCCCAACATCACAAAGGCCAGGAGGCCTGCAAGTAAGCGGGTTCGTGTTGAGAAACGCTCAGCTGCTGATGGGCTGGCTGGGCGACGGATCTTGTTTGCCATGGGTCGGCACCCTAACAACGGGCACTCTCATCAGGGTCGTCTCAGTACTCAGATTCTTACTTACTGTTCAAATGGCCCACTATCAGAAGGGTTACCGCCGGTAGCGTTGAATGTCGTGGGTCTACTTGTACAGAAATTTGGCGGTACAGCGGTCGGCGACCCGGATCGCATTCGTTCCGTTGCAGAGCATGTTTCTCGGACCGTCAGGCACGGCAACCAGGTAGTGCTCGTTGTTTCCGCTATGGGCAAAGAGACTGACAGCCTTCTGCGCCTCGCAGAAGATGTCTCCTCTACCCGCCCCGGTCGTGAGATGGACATGCTCATCACCGCGGGCGAGCGCAAGGCCATGGCACTTATGTGCATGGCCCTCCATGACCTAGATTTGCCTGCTGACTCGTTCACTGGCAGTCAGGCTGGCTTTGTCACCGATGGCGAGCACCAGAACGCCAGGATTCTTGAGGTCCGTCCTGACCGTGTGCAGGCAGCACTTGACACCGGGCGTATTCCTGTTGTGGGTGGATCTCAGGGTGTTTCGACCGACCACAATGTGACCTTCCTAGGGCGAGGGGGGTCTGACACCACTGCTGTGGCATTGGCACATGCCCTGGGAGCCGATGCCTGTGAGCTCTACACGGACGTCACCGGCGTGTTCACCACCGACCCCCGGGTGGTTCCGACCGCCAAACGGATAGACAGAATTTCTTTCGACGAATTATTGGAGATGACGGCCACAGGTTGCCCTAAGCCGGCAATGAGATCGGTCGAATATGCGCGGACCCACGGGGTTCGCCTACACGTCCGGTCTGCATTCACCTGGCAGGAGGGAACGTGGGTCGATGAGGAGGAACCCGACATGGAGCAAGCAATCATCTCGGCGGTCACACACGACACGTCCGAGGCCAAGATGACGATCAGTGGGGTGCCGGATCAACCAGGTATTGCTGCCAGGGTGTTTCGTGAGCTGGCTGAGGCCGGGATCAACGTGGACATGATTGTTCAGAATGTCTCCACCGAGGGTGTGACTGACATTTCATTCACAGTGCCCCACGAGTACCTCGACAGGGCCATGTCGACCGGTGGTTCCCTTTCAACCGAGATCGGGGCGACAGGTGTGGTGAGTGACGACGCCATTGCCAAGGTCAGTGTGATCGGTGCGGGTATGAGGACTAACCCAGGCGTGGCTGCAACCATGTTTGAGACTCTGGCTGATTGTGGGGTAAATATCCAGATGATCTCCACATCGGCCATCCGGGTCAGTTGCGTGGTTTCTGAGGACAGGGCTGAAGAGGCTGTCACGGCACTGCACGAGAGCTTCGGTCTCTCGGGCGACTGATAGTTGGGCCCATCACCTGACAACCATTAGAACTGCTGTCGAGCAGTGACTGATTACCCGTACCCTGCCCAAAATGTCCACTGAGGGTCTCCCTAGAGCAATGAGTCGATGGTCCGTAGCAGTTCTTCTGGGGCTTGTTGGGTTCGCCTCTGCCTGCGGAACAAGTCAGCCTGACCCAGCTACCGGGACTACAACCTCTGCAGCCGATATCAGTCCGTTACCGTCCATGGACGACCCACCGGCAGCGACATCGAACGATGTTCTGGGTCACTTCATGGATGTTGGAACTGACGCTGACTCTGTGTTCGGCGGTCTTCGCGATGCAGATCTCGGCTGTGTGGCAGACCAGCTGCTCAAGTCCTTTGGACCAGACGAAGTGCTCGCCCTGTCTGCTCTGGGCCCCATGCCCGAACAGGTTGCTTTGACCGTGGAAGCGCTCGTTGTATGTGACCTGGTACTGACGCTGGTCGGTCAGGGAATGGCCGAAGCATTTGCAGACGCTCCCGGCCAGCCTGTTTTCGACGTCGGTTGCCTATTGAAGGGTGTCACATCCAAAGATCTGGAGCCCATGTTGAAAACGCAGTTCGAGGACCCCTTCGGTCTTGATCTCAGTGACCGGGAGATGACAGTCCTGTTGGCGAATACTCCAATAATGGGGAACCTGATGCGTTGCCGGCTCGAGGCAATGGTGGTTGGAGACGAGTCCGACCTCCCGAAGTTCTGCTATGGCCTGGCTGATCAGGTGGCAATGATGATGGCAGCCGTGATGGAGGTCGACCTAACGGGTGGCGACTTCACCGCCCCTTCTGTCTTGGCGAACCTCCTTGGGATGTCAGACGAGATCTTCATTTGGCTCGCAGAGGAGGTTCCGTCCGCCCAGAAGGCCGATGCCGTACTAGTGAGGGATGCAACGACCAAGATCGCCGAGATCATGGCCGAGACGCTTGTGGGGATTGATGAACTTTCCACCGAGGAAGAGGCACTGTCAGCGATTCTTGCCGCTACCGCAAGGGTCCAAGCCGAGGTCGCTGCCAAAGACACCGATTTAGATGCTGCCTCCGGACGCCTTAGGGAGTACGTCACGGCTCGTTGTGGGGAGCCCGGTTCGGTGCTATTCGATCTGATGGCTGGTGCCATCGGCAGCCCCCTTGATACTTGAGCATGGTCGGTCTGGTGGTTGGCTCATGAAGATTCGGTCAGTCGGCCTTCTGGCCATCCTCTTGGTGGTTTCGGCCTGTGGCGAGACAGTGGTCCTAGACGATCCCGTCACCGAAGTTGTGACCTCGACCTCGACCTCGACCACATCGAGACCTGTCGCAGTGGCACCTTCTTCGACAACCAGTGCCGGTCCGATCCCGACCGTCGCCGATACCAACGAGGGTGAGCGGTTCTCGGACCTACCTGAAGCACCGGAGGGTTTTTGTGCTGATCTGGCAACCGAAACTGCTGTCCTGACCGTCAGGATCGAAGAACTTCTGGCAGATGGCGCCGGATATGAAGCACGCAATCTCCACGCGTTGCTTTCGGTGTCAGGTGACCTGTTGGACTGGACAGCCAATAGCGCGCCTCCAGGAATGGCTGTCGACATAGGACTTCTGAGGAGCGTCTACCTGGACCTGAGAGCTGTTCTTGACGAACTAGATCCTGAAATGGTCACCCTCAACGCGTTGCGTGGTGAGTTGTTCACGGTCCTGTTCGAGTCCCCGATGGCAACTGCCACTGTGCTGGACCGGTCGGCCCAGCGCCTATCAGCCTTTGTCGTGCAGTCCTGTGGCCATGGTTATCCACTCATGGACACCTTCGCCGACCTGTTCTCAGTAAACCAACAAGTCGAATCCGGAGATGCTCTACTTGACCTACGGGATGGCTGATACCGGAAACGCCAGACATCCGAGCTGTAGCCACCGGTAGCCTTCTGATCGTGGACATAGCACTGGTAGGGGCAACGGGACAGGTAGGTGGTGTCATGCGTAGCCTCCTTGACGAACGCGCAGTGCCGGTGGGTGACCTCAGGTTCTTCGCGTCATCCCGGTCTGCCGGTAGCACGATCGCCTGGCAGGACCGTCAAATCGTGGTTGAAGATACTGCAAACGCTGACTGGTCGGGAGTCGACCTAGCACTCGTTAGCGCTGGCAAGGCCGCATCTTTGGAGTACGCGCCGACGATGGCAGCAGCGGGCGTGACAGTCATCGACAACTCATCTGGATGGAGAATGGACCCGGATGTGCCACTGGTGGTACCCGAGGTAAATGCGCATGCCCTTGACGAAATAAGGAAGGGAATCGTCGCCAACCCGAACTGCACGACTATGGCAGCTATGCCTGTACTTTCCCCCCTGCACACCGAAGCTGGTTTGGAAGCTCTTATTGTGAGTACCTACCAGGCGGTATCGGGTGCCGGATTGTCCGGCGTAGAGGAACTGTCTGGTCAGATCAGGGCCGTGATCGATGATGCCACTTCGCTGACCCACAACGGCAGGGCCGTGTCATTTCCCGCGCACGACTCCTTTCCCGACACGATCGCATTCAACGTTTTGCCACATGCGGGTTCCTTTGTTGATGATGGCCGTAACGAGACAGACGAGGAGCAAAAGCTCCGCAACGAGAGTCGGAAGATCCTTGAGATCCCAGACCTTCTAGTTTCGGGTACCTGTGTTCGCGTTCCAGTGTTCACGGGTCATTCTCTGGCTATCAATGCCCGTTTCGAAAGGCCAATAAGCCCGGAAAAGGCGACCGAGTTGCTGGCCGACGCGTCCTGCGTGACCCTGTCTGATGTCCCGACTCCGCTCGATGCTGCTGGGGTGGATCCCACAATCGTGGGCAGGGTCAGGCGCGACGACACGGTCGAGCACGGTCTGGCACTTTTCCTGTCAAGTGACAACCTGCGTAAGGGTGCGGCCTTGAATGCCATTCAGATTGCCGAAGAACTGATTCGCCGCAGGTCCTGAAACGGCAACGAGGCCACCGCCGATCAGGGTGGATTGGTTACGTACCTCTGCATTGCCTCGTCGAGTGACAGGCCCATTTGGTTGGCGAGGCTGGCTAGCCAGGCCAGTACATCACCAAACTCGTGCAGTTGCTCATCGGGAGAGCCCTTTCGCACAGCTTGAGCCAGTTCGCCCATCTCCTCGCAGAGCCATGCAACGGTAGGGGCTAGGCCTCGTTCCCGGTCACCTTCGCCGTAGAGGCGTTCGACCAACTCCTGCAACTCAGCGAGCGTCACCTTGCTGACCGTACGGCCTAGCGGTTCACGACTGTGGTATCCCCGTCGGCGCAATGGCCGTGCCCCAAACTTTGGGTGATGCTGTCAGATGCGGAGGCGACCAACTTGCTGCGGGCACTTGACGCACTTGATGAGTTGGAGAAAGCGGCCCTCAAGTTGGTCCGAGCCGAGTTGGCTTGTGGCCATGTGATTGACGGGCTGGTGGCTGATCCACTGACGGAGGGTTCCCGGATAGACCTGCTTTGCCTTGCCGACACGGTCGCAGCCGACTTGCTGTCGGTTGTGGGAAGGTCACACTCACTGCGCAACATGGTAGATGCGGCACCGGCTAGTTCAGCCCGGGATGCCTTGGCCGCCCACCTGGCAGGTAGCGGCAGCACCTAATCTGATTCCAGGTAGTTCGGCTCAGCTGACAATGGGTGCTTTGGCAAGGTCCATGACTACCTCGGCTCCCGGCAGTGCCAACAAACCCCTTGGTGGGAGGCGGATCTTTCGGTCACGTGATCCTCCACCGATTACGACGCTTGCTCGTTCCATGACCCGAGCGTCAACCCAGGTGGATACGGAGGTGGGTAGTCCGAACGGAGTGACACCGCCGATGAGCATTCCTGTCAGTTCAGTAGTCTCGCTGCTGTCGGCGAAGGATGCCTTACGGGTTCCCAGACGTTTTCTGACAACACCGTTAACGTCCAGCTTGCAGGTGGCGAGCACGATGCACAGCGCGTAGGGGCGTGGATCGGCCTTTCCAGCTACGAGGATGGCATTGGCCGAGTCAGCTGGATCAATGCCGTAAGCATCGCAAAAGAGTGTCGTGTCAGCCAGGTCAGGATCACAGGCCATCACTTCGTGCTCGACGCCAAGGGCGACAAGATGTTCAAGTACCGGGTCGTCCCTGTTGCCCATTGCTCAGGTGTGGGTGGTAGGTGTCGGGGTGGTGTCGCGGGCCGGGCCGGTAACTCCGTAGGCGACAGCGAGTAGCACTGCGACGCCACCGACGAAGGTAAGGGTTGCGGGTACCTCATCGAACCATAGCCAGGCCCAGAGAGTCGCCGAGATGGTTTCAACTGGTGTGAAGAGGCTGACCTCGGCTGCTGAGGCATGTCGGGTTGCTGTTGTCATGCAGAACCTGGCTGTCGGCCCGAACACGGCACCCATCGCCAGCGTGGCCAGTAGGCCCGAGCGATCGAGACTGAGGGGATTAGCCAAAATGCCCGTCAGTACAACGGTGCAGGTGGCGGTCATGGCAACTATCAGGGCCCGGGGCATATCAGGGTGCCGGCGCCAGATGGTCAAGTTCAATCCAAAGGCCGTAATTGCTCCTACTGCCAGGAGGTCTCCTGTGGTGCCGCCAGCAGCCATCGATCCGCTGACGATTACGAGGATCCCCGAGATGGCTCCGACAATTGCCAGCCAGGTCCGTCTGGAGGTGTGCTCCTTCAGCGCGATCCTGGCAGTGACGGCGGCAAAAATCGGCGCAGCACCGATGATTGCCACCACGTTGGCAATTTCGGTCTTTGTTACAGCGGTCACGAAGGCCGTGGTGCTGATCGCACCCATGATCCCGGTCAGGACCAGGGGGTTCCGGTAATCACGGAGCTGAGTTTTCAGGTTCCGACCCAAGCTCCTTGTAGCTACCACCCACATGACCGGTGTTGACCAGAGCCCGCTCATGAAGGCGATGGTTGCACCATCCACGTCGGCGAGTCGTATAAAGACGGAATCGGTCGAAACGAGGAACATTCCGATTGCGGCTAGCAGCAGGCCCAGCTGTCGACCAGATCTCGGAACGAACGATGGGAGAGTCTTGAGCACCGGATGACACTACTTCTGGTTGCCCGACGCGGATAGTCGAAGTCTTGGTGGCATGTCTGCAATGATGCCGTGATGGCGGACACGGAATCCTGTCGTCCGAACGTCCTGTTCATCGTGGCAGACCAATGGAGGGGTGACTGCCTTGGTGCTGCAGGCCATTCCCTGGTGCACACACCGAGACTGGATTCGCTGGCAACTGAAGGTGTCAGGTTCCCGCTCCACCACGGCCAAGCCTCTCCATGTGGACCTAGTCGGGCCAGTATTCATACCGGCACCTACCTGCACACCCACCGATCGGTGTTCAACGGGACACCTCTTGACGCCCGCCTCACCAACCTGGCCTTGGAGGCCCGGTCTGGTGGTTACCTGCCCCACCTCTACGGCTACACGGATACCACAGTCGACCCGCGTACCACGACCGAGGACGATCCTCGGCTACTCGACTACGAGGGGCTGTTGCCGGGGTTTGAGGAGACCCTGCTCTTGCCTGAGCACCGGGATGCCTGGTACAGGTGGTTGGAGGGCCGGGGACATGACATCTCGGACCGCTCTAGGTTTCTTAGACCCAGGGAGGATGTTGATACACCCCCCGGCAGAGGGTCCTCTTGGGCCCCTCCTCCCTTCTCGGCTGACGAGACCGAGACGGCCTTCGTGGTGGATGCTGCTATAGAGCACATTGAGCAACTGGTGAAAGGAGGCGATCCCTGGTTCCTGCACGTCTCGTTATATAGACCCCATCCACCGTTCACCGCCCCCGAGCCCTATAACAACATGTTCGACTTGGTCGATGTCCCCGAGCCAATCCCGTATACGGATAGTGACCACCCGTTCCTCAAGATGCTGGCCACCTGGGCCCTCACTGATCCACCTATCGACCCCGTGGACCTTCGGCAACTTCGGGCCACCTATTACGGAATGCTTGCTGAGGTGGACTACCAGGTAGGTCGCCTGCTGGACACCCTCGCGGGCTTGTCGGTTGATAAGGACACCATCGTAGTTTTCTCCTCGGACCATGGAGAGTTCCTGGGTGACCACGGCCTGATGTCCAAACTGGGCTTTCATGATCAGGCATACCACATTCCCCTGATCGTCCGCTATCCAGCCCTAGGTGGGCCAAGGGGCTTGGTCGTCGACGATTTCACAGAGAATGTCGACATCATGCCAACGATTTTGGACCTTGCTGGGTTGGCGGTCCCAGCCCAGTGTCAGGGGCGCTCTCTGCGGCCTTTTCTAGAAGGGGTTGGTGCCGAGGATTGGCGTACGTCGACCCACTGGGAGTTTGACTTCAGGGTATTTGCCAAGGAGTTTGGCCTTCCCCTGAATGTGTGCAACTTGGTCGTCCACCGTGACCGTTCGAGTAAGTATGTCCATTTCGCGGGGATGCCACCCATCTATTTCGACTTGGAGTCGGATCCCTACGAAACCCGCCCGCTCCATGCACATCCGGAGATGGCTCGGTGCGTGGCGCAGCTGTTGGATTGGCGTATGGGTAGTGATGATGAGACGTTGGCGCGTCGGTTGGCAACTCCTCACGGGATGATCACCCTCAAGGATCCTCGGTTGACAGGAACCTAATTAGAGCTACAGGTGGAGAATGGCAGGATTGTTCTTTTTGAGTCTGCTGTGGCCTGTCGTTATTTGCCAGTTGCAACTACTCAGAATTAGGGGATTTGGTCCCTAGCGGAAAGGGAGTCAATTCACCAAGGTCGCGTTTCCAATGCCGAACATCTGAAAAGGAACACGAAATGCGAACCATAGAAGTAACAGTTACGCTCGCTGACCTGATCAACAGGTTCCCATCTCTAGCTAGAGGGTTGGAGCGACGCGGTCTTGATTACTGTTGCGGTGGCCACCGCACCCTTGCTGAGGCATGCAGGCCGTTGGGGCTCGACGCTGGGGAGACGGCCAGGGAACTCTCTGAGGAGTTTGCTGCAGAGCAAGAGGAGGGTTATTGGGTGGAAATGGGTCCAGTGGAGCTAGTTGACCACCTTGAGGCAACCCACCATCTCTACTTGCATGAAGAGCTTCCTCGGTTAGGGGCTTTGGCTGACAAGGTTGAAGCGACACATGGTGCCAACCATCCTGAGCTCTTAGATGTGGTCAACACGTTTCGTGCCTTGCGAGCTGATCTTGAGCCCCACCTCATGAAAGAGGAACGAGTCCTGTTCCCTATGGTTCGCGAGCTAGCAGCAGCGGAGGGCTTGCCATCATTTCACTGCGGCTCAATCAACAACCCGATTTCTGCGATGGTATTTGAACACCAAGGGGCGGGAAGGCTGTTGGATCAGTTAGTCGATCTGACTGATGGCTTCCAACCGCCAGCAGACAGTTGTGCTTCCTATAAGGCCTTTTATCAAGGTCTTGCCGAACTCAGTGCTGATACCCGGATGCACATCCACAAAGAGAACAACTCCCTGTTCCCAACAGTTTTAAGAATCGAGGAAGGGTTTCTAACCATGGGTACTGTTACCGGGGCCGAAGTGACTGGACGAGGTTAGCCATTGTCGGATTCGGCTGATCCCTAATGAGCCGTGGTTCTACAACACTTAGCCTTGAGGACACTTGCATGCATGTCTACAAGGAGGCCAACGTGACATTTCTGGCGATTGGGGCCGATCAGCGGAGGTCACCGGCCTCGTGACTGGGAAGGAGTCGGCTTTCCCCGACGCGGACGGATCCACCGCTGAACTTCTTGCTAAGTACGACCGCCCCGGGCCCCGCTACACCTCGTATCCGACGGCTGTCGATTTCCACGAAGACTTCGGAGCAGATGAATATGCCGACTGCCTAGTCGAAGCTGCCGTTCGATCACACGACCCACTCTCGTTGTACGTCCATCTGCCCTTCTGCGAGAACCGATGCTCGTTCTGTGCTTGTCATGTCGTGGTGACCCGTAACGAGAGCCTGGCCAGCACATACCTTGATCGCCTCATTGCCGAAGCCCGAACGACAGTGGAGAAGCTCGGAGATAGACGAACTCTTCAGCAGTATCACTGGGGCGGCGGCACACCGACCTTCCACTCACCAGAGGCGCTTGTAGACCTCCATGGACAACTGCTATCGGTGTTCGAACTTGAGTCAGGTGCTGAGGTGGCGATTGAGGTGGATCCTCGGATTACCACCGAGGAACACCTCGCCACGCTACGGACCTTGGGTTTCAACCGATTATCGATGGGTGTGCAGGATGTTGACGAGGTGGTGCAGGACCTCATTGGTCGCCATCAGACCTGGGAGCAAACGGCGGATCTACACGATGCGGCGCGTGGTCTTGGCTACGAGTCAATCAACGTTGATCTCATCTACGGCCTGCCTGGCCAGAACGAATACACATTCACCCGCTCACTCGAGCAGGTAATAGGTTTGCGCCCTGACCGCCTCGCTGTGTATTCGTTCGCACTCGTGCCATGGATGCGCCCACACCAGAAGCGGGTTGACATCAGACTGTTGCCAGATCGCGACGTGAAGTTCGGCCTACTCTCGCTTGCCATCGACCGGCTCACGGCTGCCGGCTACGAGCAAATTGGCATGGACCACTTCGCCTTGCGTGGTGACGAACTCGCTGTGGCCCACCGTGAGCGAACACTGTCGCGAAACTTCATGGGGTACACGACGAAACGGGGAACCGAGATCGTCGGTCTGGGCACGTCGGCGATCAGTGACATCGGGGATAGTTACGCTCAAAGTCATCGTCGGATGGCCTCATACATTACGGCTGTCGACGCAGGCGAGTTCCCGACCGAACGAGGCATAGTGCTCACCGGCGATGACCGAATCCGTCGCCATGTGATAACCGAACTTATGTGCAATGGCAGGCTCCTAGCCCACGAAGTGGATGATCGTTTCGAGATCGTCGTGGAGGAATATTTCGCAGACGAGTTAGACGAATTGCATGCGCCCGGTGGCCTTGTCGAAGCTGGATTCGTTGTGACCGACGGGCGTGACATCGAGGCAACTCCCCTAGGGCGCATGTTTATTCGCAATGTGGCCATGGTGTTTGACGTCCGACTCCGTACCAGGGCCACTGAGGATCAGATGTTTTCCCGGACGGTCTGAGGTGGGAGCTCGCACCGGTGTTGTCGTTGCTCAGCTCGGAGGTCCTGCGAATCTCGCCGAAGTCAAGCCGTTCATCCGGTCAATCTTTTCCGACCCTCATCTGGTCCCACTCCCTGGAGGAGCGCGGACTCGAGCAGCTGTCAGCACCCTGGTAGCAAACGTGCGGGCACCACGGGTTCGCTCATATTATGAACTCATCGGGGGTGGCTCACCTCTCGTGGCGACTACCCAACTTCAGGCCAGTGCTCTCGACATGGAACTCGCTGCCCGTGGACACGATACGGTCGTTGTCGTGGCTCATCGCCACAGTCGGCCCGACACGGGCGCGGCTGTCGATGCGATGGTCACGGCGGGCGTTGGCCACATCGTTATGTTGCCCTTGTTTCCCCAGCACTCCGACAGTACGACTGGATCCTCGGAAGCCGAACTGCGGCAGACCCTCAGCGAGCGGGGCATCGATCTACCGTTGACGGTAATCCACTCATGGTGCCAGCATCCCAGCTATCTGGCTGCGCAGACACAACTGGTTGAGGAAATGCTGGCCGAGGTACCCGATGAGAACCTCAGCACGGCACTGTTGGTGTTTTCTGCTCACGGCCTGCCCCAGCGAGTCGTTGACCAAGGGGATTTGTATCCCGAAGAGGTAGAAGCGACCGTAGCGGGGGTCATGAGTCGACTCCAGCGGTCGGTCGACCATGTCATCGCGTATCAGTCGCGGACCGGACCAATCCGCTGGATTGGCCCTGATGTGCGTGAGGTGATCGCGACGGCGGCTGCCGATCGTCTGAAATGGCTTGGTGTCGTTCCCATCTCTTTTGTATCCGACCATGTCGAAACCCTCTATGAGATTGACATCGAGATGAAGGACCTTTCAGCGGACGTTGGTATCGGCGACTTCCACCGGAGCCGTGTTCTTGGCGTCGACCCGATCGTGGGTCCCATGCTTGCCGACATCGTTCAGGATCAACTGTGAGCGAGCATCCGGATGTAGTGGTCGTCGGTGCCGGTCTCGGAGGTTTGCTCGTCGCGGCCGAGGTTGCCAGACGCGGTGGTCATCCACTCGTGCTTGAGGCTGGCCCGGTTTCGGGAGGTGTGGCTGCAAGCATCCACGATGAGAACTACCTACTTGAACCTGCGGCCGGCTCGTTCTTGCTGCCGCATCCTCACCTGACACCCATCCTCGAATCAGTTGGAGCAGGCGTCGTACCAGCAGAGCCAGTCGCCCATCGACGCTACGTGTACGACCGGGGTGAACTATTTGAGTTTGCTGGTCCAACATCGCTCGCGACCCGACTTGTTTCCACCCGGGGCAAGCTCCAACTTTTCCGCGAACCGTGGGTGCAAACCCAGAAAATGAACACCGATGAATCACTTCGGAGTTTCCTTGAGCGTCGTCTCGGTCCTGAAGTGGGTCGTATGGGAGCGACCCTCATGGCCCATGGTGTGTTTGCCGGGGATCCCAACAAGTTGTCCGTAAGAGCAGCCTTTCCGGCGATCACCGCACTTGAAGACATTGCTGGCAGCCTGGCCAGGGGTTTCCTCGCCCGCCGTCGGGCCCGTTCGAAAGATGCGCCGAGAGCAAAGGTCCACATAGCTCCGAATGGCATGGATGAGCTTGCCAGTGAGCTAGCCGTTTCCCTGGGGGGTAACTTCCGACCAGATTGGCCTGTCAACTCGGTTCAGCGCGATGGTGGCGAGTGGGTCATCATTGGTCGTGGCGAGGAACGTGCCCCCTCGGTCGTCGTCGCTCTTGCTCCCGCCAAAGCCGCACAGGTCGTACCTGAGGCATTCACCCCGTTGCTGAACGAGGCCCATGCCGCACCAGTCGCCGTCGTGGGCCTTGGAGGGCACGAGGCCGACCTGCCGGTGCTATCTGGATTTGGGGTGCTCACTGGTCCCGATTGTGGCCTTCGCATCCTCGGATTGTTGTTCGAGTCGTCTTACGCCCTAGGACGAGCACCAGCACACCACCATCTACTCAAAGGTATCTACGGTGGTGATGCCGATCCGACGGTCCTTGCACTTAGCGACGACGACTTGGTGGCACTTGCCATCGAGGAAGCGGGCCAAATCCTCGGCATGCCGTTTCAGCCAACATGGACTCGCGTGATTAGGCACACTCCCGGAATTCCTCAGTACAACGTTGGACATTTGGCGTGGCTTGATCGACTCGACCTTATTTCTGCCGACTTTCCTGGGCTTCATCTAGCTGGCTGGGGATACCGAGCAATGGGGGTGACATCGTTGGCTCAGCACGCCGCAGCACTTGCAGACAAGGTGTTGGCATCATCGTGAGAGTGAGCGGTTGCGTGGAAGCCTTGAACACAGATATGCGTTTCCTCAGAGTGGAGGTCAAGGGCCCAGCTGCAGTAGGCCCTTTAGAAACAAAGCTTCCTCGCAATAATCCACTGTCTATTTATCTAATTGTTTTCAGGTACTGGAAAAGCGTCTTAAGGGATTTTGGGTTGTAGGACCTGTCAGGCCAACCGCTCCAAGGCGCCCCTGATGTTTCTTACTGCTTGGCCTATTCGCTGTTCATTTTCGATCAGGGCGAAGCGGACATTTCCCTCTCCCCCGGGCCCAAATCCAGCACCAGGTGAAACCGCTACTTTCGCGTCGCGTACCAAGCGGCTGGCGAATTCGACTGATCCCAACTCACGGTAAGGCTCGGGAATGGGTGCCCAGACAAACATGGTTCCTCTTGGTGGCTGGATTTCCCAGCCAATCCGGGCGAGACCTTCACAGAGGGCATCTCGACGTTCTTGGTAAATCGAGCAGATCTCAGCCGGCCGTTCAGTGGCCTCACGCAGAGTAACGGTTGCTGCAATCTGGATCGGCTGGAAGCTGCCGTAGTCAAGGTAGGACTTGAGTCTGGTTAGAGCGGCGACCACTTCGGCGTTACCAACCATAAACGCCACTCTCCAACCAGCCATCGAGAAACTCTTTGTCATCGAATACAACTCGACGGCCACCTCATCGGCACCGGGTACCTCAAGAATCGATGGTGGCCGATAGCCGTCAAAACCCAGATCGGCGTAGGCGAAGTCATGGACCACGATCACCTCGCGTTCCCTCGCGAAGGCAACCACCTCCTCCATGAACTCCAAGTCCACACAAACCGTCGTGGGATTGTGTGGAAATGACAACACGATGACTCGGGGCTTGGGCCAGGAATACTCCCAGCCCTCGTGGAGCATCCCGATGAAGTCGCCACCTGGATCTACTGGCATCTCTCTAACGTCGGCTCCGGCGAACAAGGGTGAGTACCGGTGGATCGGGTACGACGGCGTCGGCACGAGTGCTGCATCACCAGGTTGGAGTAATACCCACATGAGGTGAGCAAACCCATCTTTTGCACCGATTGTGTTGAGAACCTGTGTCTCTGGATCAATCGAGACGCCGAATCGCTGAAAGTAGTGTTCCGCCATTGCCTCCCGAAGCTTCGGGATTCCCCGGCTAGACGAATAGCGGTGGTTGCGCGGGTTTCGAACCGCTTCAGCCAACTTGTCGACAGCAATATCCGGTGATGGAAGGTCTGGGTTGCCAAAACCCAGGTCGATCACATCCTCCCCGTTCTGTCGGGCTTGGACCTTAAGGTTGTCGATGATGGTGAAGACGTAGGGCGGGAGGGAGTTGATACGACGAAAGTCCACGTTCGGATGCTACTGGCGGGCGGTGAGAAGAAGAGGCTGCCATTTAGGCAGACACAGCCCCTTGATCGTCGGAGATCCCAAAGCATTGAACATGTTGTAGATGGCCTCTCAATGCCGTGCTGGTAGAGGCTCGTGTAGTTAGTCCAAAGCGCTTGCTATCTCGGCATTCAATCTTCAAAGGCCTGTTGATCAGCCAAGTGGCAGCCCAAAACAGGGGTTTCGTGGGACCGATTGCTGAAGCTGTCCTAGGCCCCATCGCACAGGCCATCCTTGCGCTCCGGGGGCCACCCTTGCCGTGTAGGGATTGCTAGCTAATCTTGTTCAGAACAAGGAGAACAGGGGGTGCACGTCAGGTGGTGAATGAGCCTTCGTTCACGATCGGTATCGAGGAGGAGTATCTCCTTGTGGATCGGGAGGCTCGTGACCTGGTTGCCAACCCGCCCAGTGACTTATTGAAACAAGGCGCTGACCGTACCGATGGCCGAATGACCACAGAGTTCCTCCAGTCACAGCTCGAGGTAGGTACCCGCAAGTGCATCTCCGTGCCCGAGGCTGCAGCCGAAATCATGGAACTCCGGTCGACGCTTTCTGAGATCGTCACAGAGTTCGGTTACGCGATCATCGCGTCCTCAACCCACCCGTTTGGTACCTGGGAGTCACAATCGCATACGCGCGACAAGCGATACGACAAGTTGGAGCAAGATCATCAGGTCATTGCCCGCCGTATGCTCATCTGCGGGATGCACGTACACGTCGGCCTTGACGACGACGACCTGCGCATCGACCTAATGCGCCAAGCCTCCTATTTCGTACCCCACCTGTTGGCGCTTTCGACGTCGTCGCCTTTTTGGCACGGTGTGGACACCGGGTTGCGCAGCTTTCGCCTTTCGATCTTTGATGGGATGCCTCGCACAGGACTCCCTGAGTCTTTCGAGTCGTGGGGCGATTACCGGCGCCACGTTGAGGTCCTTGTCGATGCTGGGGTGATCGAGGATGCCACCAAGCTGTGGTGGGATCTGCGCCCTTCGGCCCGCTACCCGACGCTTGAGATGCGAATCGCAGACGTGTGTACGAACGCGGCTCACGGGGCCTCGGTGGCAGCGATGTACCAGTGTGTCCTGTGGATGCTCTACAAGCTGAAACGTAGTAACCAGCGCTGGCGGGGCTATTCGAAAATGCTGGTTGAGGAGAACCGCTGGCGAGCCCAGAGGTATGGCATCGACAGTGGCATGATTGATTTTGGTGTTGGCACAATGGTGCCGTTTACAGACCTGGCGGAGGAACTCCTGGAACTGCTGGCCCCGGCAGCTTCTGAGCTTGGTTGCACGGATGAACTTTTCGCCATCCGCCAGATCCTCGAGGCTGGGACCAGCGCGCATCGTCAAGTGGCGATCCATGCTGCGGCCTTGGCAAATGGTGCCGAACCAGACGAGGCGCTTCGTGAGGTAGTTGACTTCCTCATCGAAGAAACCGTCTGACAGCCAGAGTTCCTAGCTGGTTGCGAAACGACCAGAACTGACGTGGTCTGGCTTGAACCTCATGCACTCCCCGGGATGATTCCCCAGCGAACCCGCGCCCAGTAGCGCTCGTGGAAGAAATAAAGCACCAACTTTGTAATGACTTCGAACCCACCGATCGAAATTGCCGTTGCCAAATTTCCGGTGAAGACAAACCCAAGCAGCATGGTGTCAGCGCTTGCCAATACCCGCCATGTCGCCGTCTTGGTGGCCGAGCGCCGCCGACCTTCCCGGTAGTGACCTTCACCGTCCAAGGTCCGGTCCCATTGCAAACGCGACCAGAGTCGCTCATGTAAGTAGTAGAGGGTCATCTTGGTTGCTACTTCGGTCAAAGCAATAAAAGCGGCGGTCCGGATCTTGTCGGCACCACTTGTCGCCTCAACACCGAAGAACGGGCCGAGAAAACTTAGGATGATGAAAGACAGAATCAGGGTGTCAAGTGTTCCCAGTACTCGCCAAGAGACCGCCTTGGCGATCGAGCGCGCTGGCCGAATTTCCGGAGGGTTTGGAGGATCTAGACGCGGGTCTTCGGGGCCGAAGATTGGGCTTTCAGGGTGCTCTCTCATCGTGGTTTGAGTCTGCCATGCATGTAGCGGGTCTCAGTCTCCCTATATCTCGAAGCCCATCGTCACAGCGAGGACATCACCTCGGCGTAATGGTCAAGTACGGGCAGTACCTCGTCTCGGGGAGCCGACGGGACATTGAAGGCCGCCCGGTCGATGCCATGCTCAGCCAGGTCCGTCAGGACGGCCGGATCGGGCGGCGCGTAGTAAATCGATACCTCAAGGGTGGCCGGATCGCGCCCTGCCACCGCACAGGCTTCGGCCCGAAGGGTGGAGAGTTCAGCCCCATCGACCTTGGTGCGACCGCCGATAGGGATCCATCCGTCGCCGTAGGCCACGGCTCGACGAAGCCCTCCAGGGGCCACCCCACCTACGTGCACGGGCGGGTGCGGTGACTGGACCGGCTTGGGGTTCTGGTACATCGGGTCGAAGTTGACTTGTTCGCCGTGGTACTCAGCGACTTCGGAGGACCAGACGGCCTTCATGGCTTCCACCCTCTCTCGCATCAGGCCGAACCGACGATCGGGGTTAGTGCCGTGGTCGGCCATCTCCTCCAGGTTCCAGCCGGCTCCGACACCGAACAGGACACGTCCGCCGGACAGCACGTCGAGACTGGCCACCTCCTTGGCGGTGTGGATAGGGTCCCGTTGGATGATGAGGGTGATGCCAGTTCCCAATTTCAGGGTAGTGGTGGTCGCTGCCATGGCACCCAGGGTCACGAACGGATCGAGAGTGTCGTAATACATCTGCGGTAGGTCTGCTCCACCTGGCCAATCTGAGGTGCGAGAGGCCGGGATGTGGCTGTGCTCAGCCAGCCAGATCGACTCAAAGCCTCGTTCCTCAAGGGCTGGTCCTAGTTCGAGGGGACTGATGGCGTACGCCGTGGGGAAGAAGCAGGCGCTGAACTGCATATGACTGGTCACTTTCTCTCTCGGTGATTTGACCGTAACCGCGCACCCTTCCCGAATCCACTTATCGCCGAAGTCCTACTGCTGGTCTTGCCCTAGTTGCTAGCTGATGCACTCCTGGTAGCTCGGGGTAATCAATCGGGGTAGTGCCATCCCGGCTGCATATCGGCTTTTCTACGTTTGGATTGCTGGTGGTCGTCGTCGGTGTTGACGACACATTCCCACTCGTCGTCTCCGTCGATGAGTACGAAGAACTTCTATCCTGACGATTGGAATGGCTTTTTATGTGCTCTGGAACGCCATAGCCAACTAACCCTTAAAAAACTTGGAGGACCATGAGATGACTCGGGTCGGATATCAGATACCAAACTTCACTTACCCCAACACCACTGAGGAAGCGATCTTCGACTCCGTCATCGCCCAAGCCAAAGCAGCAGAAGCCGCCGGTTTTGACAGGGTCTTCGTAATGGACCACTTTTACCAACTGCCGGGACTCGGAGCCCCAGAAGAGCCAATGTTTGAGTGCTACTCAGTCCTCTCGGCGTTAGCCCAGCACACAGAAAAAGTAGGCCTTGCTGCGTTGGTTACCGGTAACACGTACCGTCATCCCACCCTCTTGGCAAAGGCAGTCACTGCCCTCGATCACGTCTCGTCGGGTAGGGCGACTTTGGGAATAGGTGCGGGCTGGTTTCAATTCGAACACGATTCCCTCGGCTATGAGTTTGGCACGTTCACCGACCGATTCGAAAAGCTGGAAGAAGCATTGAAGATTGTGATCCCAATGCTTCGTGGAGAGAAGGTGAGCCTCGCCGGTAAGCACTACCAGGTCCTTGACGCAATTAACTCGCCGCTACCAATCTCCCGCATCCCAATCATGATCGGCGGTAGTGGCGAGAAGAAGACCTTGCGGATGGTCGCTCAGTATGCCGATGAGTCCAATCTGGCGACTGGCCCGATCGCTGAGATCCCGAGAAAACTGGAGGTTCTTGAAGAACATTGCGATCGTCTGGGGCGTGACCGATCAGAGATCGTGGTAACGAAGTTGCAGATGGTTTGTGTCGCTCCCACTATGGAAGAGGCGGAATCAGACCTGCGAGAGGTAGCCGCGGCAAAGGGATGGTCTGATGAGGTCATAGAAATGGCCAAGACGATCCTGATCTTTGGCGACTCTGACACTGTGGGAGAGAAGCTTCAGGCATGCATGGACACTGGTATCGATGGGATGACAATCAACCTTGCCGCCAACGGCCACAAGCTGGAGCGGATTGGCCTCCTTGGCGAAATCGCGTTGGCAGCGACGATGAAGTGAGAGGTGCACTCCAGTGCCTCTCGTTAGATGTTCGACCTTAAGACGAGATTGCTAGCTTGGCTGATCTGAGACCGGTCGGACGCCGGGGCCGTTGCAACGGCTAGTCGTTATGGCTGGAAGCTCGCCCTTGCACTGAGAAGACTGAGTACCAGGCATGGGCCGAACGTGAAGGCCCTTCAACTTTCACTGGGTCAATCGTCTGGAGCGAGAGGCAGCGTCTTGACGCACCGCTGGCATCCAGCGAGGACCGGCGGTCGCGTTGATTCTGGCTACGAACGTGTTGTGGTGCGGTTCGACCAGCTCACAGAAACCTGTTGTTGCTTCTTTGCCCACTGCCATCCAAGCCGGCGCAGTGAGGGCATCGGTACGAGCCTCGAGATCAAAGCGGAAACGACGGCCTTCATCGGTGAGCGCACCATTGGAGGCCAGGCCCTTAGCCTCCAGCCGAGCCCATCCAGCCGCTATGGCTTCGTCGTCGTTGCCGCGACTACGCGCAATCCACTCTTCGCTTCCGTAATCGTCAAGATCAATCAGCGCCGAGTGCAATAACCCAACCTCGACACCATCGAGATCCTCGCTCGCGCAAAGTGCCCAGTGGTTGTCACCGCGGAGCTCACGTAGACAGTTCACGGCGAGCCACGCCGACAGGACAGAGTCGATTTTGACGGATCGGGGCCGGCTCCGGTGAGCAGCAAACATCGGTCGGGCACCGAAGTGCACCGAATCCACACCTAGCCACAACGCCTTGGCGAACCCGCCCAGTTCATCCGCTAGTCCTGGTGCGATCTCGGCGAGCCCAGGCCCCACGGCAGCATCACGGACAGCCAGGATGGACTCAGTGTCGGTCTTGTCCTGATAGGCGTTCATCACTGTGGCGATTACCGACGGGTTGATTGAGTACGTGGCTGCAGCTGCGGTCGCCGATGTTGTATCGCCAAGAGAAGCGAGCCGCCATGCCACGAGCCAGCCCATGCCATTGGGTACGCCGAGCGCTTCGTAGCCCGTGATCGCCCGTTGGTCCCACATGATCCAACCGACCAGATCATGGCAAGACAAGCCACCCCGTCTCGCCAGTGCCGTCCAATCAGTCATCGACCTGAAACTACCGACCTGTACTATCCAGTTAGCAAACCGCGGTAAGAGAGCCCCGTCCATTGAGGAGGCCTTCAGCTACTGGCCACCATTCCTGCCGTCCGTTCGATGAGCGCGGCCGACCCCTCTAATCTCTGCACTGGGAGTTGGAACTCGTCGATCCCTTGTCGAGCGAGTAGATCACGGAGTTCGGCACCGGTCTCTTTGTGCGAACCGACAATCGTGAACTGGGTTACCCACTCCTCACGCACTAGATGAGCCGCAGCGGCTGTTCCTCCTTCAGCTAGGGCCTCCCGAATCTCATTGGCCTCGGTTTCGGTCATTCCAATTAGTTCCTGGACCGCGATCGGAGAATCGGCCAACCGGAAACTCAAAGAGGCACGAGCTTCTCGGAACTCCTCCTCTGAGGTCACCAACATTGTTGAGTAGGTGATCAGGAACTGTCGGTTGTGACGTCGTGCAGCGGAACGCAGAGTCGACACGTGTTCACCAAGCAAGTCTTTGTGGATATAACTCAGGTTGAATCCATCAGCAATCTCACCGCCAAGGGCGACCATACGTGGGCCACGTCCGGCCAGAATCACCGCAATGTTCGACCGGCCAAAGTTCAGTGATGCCGACTTGAGTGAAAACACCTCGCCATCAAAATCCACGGTCTCGCCAGCGAACAGGTTGTGCAAGGTAGAAACCATGTGGCCAACAGTGACCACGGGTCGACGACGGTCAATACCCAGTGGGTCGAGGGTAAGTCCACCGCCAGCCCCCAGCCCCACGAAGGCTCGGCCGCCGGACAGTTCGTCAATTGTGGCCACAGCCGCTGCTGTCACCCCAGGGTGGCGCACGTAAGGGTTAGTGATTCCTGGTCCGAGCAGGATCTGCTCGGTGGCTAGTGCGATGGCAGTCAGGGTCACATAGACATCGCGAGTTACTAGTCCTTCGTCGTAGACCCAGCACCGGCGGTAGCCAAGCCGTTCGGCCAAGACAGCTAGGTCGGTCACTTCAGTTACCGGACCTTTGGGCATCAGGTTGACGCTCAGCGGCAGAGTCATCGGCCGGCCTCCACCCCACGACCCCCGAGGTCCCTCAACCACCAACCAGTTCGGTAGGTCATTCTTCCTGGCCCACCTCCACGAATATCTCATCGAGTGATTTTCGCTTCAGGTCGGGCACCTTGACGCCTTCCAGTGGGTAGCCAATAGGAAACATGGCAAAGGGACGCTCGTTCTCGGGGCGCCCGAGGAGTGGCCGAAGGAATGCCATCGGCGACGGAGTATGGGTCAAAGTGACCAGACCCATGTTCTGGAGAGCGGCAACAAACAGGCCAGCAGCCATGCCGACACTTTCCTTCACGTAGTAGTTCTTCCTAGTTGAGCCATCCTGCTGGCGTTCATAGCGGTGTTCGAAGAGCACTACCACCCAGGGAGCGATTTCTAGGTACTCCTTGTGGTGGTCCGTACCCATTGGCGCTACTGCTTCGATCCACTCGGCATTCATGCGATTTAGGAGGTAGTTGGCTTGCTCCTCCTTTTCAGCGGCAACCCGCAGAATCGATTTCACTTCGGAATCTTGGGTTGCAGCGAAGGTCCACGGTTGCTTGTGGGCACCTGACGGAGCGGTCGATGCTGACAGTACGGCCAACTCAATCAATTTCCGGGGCACCGGGTCAGAGCTGAACATTCGGATGCTGCGCCGCTTTTCGGCTTGAGCGTGAAAGGCCTGGGCTCGCTCCAACATCTCGGCTTTGGGCCGCCTTTGGAACTGATACGAAACGAAGGGAAATCTTGCCTCCAGGTCTGGAGACGGATAAGGATTCTCGTAGGTGTTGCTCACGGTGCCCGTTGTAACAGATTTCGGCACGGCCCGGAGCCTCGCACTTCCTAGTAGGTGATCTTTCCCATGAAATCACTATGAGGGAAACACTTGCCGTTGTGGTCCGACAAAGAGCACCTGGGATTCCGGTGTCACCCATCCCCCTAAGGAAGGGGTGACAAACTGGGAATGTGAACAGAGGGCATGCTTTAGGTCTATTACATGCTCGGAACCAACAAACCTACCGACACCCTGCCAACTCAAAGAGATGATGAGATTCTGCACAGCCATCAACTGCATGGACGGACGAGTCCAACTGCCAGTCATCCGATACCTGCAGAAACGGTTCAACGTCGACTTCGTGGACTCGGTTACCGAGGCCGGGCCGAACCTGATCCTTTCTGAAGCAAGAATCAATAACTTGATCCAATCGATTTTCTGCCGAGTGAACATCTCTGTCGAACGCCATGACTCCGTGGGGATTGCCGTAGTTGGCCACCACAGCTGTGCTGGTAACCCGGCATCCCGCGACGAACAAGGAGTCCATACCCAGAACGCAGTTCAGCTACTCCGGCAGCAGTACGAGAATGTGGAAGTAACTGGATTATGGGTTGACAGCCATTGGGACGTGCATGAGGTGAGCTGAGGTACCGATGTCTCCACGTGGAGCCAATGCGAGCCCCTGAACTTCCCACCGGATGGCCGGTCTTGGCTGGGATGTGGCAGGCTCACAGCCCTTCCACAGAAACGGAGTCCACCAATGAGCAAGAATATCGGTCCCTACACCCCTGTTGTCCGCGCTGGTGACCTTCTGTTCGTCAGCGGTCAGATCGGTATCGTGGATGGCAGTACCGTCGACGGTCCTGTTACCGGCAACCTCGCTGAGGGTGGCCTTCAAGCCCAGGCAACTCAGGCGTTGGCTAACCTGAAGGCACAGGTGGAGGCCAACGGAGCCACTCTGGACCAGGTGGTCAAGACCACGGTGTTCCTCACCGACATGGCCAACTTTGCGGCAATGAACGAGATTTACTGTGAGGCGTTTGCCGATAGCCGCCCGGCCCGGTCGTGCGTGGCTGTGGCAGCGCTTCCGCTTGGCGCTGTCTTTGAGGTGGAGGCTGTTGTCCATGTCGGCTGACTCAGTGGTGTGCACGGTGGCAGTCAGCGATGTCCCAGATTGGCCTGAAATCGTGTCTCCTACGTGTGCCTAGAGTTGGGGTCGCGTACGTAACAGATCCACTTCTGTCCGCCTCTGTGGGGGTACCCCACTAGTGCACCTCAAGAAGGTTGTACCTGACGGTCGGGTCGGCACGACAGCTAACCAGACCTAGGGGGACAGATCATGGCCAAAGATTCGAGGTCAAACTGCCAGAAGGAAGTATGTGGGGAATGGCGCCTCCATCTCCGGCAGGCGCAGAGCCGACTGTGGTGGTCAAGTAGCTAACGGAGCAATTCACGCTAAGAGCCTCACCATAGGCAGCTGCATTCAACGGTCGCATCTAGTGCTTTCCACCTAAATGGAGTGGGTTCTGACATGGCACTACAGCCTGTGCACTGGAGTGCGAATCCGTCGGATCGCTTGATAAGGACCACTGGTTGCTCTCCTGTTGAGAGCCTCGCAGCCTTGGCTTTCGGGACCCGCTTTACGCCAAGTTCTGGGAGTTCAGGTGTTTGAAATTCTACATAGGGTGGGGTCGCCTCATTATCGAGTTCAAAATCCCAGATCTCGGCATGATCATTGGTCCTCTCACGCCAAGTCAAGAAGTTGAGCCATGCGTACCTCTCAGCAAAGTCGCTTTGAGTAGGAATACTCTCCAGAGAGGACATGGGTCCGATCGTTTTCGGCGAAGTTAGGGCCTTTGGACCTGGGAAATCGAGGAAGTTGGTGAGCTGCTTTTGATCATCTGCGTCGAAGATTCGTGATGATTCGGCAACGTCTTGGATTTCCTCCATGAAGCCGTCGCGTTCGTCCGTCCTTGGGTCCTCAAGTGTGTCGCTTGCGAAAAGAATCACGAACCGAGCCCCGCTACCGAGTGGCTTGCGTCGGAGGATGCGTCCCATGCGTTGGATCATCTGACGGCGGGTTCTGCTCGCACTGATGACGATGCCTAGGTTGGCGTCGGGTACATCGATTCCTTCGTCCAGTACACGCGGTGCGGCCACAGCATCGATTGCCCCAATCCGGAGATCGTCCAGGATTCGTTCGCGGTTACCACGGTTCGTTTCCCCTGTGATGATCTCGATATTCAGAAGCGGATCTAGTCGGTTGATGGCGTGGTTGGCTGCTTTCACGGTCTGAGTGAAGAGCAGGCACCCCGCCGCCTGTTTGATCAGCGGGGCGAACTGGGACAGGACCTCGTACTTTGTCCGGCTCGTTGCCACGATCTCGCGCCTCCTGGAGAACGCCTCAAGGTACGTCACGGCCGCTTTACCGTTTGGTCCGGCGTCGTGTTCCGATAGGTAACTCACCGCTGCAAGGAACGCGCTAAACGGACCTTGTGGCATATCCGGAATTGAGCGGAGGACCTGTCGTGCTTGGACGAGAGACGTTTCGATGTCGTCGTATTCGATGCGTTCTTCTTCAGCTAGTGCAACAGAGGTGAACGCAATTCGGGGCTGAGCGCAGACGCCGTCAGCGATCGCTTGACCGAAGTCGTAGCGATAGCAGACACCCCCGAAGTATGGGAGCAGAGTATTTTCGACAGCCTGGTCAGAGCGTTCTAACGTCGCAGTGAGCCCTAGGCGCTCTTGGTAATCGTGGATGAGCGACTGCCTGAGGGTTTCACCACCGAAACCGTGACATTCGTCTGCGATGATTAGTCCACCGGCTTTGGTTGGGGGTAGAGGATGTCTAGTGCTTGCTGAATGTCTGGTCGTTACGAGAATGTCGCAGCCGTTGACCTCATCACTGAAGTTGTCACCAAGGCGTCCAATCTGACAATCAGGAAGAGCCTTGGCAAGAGAGAGCGCCCACTGGTTCATCAATACCCGGCTTGGTACGACCACGAGTACAAACAGACCTCGCCGGTTTGCATCAGCCGCAGCAGCCAGAGCGACATTGGTCTTGCCGGAGCCTGTGACGGCCTCGACGATGCCGCGGCGTCCGCAACGAAGCCAGTTGATGAGCGCTTCGAATTGCCAACGGTAGAGAGATTGTTTGGTGCTGTTCACGCGCCGACCATGTCAGGAGATGTTGTGTGAGACCGAACAGTGTGTCGCACGTCCCAGTAGTAAACGGGTTATTGGTGGAGAGACACAAAGTAGGCCTGTTTGTCACCCTTCTAGACTCTCGTCTGACAACAGGAGATCGGGTTCTGAAGTAGTAGTACTCTCCCCGGTGGGTGCCGCCGAATGACTGGCTTCAGCGTTTCCATGGAAGAAGTCCTTTTGTCATGCATCGGCCAGAAGGGGCAGGCAGAAATTGTTTGGCTAGTGGGACACGCGCTCCGGCGCACGCTAGTAATCCCAAAAACCCACTATCCCCACCTGCGGTGCAGGCAACTGGCACCAGCACCCATGAGGTCGTGGCCTCGTCCCAGTCGTAGAACGGTGCCTGCGGGCCATCTTCGGTTATCACGCCGGGGTCCGGGAGGGGCGGCCGCCACACCATCGACTCGAATGCAAGAACTCGAATTCC
>Ga0187827_10000935_pt1 | contig 44047 bp, 31 predicted proteins | sample ETNtaG_39_FD_167969 | JGI IMG/M metagenome (GOLD analysis project Ga0187827, IMG submission 167969) | Marine microbial and viral communities from oxygen minimum zone, Eastern Pacific Ocean - ETNP2014_SV_150_PacBio MetaG (Illumina Assembly) | ecosystem: Environmental > Aquatic > Marine > Hypoxic...
ATACCCGGGAACGCTACTCCTTCATCGATGAGCCGGTATTTCAGGATCACCTCAGGCCGTGGATACGGGACAGGTTCATCATCGCCGATTAGGTTGCTGGCTCCATAGGATAGTCCGAACATGAATCGGTCTGATAGTCCAACAGCCAGTGATGTGGTAAGACCGCCGTTTCGCTGCAAACGCATATCCGCCGAAAACGCACCTCTCACCAAGCCGCCGGCCGTTGGAATGGTAACAAGACTAGTCGGCGGAGGGTATTCCTGTGCCGATAGACAAACCAATAAAGATAAAAATGCCGCCGAGGTCAGACGCATGTCTGCACGAATATAACCCGCCCTTCCCTTCCAGTGCAAGGACGAGGAGTTCAGCGATAAATCACTGGATAGAGAATTTCACCGTCTCGACGTTCTATCTCAGTCACCCGTGTTAGTGGCAAGGTGAGTACATCATGTTCACCGGAAAGCATAAAACGAACATATTCATTTGTAATCTGAATAAGTTCAACTTTGAGTATATCACCGGCTTTCATGGTAATGAGATCGGGAGAAGTAAGCACTTTGGGATCCATAAGCTTTCCCAAAGACTGATCCGGGTTCCACCCTTCCGCTTTTCTCATGAGAATATCTTCGATAATCTCAGAACTTTCCTCCAACCGATTACCGGGGATATAAGTAGAAGTATCCGAGGGAGACCACCCGGAGGTGATAGACTTTCTCGGTAAAGTAATCCCTACACGACTCACCTCTTCACCCCTGGCATCATGCTCTACCATGGTATACTCACGGGAGATAGGATTGAATCGGTACTTAAAGAGGCGGACTGTTTGACCGGCCAGTAAATCCGTCCACAACTCTTCTTTCACCAATCCTTCTTCAAAATAATCATACTCAATCTCACCAAAAGGGGTGTTATCAACAGACAGAAACTGATATCGAGAAACCTTTCCATCCATGTTGTAATCGTAAACAGTGGTCCGTTCATCAAAATCAGCAAGGTTACGATGTGGAAAAACAAGACTTATAAAAGTTGAAGACATTTCCTCCTCACCATGCACATACATTTTGGTCACATTACCGTTTCCGTCCGAAACAGCCCGCCGCCAAAGTGATCCATCTTCGTGGTACTCGTACATCTCCTGTTCAGAAATAATATTGTCTTCCCCCACTGTAATCTTGGTTCGAAGCTGGTCCTCACCATTGTAAAGTGCCTCGATGTGGGGAAACTTTCTCGCCTCGGCGGGTTTTATCTCGACGCCCTGCAAAAGGTCATTTTCTGTTCTGTAATAACGGATGTAGGAGACATCCTGCGGAGTGCCCAGTACAATCGTTATTGTCAATAATATGGGTAGCCATTGCAAGAATCGCATCAATAACAAACTACACACTTTGCCATCGAGAAAAAAGTCGAAACGCTTTGACAATTTCTGAGGTTGACAACGGTGGAACCGAATAGTAACTTCGTTCTGTACTCTCTCTCGGCTCGGGTGAATTGTCAAATTTTCAGGACTCAATAAGGACGTAAGTGATTCAATCATTACACACCTTTTGTTTTTCAAAACTTCGACTTACTATCACACCACTCCTTCTACTTTTTATTCAGTCAGCATTATCGCAGAGTGTCCCCGATGTCTTCGATAAATACACATCGGTAGGGCAACTCGGGTTGACTGTCACCAATTTCGGCGTTCTTGGGAATGGCTGGAACAGAATCAACGGCCGCATCCTCCCTTCTTCCCAATACAAGCAGCACACGGAGAATCTGCGCGAACAGGTGGAACACTTCTCCTCCGCTGGGCTGTGGGTCGGCGGTATCGTAAACGGTGAGCGGAGAGTTTCCACAGCTATCGTCGATGGTGTCTTTGAATCGGGACAAGAAGGCTTTGAGTTCATAGCAACGTCAGGAATGGAGATCAAGTCCTCCATCTCGTCCACCTCACAGGATTCCATGGCGCAGTTTTACTCACCTTATGCAGTCTCACACCAAGACCTCATTACTGATTTCAAAGACTTTGGTGAGAATCCATCAGACAACTTCGGCATCCCCAATCATACCCCTCTCGGCGTCTCAATCCATCTGGAAGCCTACGCCTGGAATTTCACTTACGCTGATGCTTTTGTACTTTTGAACTACACTATCACGAACCAATCCGAGGAAACCATCGAGAACATTTATACGGGGATTTGGACTGATGCTTCGGTTGCGAATATGAACTATACCAACCGTTACGAGCCAGGAGGCGGATTTACGTGGTATGACAATCTGGATGGATTTGACCGGTCCGTAGATGGCGGGGGCTTCACCCGCGACCTCAGCTATCAGTACGATCTGGATGGTGACGCCGGTTGGGCTGAATCGTATATCGGGCTGAAAGTACTAGGAAGCACCGTCCCTCGACCATACCTGAGATCCAACCACAATCAGTGGGTGTGGACAACCAGCACGAACACAGATTACCCCGATTTCGGCATGCCTCTTAACGACAGCGAGCGGTACAAGCAGTTGAGCACCTCTGTCCGTCGCGGTTCAGGCGAAGCATTTACTGAGGCCGGATATCCATCCAACGCCAACAGCTGGCTGTTTATGCTGTCTACCGGTCCGCTAGGAACAGAACCGATCTCTGCAGATTCATCCAAATGGCAGCTTTCTCCGGGAGAGTCGGTGAACGTCATCTTTGCCACTGTCGCAGCAAGATGGAACGGCGGCGGCGAGGACTCCCACAATCGGCGTGCTAACTTCCACGTTAACGCCGATTGGGCGCAGAGAGCATTCGACGGTGAAGACAAGAACAGGAACAACTACCTTGACGAAGGTGAAGATATCGACTACGATGGGGAGATAGATCGATACATCCTCCCCGCTCCGCCGCCCGTTCCCAATATGACGGTGGACGTGGGCGATCAGACGGTGACCGTTTACTGGGCCGACAATGCTGAGGACTTCATCGATCCCATCAGTCGGCAGAAGGACTTTGAAGGGTACCGCGTCTACGGCGCACGAAAAACGGCCGGAGGCGAAACGGCAGAATTCACCTTGCTGGCGGAATTCGACCAGTCCGATTCCACCTTTCGACATATCGGTTACAATACTGGGTTCGATGCGGTGAGGATTACAAACGACTTCGGCGAACCCGACAGCATTGAAATTGAAGGCAACGCTTACCATTACAGATTTACGAACAATAACGTGAAGAACGGGTGGTTGAACTACTACGCCGTCACCGCCTATGACAGAGGCGATCCGGAGGCTAACCTCGGCAGTCTCGAGAGTTCACCTTATGCCAATCGAGTGTACGTCTATCCTGGCGCGAAAACAGTGACCAATAACTGGACATTGGAGCCCGGCGTCTATCCGAACCCTTATCAAGGTCAGGCGGTGTGGGAGGGATATGGCAGCAGAGAGCGGATGATCTGGTTTACCAATCTCCCACGGATGGCGGAGATCAGGATCTTCACGCTCGCCGGCGACCTCGTCGATGTACTCCAACACGATTCGCCCACCTATGCCGGCGCAGACATTCAGAATATTGACCAATACAAATCTCCAAACTTTGGAGGTGGAGAACACGCCTGGGATCTGATCACCCAACACGATCAGGCCCTCGCCTCAGGACTCTACCTCTTTACAGTGGAAAATCAGGATGAAAAAAGTTCTTCTTTTGGTCAAGTAAAAGAAGGCAAGTTCCTGGTCATCAAGTAACAAATAACGGAGGACAAATTATGACTAAAGCAAAATGGCCTATGCCCTGGTTGACGGTATCCATTCTGTTACCCTTTGCGGTAGTGGCACAAGTGACGGCAATCAAGGACATCCAAGAGACTAGTGACGCTTCAGGCGACTCTCCCATGAACGGAGAAATTGTTACGATCTCAGGGATTGTGACAGCCGAATTCTGGGGAAGCTCCAATAACCGGACGTTCTTTGTGCAGGATGCCGACTCCGCATGGAGTGGCATCATGGTCTACAATTACGACGGTTGGAACACTTTCGACTTCACGGGAGCTGACGGCTCAACGGTGAACTCCCTGGCGCTCGGCGACAGCGTGACGGTCACTGGAACGGTCGATGAATACAATAGCAAAACTGAGATCGTAGACGTCACCGCAGTGACTATACACGGCGTTGCCGATCATCTGGATCCCATTGACGTGTTAGCCTCAGCCATCAATACAGGCTCGGCCACGGCTGAGCAGTACGAAGGCGTCTTGGTACGCGTAGTTGATGCTGTCGTCGATTCGGCCGATCTCGGCTACGGCGAATGGTCCGTGGCCGATACTTCAGGAATCGTCAGGCTAGACGATGTAATGGCTTACTATTACACCCCTGCCGATGGTGATAGCCTGGAAGAGGTTGTGGGCGTTCTCGACTACAGTTTCGATAATTTCAAGATTCTGCCACGCTTGGCGAATGACGTCGTAGAACTTGGCGTTACGCGAATTCAGCGCATTCAGCAAGTCCTATACAGTGATCTCATAAAAGCTGGCACGGATGAGGAGTCGGATTTTTCCTATATGACCGGGGACACGGTAACCATCGAAGGGATCGTCACTATGCCTACGGGTCTCAGCTATGCTGGTGCCGGTATTAAGTTCATCTATCAGGATGTTAACGGCGGACCGTGGAGCTCCATTCTTTCGTACGATCCCGACAGCACGGCATTCCCTGTGCTCTATGAAGGGGATCACGTGCGGGCGACGGGATACATCGCTGAGTATTCCACAGGTCCAGCCAACATGACCGAACTTTTCATTACGGAGCCCATCGAAATTCTGGACACCGGTCTGGACACACCGCCCGTTGAGGTGGTGGAAACCGGTGACCTCCGGTGGCCCACAGAGGCCGAACAGTGGGGCACGGTGAATGTCCGCGTGAAGGGAGCAACGGTAACCAACAACGATCTTTCTTACGGTGAATGGGCTGTGGATGACGGCTCTGGTTCCGTGAGGATCGATGACGATTCGGGCGAGATCGCGGCATGGCAAGAAGAAAACGGCAGACCGCCTGTTGGTACACTCGTGGATTCAATCCGAGGTTGGGTCTACCACCACTACGGCAGCAACAGCGATTCCACGGCTTACAAGCTGGAGCCGCTCTATCCTGCAGATATCGTCATCAGCGGCGGTCCTCCCGCCATCAAGGACTACAGTCGGTCACCTTGCGTGCCGAAACCGGATTCCACTGTGACAGTCACAGTGTCCATCAGCGACAACTCAACCATTGCATCGGCGGAGATCTACTACGCTGTCGATGCAGGTTCGTATCAATCCGTGGCCATGACGAACACATCCGGTAGCACCTACACAGGCACCATCCCCGCCACGAGCACGGATGGGGCGAGGGTCCACTATTACGTGAAGGCAACCGATGATGGCGATGGCCAGAACTCGGCCATGTCCTCGACCCTCCCCAGTGATACAGAGGTGCAACAGTACAGCTATGTTACCAAGACGGGCAATCTGACCATTTACGATCTTCAGTACACCAAATGGTCGGGAGGTGATTCTCCTTTCGCCGGATGCGAAGTGACCGTTGCAGGCATTGTCACTGCTGATACAGCTCAGAACAACGCCGGGTACGGCGGCTATGCCATGCAGGCAAAGAGCGCGCCGTGGAACGGAATCATTTTCAACTACGATGGCACTGAAGTCCTCTTACGAGGGGACAGCATCAGCGTCACCGGCACAGTTGAGGAGTATAACCCCTCCTTTCACTTCAAGTACGACAACAACTCCATGATAGAGGCGACGGAAGTGACAAAGGTCTCAACCGGGGGCAGCATCACGTCGCTCCTCGTGAAGAGCGCCGATCTTTCGCAAGACGCCGATGAGGTTGAGTCTTACGAAGGTGTGGTCGTCACCGTGGAAGACCCCATGGTCGTCTCCATCAACTCGTATGACTGGTCCATCTGGGATGAGACCGAGGGTCTTTGCCTGATGGATGATGATATGGCAACCACTGCCGGGGACGCTGAACTCGAGGCGTTGGAGCAGTTCCAGCAGGTGGACTATGTGGCCGGGGTGTTCAACTTCAGCTTCGGCACCTACAAGATCCAGGTGAGAGATGAAGCAGATCTTGGTGTGGTGACAGCCGATGTTGAAAAAGACATCACACCGTACTCCTACAAGCTGTACCAGAACTTTCCCAACCCGTTCAACCCGTCCACAAGGATCCGGTTCGAGATTGCGGAACGCCAACAGGTCGATGTCGTGATCTACGACATCCGCGGTTTCAAGGTTCGGACGCTGTCAAAAAAGACGTTCGATCCCGGATTTCATGTGATCAACTGGGATGGTACGGATGACCTAGGTCAGCTCGTGAGCTCAGGCGTTTATATGTACCGTGTTAAGGCTGGCGATTTCATCGATCATAAGAAAATGACGCTGGTCAGATAAAGTAAGTTGTGTGGGGCCCCGGTGAACCGGGGCCCCGCATTTACTATGTAACTTGAGAAAACTCTCGCCGATTCTTGCAGTCGCGGTTCTTACACTGAGTTGCGATCTCTGGGAGTACGCCGATCCATCGGCACCCATTTCAAACCGTGCACCCGAAACATACCTCACACTGACGGCGGCGGAGACGCTCTATGCCCGCATCGGGTCAGTGGAAGAGAAAACAGATCCCGTCACTGGCGAAAGCTATCTCGATACTGCCTGGGTCTATTCTATGGATGAAGCGCCCGACCCGGACTATCTGTGGGACACCCTCGGCAACGCGTTTACAACCATAACCACGAGCAAACAAAACCTCAACTGGTGGGGTGAAGATTCAGACGGACACGTGATTGGGTATCAATACAAATGGAATGTGAATGACGGGTGGACATTCACCACTAAGGAGTCAGGTCTCTTCTTCCTGCCTCTCAAGACGGAGATGGATGTATTCACCTTTGAAGTAATGGCTGTGGATAACGACAGCCTCACAGACTCAACGGCGGCCCGAGTGGTGATCCCCGTACGAAACTCGGCACCCCAGATCGGTTTCAGGTACAGGAGCAACCCGCTGGTGAACGATCCCGGCGACACCAATTTCACCTTCCCTACGCGGACGTTTGTCTGGGATATCGAAGACGAGGACGGCATCGAAACGGTGCCCGATGTTTTCTACGCTGTGGATGATACCTGTGCCACATGCTGGCACTGGCTGGACGCAGCGTTGAACTCCAGTGTAACGGTAACGAATCTTGAGGTCGGTGCCCACACCTTCTATGCGAAAGTGAGGGATATCGCCGGCGCCCAAAGCAACACCATCCGGTTCCCGGAAACTGATGATTTTACCACGGCCAACCACTGGGTTGTCATGCCTGTTGTGGGCACCACACTTCTTGTGGACGATTTTCCTCAGGACCGAAACAACCGCGCCCAGAAATGGTACAGGAGTATCCTCGATACACTCGCCGAGAACGGCGACTATTCAGTCTGGGAAATCGGCGATAAGCTCCCCTACTCTAATGCTGACATTAACGCCAACCTGAATTATTTCGATCATGTGATCTGGTACACCGCCTATACCGGACCCGAGACATACAACGGGGCAGGCGCAAACATCGCCAACTTCCTAGCCAACGGCGGAAACCTTTTCCTGAACACCGCCGAGCTGAAGGACACCACTCTCGCATGGTTCCCCATTGATTCCACTTTTACCCTGAACCCTTCAGGGCGGCTGCTGAAAGGGACCGAGCTACACGCCCAGTTGGATTCATCGCTCGATCTCTCCCTCTCCAAACTGATCGCCATCCGCGTCCGGGGCTTTGAGACGGACACCACAAGTGCGCCATACCTCAGAAGCCTCTACCGACTTCAGGAGCCGGGAGAAACAGACGGCTGGCTCGGTAAACCAAATGTCTGTGCCGTGAATCAGTTTAGGGTCAATTCAACCACCCTCTCAGGCAAGGCTGTTTTTATGACACTGCCGCTCCACAACGGTTCGGAACCGCTCATGGAAGGGAACGGCTCGGCGTCAAAGTTTATCAGTTATCTCTGGCGTGAGGAGTTTAGACAATGAAGCGGCTGCTGACATTGTGGCTGCTGGCGGCGCTTCCGCTCACGGGGCAGGAGAAGGGAACCATCACCGGCAGGCTTTCTGACAGTGAAACAGGCGAGCCTCTCCCCGGCGTCAATGTTATGGTGAAGGGGACCTATTATGGCGCCGCCTCCGACGGTGACGGCTTCTACCGCATCACGAACGTTTCGGCCGGCAGCTACGACATGGAAGTCTCCATGATCGGCTACAAGGTGATCCTGAGGACCGGTGTGAAGGTGAACGCTGGACAAACGACGACAGTCGATTTCCAGCTGGAGCAGACTGTCCTCGCGTTAGGCGAAGAGGTGGTGGTGGTTGGTAAGAAACCGCTCTTCGATGTGGACGAAACGGCCTCCATAACCAAGCTTTCCAGCGACGACCTTGAGGACATGATTGTCCACAGTGTGGAAGATATTCTCGCTGAGCAGGTCGGCGTTACGAAGGTGAATAACGAAATCCATATTCGCGGTGGACGGGTTGATGAGAGCCTTTATATCATCGACGGACTCTCCATCAAGGACCCTCTCTCGGGCTACTCGGGAAACCTGTTCGTCAATGCCGAAAGTATCGAGGATTTGGAGATCATCACCGGCGGCTACGATGCCGAATACGGACAGGCCATGTCCGGCATCATCAACATCCGCTTGAAGGAGGGAAGGGACAAGTTTGAAGGGAGCATCAAATACTTGAGTGATCACTGGGGTGCGGCGACCGGAGCCTTTGAGCACTTCAATAGTGACCGGTTCGAGGTGAATCTCGGCGGCCCTTCACCTCTGCTCGAACTGATGGCGCCGCGGCTGGGAGTGGACCTTCCGGGGAAGTTCTCATTCTTTGCCAACGCCTACGGGAAGATCACCGATTCACAATTGCCGTCAGCAAAACGCCTCTACCCCCACCGAAACTGGATACCGCCGTCTGGTCTTTCGACACAAAAAGCGAACAATCTCCTCGGAAGGCTGGCCCCACGCGAGAACAACGACTGGCACGCCCTCTATAAACTCTCCTGGCAGCCGGACGACATGAAGAAGCTCTCGGCCTCCTACGATATTTCCCTGAACATCAATCAGGGCTTCTTCATGCCGAGGGCCTTTTCCACCACTTACTTTCCCTACGCATACAGCCAGATGCTTGACAACTACAACACCATCACCAGGGAATCGCGCCTCGCGAAGATCAACTGGACTCACACTCTAAGTCCACGGAGTTTCTACGAACTCACTATTGGACAATTCCTGACGCTGGAGCACAGCGCAGTTCAGGACCTCCACTGGACCGATTATCGAGAGCGCCTCGACATCGAGCCTGTCAATTACATCATCCGAGACAGGAACGGAAATGTACGCATCACATATGGTGACGAATTCTACGATACGGGCTTTTCGCCGGAATGGTATGATCTCTCCAGCAACAACACGCGGCTCGATCTCGACTGGACCTACCAGACCCTGAGTCAGCACAAGATCAAGAGTGGTTTGGAGCTGACTTCCACTGAGATACAGGTGGTGGACATAGACGAACCATGGACGGGGACGACGGGTTTCGGTATCAACTATGACGCATACAGGGCAAGGACGCTCTTCGGCGCTTTCTACGTTCAGGACAGGATTGTCTTCGAAGGGATGACCGCAAATCTCGGACTCCGTTACGACTACTGGTTCCCGGGGAAGTATGTAGAGGACGCCATCGCTAATCCGGACGCCGTGACGATCACGGACGAGGCACGTGAACGGTTTATCGATGAGACGTTCGAGTTCATGGGATATCGCGGCAAAGCGAGGCTCTCTCCACGGGTCGGTATATCACACCCTGTCACCGACAACGACGTTCTATACTTCTACTACGGTCACTTCTCTCAGCTCCCCACATTTCAGTACGTTTATGCAAAACTCAACACAACGGCCCCCTCTACCTACCAGGTTTTTGGGAATCCCAATCTCAGTCCGAAAACAACTGTCCAGTACGAAATCGGGCTGAAGCACCGTTTCAGCGAAGATCAGGTCCTCGAAATGAAGGCATACTGGAAGGACATGTTCGACTACGAGACCTCCCAGAGCATCACACCTTCGAACCCGAAATATGCCCACCTTCAGTTCCTCATGTACCTCAATGCGGACTATGCGAGAGCCCGGGGAATCGAGATCATTCTGAAGAGCCGCCTGCTGACAAACTGGTACGCAGATGTGAACTTCAACTATTCCATTGCCACGGGGAAGAGCTCAAACCCCAATGACAACCTCCTTGTCCAGTCCGGCCAGCTTCGGGAGAAGCCGCTGGATGAGGTGTTCCTCCGGTGGGACAAGCCGCTTCAGACCTTCGCCAACATCTCGTACGATCATCCGTCCGGTTGGGGGATGTCGTGGCGGTTCGAATTTGAGAGCGGGCAGCGGTACACGCGGTCCATCCCCGGCACGCGGGAGTATCCCGACGGTCTCATCGAACTGGACGACGTTACCTACTTCATCGGCACTGTCGAAGATGACAAGCCTTACTTCTATCTTGCCAAGAATCCCGTCTCAAACGTGGATCTGAAGCTCTACAAAAAAATGTCCGTGGGCGGTGTCAATCTCCGGTGGATTGCGGAGGTGGAGAACCTCCTCGACCAGCGCATCCCCCGCCGTATCAACCCCTTCACAGGCAGAGGGTACAACCCCGGGGTCATCATTCCTTACAGCATGATCGAGGTTCCCAATCCCAATTTCGATCCCTCCCGATTCCGGACGCCACGAACAGCCATCATTGGATTCCAAGTGATGTTCTGATGAAGACGGCTTTCAGAAAAACCGTTATCCTCGCATTATTCCCGCTAGCCCTTTCCGGTCAGCAGAATTTCTTTCCGATCCTGGGTGGTCAGCGTGTCGGGACATCGGTGTTCACGTTCCTGAAGATCGGTGTCAGCGCCAGAGCCGCCGGCATGGGCGAGGCGGTGGTGGCCCTGCATCAGGACGCCTCCTCGCTGGTTTACAATCCCGCTGCCATCGGCCAACTGTCCGGAACGCAGGTATCCACATCGCGCGTCCAGTGGCCCGCCGATATCACCTACGATTTTCTCGGGGTGTCGCGTCAGCTGGCCGGAGGTCACACCCTAGGTGTCTCCGCCGGAATCCTCCACATGGCGCCCATGCAGGAGACCACCGAATACATGCCCCACGGCACGGGGAACTACTTCATCTTTCAGGATCGGTTTATCGGGCTCAGCTACAGCGTAAGAATGTCCGACCGCTTCAGTTTCGGCATAACACTCAAACATGCAGAGGAGAACCTGGCGGGGCACCAGATGCGGTCCATGCTCCTCGACGTCGGCACTTTCTACTGGACGGGTTTCCGAACTTTTCGTTTCTCGGCTGTCCTCTCCAATTTCGGCCTGCAGGCGAGACCCGAGGGGAGCTACAAGCGGTTTGTCCTTGACCGTGAGACCGGCGATGAGGTGATCATCGATTCTGAATTTGAGCTCTTTTCTCCGCCCACCATTTTCCGGGTGGGGAGCGCCATGGAGGTTATCGAATCACAGAATCATTCAGTCACAGTTTCACTTCAGCTCAACCATCCCGTGGACAACGCCGAGAACATGGTGACCGGAATCGAGTACCTTTTCCTGAACACGCTGGCGCTCCGGGGCGGGTACAAGATCAACGTGGAGGAAGAAGATTTTTCTGTCGGCGCGGGATTTTATGTGCCGGTGGGCCCGGCCAAGCTGAGGGTAGATTTCGCCTATACCAACCTGATTCACCTCTCCAACCCAACCCGTCTGAGTTTGGCGGTAGAGTTCTGATGAGAAGATTCATACTGACAGCTTTCGGCGGTTTCTTATTACTTGCTTACGGTTGTATAGAGAAGATGCCTCTGCCTGCGATCATCAACGAAGATGTGGAGTTTGCCGCAGGCGACACCACCTATCTCATCATGAACCCCATCTGGGACTCAAGTTACGGCTTCTCCGCTCCCGTCGAGATATCCATCGCGCCGGACGGACACATCTTCGTCGCCGATTCGGCGGCGCGGGCGGTCTTCGTTCTGAAACAGGACGGCGCCGTCCTCAGCGAGTTCGATGATCTCAGGAATCTGTATAACAACACCGGCGAACCCTTCGCCCCTATCGATGTGGACGTGGATCAGAAAATGAATATCTTCATGATCGACGGTTCCCGCCGCGTGTACAGATGGAACCAACTGTGGCGGCAAAACGAGATTAAGGAGGTGATGACGGGAGCGACGTTTGTGAATATCTCTTCCGGAGAGGAGGTATCTGTCTCAGCAGGGACTGCCGAGTGGTACATTAAGCTCCATAGCGAGGAGTGGGGAATGAGCGACGAAGTGTGGTCATCGGAGCAGTCTCTGATCGACTCCCTTTCCAAACCGCACCTTTTCTTCGACGCCGACGTGGAGCAGACTTCTGTGAAGGACATCTATTACAACAGCGGTCAGTCACTCTACTCCGGCATTTCGTCAGCGGATGGCGATTACATCTATCTCACCGATGAAGCCCACGATCGAATCGTGAGGATTGATTTCCAGCAATCACAGCTGATCCACCTTACCACCGGTGAGGAGGTATGGACACACAGAGGCGTGTTTGGTCAAACGGTAGCAGGTTACGGAACTGGAGCCGGCACTGTGAACGCCCCTGCCGCGGTTGATGTCGATTTCGCCGGAAACATTTACTACGCCCAATCGGGGGAATTCTTTTCCGTTCATAAGATTCGGCCGGTTTCTTCCGGCGGATATACCACCTATCCCTCGGTCTTCCAACAGGGCTCGAATGACATCATGGATCTCTGGCGGTTCTCGAAACCGGCCGATGTAGCGGTGGACCAAAAGCAGATGGTGTATGTTGCCAACACGGCAGCTGAGGAAATTCAGATTTTCAAGTCCAACGGGGATTTCTTCAAGAAAGCGGGTATTGTGGAAGTGACGGTGGATACCACTATCTGGGTTTTCAGTGAAGGCGATTCGGCCCTGGTGGACACGTTTCTCATGGTGGAAAGGCCTGGTATCCTGGGCACGCCTCGGGGCGTGGCTGTGGACGAACGGGGAATTATATATATCTGCGATACAGCGAATTCGAGGATCGTGAGATACCGGCTCTCCAACTCCGTAGATGAAAACATGACGCCGGACGAATAGCTATTTCAGCAAGAGGAGCTTCCTCGTGACGCTCCCCTCTCCTGCGTCAAGCTTACAAAAATAGAGGCCGCTGGGATATCCCGACCCATCCCACTTGACTTTGTGGCTACCGCTCACCATTCTCCCAGCCACCAGCACCACCATTTCCCTCCCATGCAAATCGTGTACCGAGATACGCACGTCGCCACTCTGACCCGTGGTGAACGGTATGACGGTAACCGCATTGAACGGGTTGGGATAATTGTGGTGAAGCTCGAACTGCGCCGGAAGGGGCTTTGAGGTCCGGACGGCGATGCCGCTGTTGGACTCTCCCGGCGTCCCCATGTCGCCGGCTCCGTAGACGGTGGTGGAGACTGTCCAGTTGGTGCCGTCATTGTTGTCGGCGGACGGATTCACGAGGGCCATGGAGGCGCCGGTGGGATCGGGAAAAGAGGCGTCGTATTCAACTCTGTCCGCCTCCCCGCCGGACTCGTCGAGGAGGATGATCTTATCGTCCCCATTAGCCAGTTTGAAATCGCCGTAGGTGTAGACATAATCGGGCGAAAGGCCGCCGTTGGACGCACTGTCGCCGTTGGACGCCAGCACCACGTGCCCGCCCGCCTCAACTGCAACGTCGGTCTCGCAAGTGACAGTGAATTCGTCGCTGTCATTGTCCTTCACGGTCCAGCCGCAGAGATCGATACTGGTGTTCCCTGCATTGTAGAGCTCAAACCACTCTCCGCTGGCGTCGCTGACGGCGGCGGGATTTTTCATGATCTCGTTGATCACCACATAGTGCTCGCTCGGCTCGGCGCCGATGAATTCAATATCCATGATGACGGGAAGATGGTCTGACGCAAAATAGAGGGCGTCGGCCACATCCGCCGAGACGACGCCGTTGGCGCCGCTGTTGATGGCCTCGTTGCAGCACCGCGTGCCGTCGTTGCCGAACGCCGAGTAGGAGTCAACGACATAGTTCACAGAAGAGGCGTTCAGGACGGCCTCAGAGGCGAGAATAAAGTCGAAGCGGTCATCCATGCCGCCGTAGTTCCACCCGCCGTAGGAGGCCCGCGTCGCCTGCGTATGAATGGCGGCAAAGGAAGAATTGTTGTGCCAGGCACCGATCTGATCGATGGGATCAAAGAGCCGGCCGTCGTTATCATCTTGTGATTCCACCAGCCGCTGGAAGCCGCCCTCGTCCCCGTCGTACACATTGAAATCGCCCATAACGAGAAAGTGGCTGCCGGCGTTGAGATCGTTCAGATACGCCCGCAGCTTTGACGCCTCAGACTGCCTGTCGGCAGCGTCGCTGTCGCTGTTACCTGCCTTCAGGTGCACGCCGTAGAGCCTCAGATCCTGACCGGACGGAAGATGCCTCACCACAAACTCCACCGCGTCCCGATGACCCCAGCTTGAGGTGGTGTTCACTGCACCTGTCGAAACGACTTCATACTTGCCCTTCTTGAAGTAGAGGGCAATATCGATATCAGTATCTGGTTGATCCTTGAAGGAGGCTCCTTCCCAGTTTTCTTCTGTGTGGTTCATCACATCCTCCAAAAAACGGGTGTAGCCCTTTTCATTTTCAACCTCTTGAACCACCAGCAAGTCGGGACCTGTTTCACCTATAACCAGCCTCAGATCATCTTCCCGGTCGTTGTCAATGTCACTCTCACCACCATAATTCCAGAGATTGTAAGTCATGATCCGTACCGTATAGCCTGTCTGTGCAAAAGCAGCCTGGGGAAAAAACAGGATTAGACAACCAGTGAAAGCAATATGAGGGAGAATAAATTTCAAATTGAATTAACTGAAGTAAAATAACCACAATTTTGCGTAATATCACTCAAAAAGGGATTCTATTTGATGAAATTATCGAACATTAACTGTTAGAAAAAAATGAAAGGGGGAAGGGATAAAATTAAACAGTTCAATAGCCTTAATAAAGGATAATAAGCCGTGGATAAAGTGATGGTGTTTTGACTTTAGATTTTGGATTGAGAAAAATCTATAATTGCAAATCCGAATTTGTATGTGACAAGGCAAACGATTATGAGTGGTAAAACAATCTTGATTTTAGGCGGCGGTGTCGGAGGTATCGTTACTGCCAATGCATTGCGCGAGCGCCTGGCTTCAGAACACCGCATTATCATCGTGGACAAACGGGCCGAGTACATCTTTACTCCCTCGCTGTTGTGGGTGATGGCAGGTTTGCGGCAACCAGAACAAATCACCAAAGATTTGCGGCATATGCTCCAGTCTGGCATTGAAATAGTACAGGCCGAGGTGCAAAATATTGACCCTGAACGGGCCATAGTTCGGGCCAACGGCGATGATCTGGCCTACGACCATCTGGTTGTGACCTTGGGGGCTGACCTGGCCCCCGAGGTAATGCCCGGGTACATTGAAACCGCCCACAACTTTTTTGACCTGGAAGGAGCTACCAAGTTGTGGTCGGCGCTGCAACGCTTTGAGGGAGGGCGGGTGGCCGTACTGGTTTCGGCAATGCCTTTCAAGTGTCCGGCCGCCCCTTACGAGGCAGCCATGCTAATTGAGGATGTCCTACGTCGCCGGGGAATACGCGACCGGTGCCAGGTGCGGGTTTTTACCCCGGAACCGCAACCGATGCTCGTGGCTGGGCCTGATATGGGAGTGTCCGTGGTAGGGATGATGGCCGCTAAAAACATAGGCTTTCACCCAAATCTACCGCTGGATTACATTGACTCGGCCGGAAAGACTTTGATTTTCAAAAATGGCCGACAAGAGTCTTTTGACTTCCTGGCAGCTGTACCGCCCCACCGCCCACCCTCTGTGGTTAAGGAATCGTCGCTGGCCAATGAAGCGGGCTGGGTGACGGTAGATAAGCATACTCTCCAGACCCGCTTCGAGAACGTCTACGCCATCGGCGACGTAACAGCCATTATTTTGAGCAACGGCTTGCCGCTGCCTAAGGCCGGCACCTTTGCTCACGCGGAGGCCGAAGCTGTAGCTGAACGCATTGCTGCCGAAATCGGCGGTGGTGTACCTCAAGCCGAGTTTGATGGGATAGGCTACTGCTGGATTGAAGCAGGAAGCGGTTCGGCGGGTTTTGCCAGCGGCCAGTTTTACGCCGAGCCTAATCCGGTGGTAGGTCAGCCACGCTCCGGGCGATTTTGGCATTGGGGTAAGGTAATGTTCGAAACTTACTGGATGGACAAAGGTTTTCGGCGTTATTTAGCCAAGTCAGGGCTGAATCTGGGGAGCAGAATCTTTGGCATTCCGGCCTCGCTCTAGCTTAGTTTTTCTGGCCCCTCAATCGGGTTAGATTATAAGGAGTTGTATGAAATTCTGTACGGTAATCAATTGCATGGATGGCAGAACCCAACTACCTGTAATTAATTATCTGCAAAAACGTTTCAAGGTAGAGAATGTTGATACTATTACAGAAGCTGGTCCAAATTTGATCCTGTCGGAACAAAAAAATCAAAATGGGATTGAGTTGATATTTGAGAAATTAGAGATATCGATTAGCAAACATCAATCTGTAGGTATTGCTATCGTTGGTCATCATGATTGTGCAGGTAATCCAGCTCCGAAGAAAGAACAAGTTGGTCATTTGCATAAATCAATTCAATTAATCCAAAAAGAATTCAAAAACATTGAAATAATTGGCTTATGGCTGGATGAACATTGGAATATTCTTGAACTTAAGATTTAATTGAAAAAGCAAACAAAAGTATATAACAGATCGCTATCACCACCGCTGATGCCCGACGTTAGATAATATAGTTTATGTCTTTAAGGCAAAGTGAGCTGAATCTGCAACAGATGAGGAATACCGAGGCCGTGGGACGCCACTTCAAAGCCGTAACCGACTGAAATGATCCGGGCCCGAAATGTGACACCACCAGCGTAAGAAGTCACTTTTTCCCCAATTCTTACACCACCTGTCAAAGTAAAATCTTTCACTCCTGTTTCACCACCTATACGAATGACTGATCCATAGGCATCTGAAGACTCAACGGTAAGTGCAGCAATAGTTGAAATCAGCGATCCGTTCAAAATTGGTTTGAAGACAAGGCCTACAGAGGCAGTAGTTGGCAATGATGGAGCCATTTCTTTGAAAGCCAGCATCTGACCACTGTTTCGGAGTGAAGCACCAGCTGTGAGCCGCCCGTTTAAAAGAGAAGCGATGGCGCCCACGTCGAATGCCACACCGGAAGACGCGTATATGTAAGACTCCATCTGGAGCCACCGAAAAGTGCCGCCTAAACGGATTTTGTCATTCCCCTTTCCCCACGCTGCTTCCACTGCCGTTCCGGAAGTAGTAAAGCTTGCGAGAGGATCATCGGTGGGCCTGGCTGTTCTCAGTTCCAGATCACTGATAGTGAGTGAACGGAGTCCCAGGCCAAGTGTACCCCCCATAAAAGGCTGAACAGCAACGACGGAATGACCCCGGGCATCTGCCAACCAGGCATTATATCCGAAAAAAACTTCCGTAGCAGGGACTTCCTGAACCACTAACGCAGGATTAAGCCTAAAAAGTGAAGGATCGCCCCACAGGGCCGTCCCAGCACCTCCCAATGCCAATTGACGAGGTGTAAAGGGAACGTTAAGAAACGAAGTTCCGATGCCATAAAGAGGCATGGTGAACAAGGCAACGCTGATAACAGCCTGCCGGAGAAAAACAGTTTTCATTAGAAAGTCAGGACGTAGGTAAAGACGTGGGTCAGCCCTTCTCCCCGGCGACCGAGGATGAAAGCGTAGTCCACGTATGCATCGTCCCGCTGGAGAAGTGTATAGTTGAGACCCAGACCCACCGTGGGTGAAAAGTTGTTAATCCCGGCACGGACTGCCACCCGCTCAATAGGTCTGTATTCACCGCCAGCACGAAGACGATGGGCCGAAACGTGCTCTCCCATACGGAAGTAGGTATAATCACCAATCATATCAATGAATCCCGGCCGGTAGGCAAAACCGGCGCGTACTTGCAGCGGAAACTGATCTTGATAAGTACTTCCCTTCTCTTCAAATACATCTCCCGTGTTCCAAGCATAGGCAGCGTTCCAGTCCTGGACCACCAATCCCATTTCAAAATTTTTGGATTGCCTGTACAATAGCCCCGCATCAACACCTATCCCCTTACCATTTACTGTCCCTTCCATAGGAAGTATCTGATAGAACATTTTAACATTTACACCGAGACTAAGCCCCGATAGCAGTTCATTAGCAAAACTGACGTAGACAGCGTACTCCTCAGTTGATAAAGTTCCGGTCTTATGGCCTGCAGCATCCCGGCCGTCGATCTTATCCACACCAGCATTGACGATACCGATTCCAAGGCCAGCTGTTGGAGGCAATTTAGTTGACAAGGAAGCGGAGACGAGGTAACGATCCAGCGGCAAAAAATGATGAAGAACGGAACCACTTCTTTTATCCATAAAAGCGATAGCGGCAGGGTTGTGATAACCGGGAAATCCGGGATCGATGGCCGCTGTGAAGCCGCCACCCATGGCCATGGAGTAGGCAGTGGTCCCAAACCGGAGAAAGCTGCCGGCATAACCGCCGATTCCTTTGGCTGAGATAGTTTGGAGCGTTAGCATTATGAAAATGATAACTGTTAAACGTCTTTTCATTTCACAACCACCACCTTCACCCAATGTGAAGTATCATCGTAGAACAGATTGCAAAAATATGTGCCATTTGCCACCAGGTTCCCCGCTTCATCCCGACCGTCCCATTTAAGAGCTCCCTGCCCTTCGCCACGAGTAAAATCAATAGCCCGAACTTCTTCCATGGCAAAGCTGAGAACGATCAGTTTGATAAGGTTTGATTTTTTCACCTTGTAATAAAACCTCACATAACCGTCACCATCCAGCTGGTTGTGGAGCGTTGGTGAGAAGGGATTGGGATAAGCATAAGGTGTATTTGAGGAAACATTGGACCTGTAGATCTGCCAGATAGATTCGTTGGAGCTAGGTGTATGTGACCGTGCCAGACCGTCCCCGGTCCCAATCCACAAAGCATCATCATAAAAGGAACGTTTATCATGCAAAACAGCATAGACATCGTTATCAATAATCTCATCACTTCGCGCCTTGTCTATAGCCGGTCTGTAAAGGGCAAAACTTTTACCGTCCTGGGTTCGCCAGAGACCGTTACGTGTGGCGATATAAACCAGACTGTCTACAGTGAAAATGTTATAACCGTATTCACCCTTCAAAAGAGATACCGTTTGCCATGTTTCACCATCATTCTGGGTAAAGCTGATCCCATTCTCTTCACCAGCCTGATCGGCGGCCCGAGTTACAGCCCAGATGGTGCGCTGACCTTTCCACTCCTGTTTCTCAATAGCAATAACCCAGTTCCCGGATATTGAGGATACAGGAAAGGAGTAGTGCTTCCAGTCTAAACATCCGGAATCGTCCAGAATACCGCGATTGATTCCATTTGCGGTACCTACCCAGACAGTATCGCCGTAAGTCATAACGGAAAATGCTTTGTGGTTATGGTTACCCTGAGGCGGATCCCGAGGATTGAGCTGGTACCCATCATACTGCTGACCACAAAGAAAATCGGTCCTGTTGTCATCCGGAAGAGGAACACGCTTCCACCCATTTAAAACATCGCTTTTATTTAATCTCCTCAATCCGCCGGCCCAGCTGGCAGCCCAGTAATACCGTTTTCCGATCGCAATATCGTAGGTAACATTATTCTGTGGTACTGTTACGGGGAGAGCCGTAAGAGTAACGCCTCCCCAACTTAGAGTGCTGTCACCACTGCTATCTTTAGGCTGGTCAAAATAACTCCAAGTAGTAGTCGTTGGGTCTCTTGAATTAATACTCAGTGCAAGTCCGCCACCGGCTATTTCCTCATCGATGGTAGTTGCTACAGATACCAGTAATGTATCTTTACCAGCAACACCCACTGCCGAGATACCACCCTCAGGCAGGACCTGTCCCGTCTCACCTGCTGTTATATTTTTCGAGGTTTGAAAAGTCCTCGCAGAATTGCGGTTGTCCAGGGAATCTTTCTGAACCGATAGTCCCTTTCCCGTACCCAACCAGATTAAGCTGTCACCCTGGGCACGGATCTCAACAACTACATTACTTTGTAGCCCTGGTAATGTACTATCTTCTTCCGCGCGAGCCAGAAAGGTTCCGGGTACCACCTGTGCAGAAAGGGATCCTAGAAAGAGAGAGAATAAAAAAGCCTTTTGGATCATTTTTTTACTAAAACGACCGTGGAGGAATCACTGAATCCACCACCTAAATCTTGGACACGAAACCGCCATTCAAGCTGGCCGGTAGATGCATTATAAGGGAATGACACCAGGGTGGAAAATATACCGTCATTCTTGGTGACATCACCGTAAGTGGTATCTCCTGTGTCAACCATGAAAATATAATTGCCCTGGTTAAGCATGATCCCGTCAGAAAGCCGTTTGGAAGTAAACCCCACCCAGTGGATATTTTTAAGGCCATTAGCGTCTTCCGCCTGAGCACGGACTTGAATCAACTGAGCAAAACCCGAATCTGGCAGAGTGAGTGTATCCGGAGCGTCAATCATGAGGAAACGGGGGAAAATATTTCCTAGGCTGAAAGAGGCGGAGTCAGTGTGACTTTCGGCATCTTCATAATGGGTAACCACTTTGAGATAAACTTCTCCAGTGTCGGATAATGAGATAGGGTTTAACGAAAATGAGGAGGAGGTTTTGCTGATAGCATAAAGGTTGTCCCTTTTCAGGATATCACCAAAATCCCCATTATCTCCAAGGATGATTGAGTCCGGCGATCCAGCAGTGAAATTTTTTGTACCGTGCCAGGCCGCGGTCACATACCTGATATTTGCTCCGTTAAAAGGGTTCTTTACCAGGGCACCTATATATATCTTTCTTTCCTCCTGTAAATATGAAAAATCGATGCGTTCGATGGGATCTGTCTGGTCCGGCACTTGCACCGGCGTAGTACATGAGAGCCACCATAACGTGGTCAAGAGAGCTGCTTTTTTCACAGACAATTTCATAAACCGGGTAATATAGAGGTGTCACTAGAGTCTTTCAATTATTTCTTCTTATAAATGTGATGAAGCAGTAGAGTCCCTACAGTAGCAAGGCTACCGGGGCTACACTTGTCAGGTGTATCTTCCACAGTATGCCAATAGTTGACTTTTCCGGTTCCATATCTGAAATCAATGATGTCCACGGATGGGATACCTCCCTCCTCGTAAAGAACAACATGGTCATCCTCAACAAAATAGTCAATGTCCCGCCTGAATTCCTGCAGGTCAAGTATCTCCGCTTCTGTCCAAAGTTGATCCACCAGCTCCGGTGCCTGCTCCGCTGATTTCCCTTCCACCGGAAGCTGAAGATCTTTGTCGCCAATCATATCAACAAGAATACAGTACTCTGGCATAGGTGAGGGGATATTCCTGGCAAGGTAACGAGATCCATTAAAAAAATGTTCAAGATCACCAGCCTTTCCCATATCCTCACCATCCAGAAAAACCAGGTCAACACCTATACTCGGCGACTGTTTTGAAAGGTGGTGAGCCAGTTCCATAAGCACGGCAACACCGCTGGCCCCATCGTTGGCACCCAAAACAGGTTTGGAGCGGTTCTTAGGATTTCTATCCTGATCGGCCCAGGGACGGGAATCCCAATGAGCGGCGATCCAGATGCGGTTTTTCTCAGTTGGTCGAAACCGGGCCAGTACATTGGTCAGTTTGAACAGCTTTCCCGAGTAGACATCCGAGTGGGAAAAAGACTGCTGGATTACCGTATCGGCCAGAGGAGTCACTGTTTGCACTATGTGGCGTAACCCTTTCCTGTGACCGGATGTTCCCGGCACACGAGGACCAAAATCACACTGTGCCTTAAGAAAACCATAAGCACGCCCGCCATCAAACTGAGGTACCTCTTCAGCAAAAATCAAGCTAGAAAGAAATACAGTAATTGTGATAAAGCTCTTCATTATCCTCTGATCGGTACGTTCACATCAAACCCAAAATCTCTGTCCACTTTTCGTCCCACAATCTTAGAATGACTTTCCCTGTACTCATACCAAATGCCTCCAGTCACATTCTTTCCGAATGTATAGGAGATGCGTGGTGAAATTTTCCACGATTCGCGTCGGTCAGTTGTGGATAAATCATACTTCAGGTCGTTACGTTCCTTGGTGGTGGATTGAGAGAAATCAAATGTGAGTGTGAAGTTAACTGTATTCTGGAAGTTAAAATCACGGAAAAATGGGAGCGGAATATTGAGCCCTCCTCGGTGAGCATAGTTTGTGCTGGCAGTCCATGTGTTGTCCGCCTTAACCCGGGTACTGTTTATGCCGCCAAACCGGTTGTCCACCGATGTGACAACAGCGTAACGGCTGGAAATTGTCATCCCTCTTTTGGATGACATGGATAGGCCCACCAGTGGCGCATAGGATGATGTATACTTTGAAGTTTGAAGATCACTGTTCTGCCAAGCCCTTGTCTCTTTTCCGGTGAAAGCGTGTTCCAGTGAAGCTGATCTGGCAACTTTATTGATGAGTGGCCATTTTTCTACACCAGTCCATCGAACACTCCATCCTGCCAGCGGCATTCCTTCATTACCCATAACCCCCATGGGCAAAAAGTCTCTCGTTTGAGTTGTGGTTTTCACCTGGTTACCGTCAATACTCCATGCCTTGTTCTTTGCAAAGTTAAATGAGGTTGTAATCTGCCGTGTCAGTGCCAAGCCTGACCGAACAGAAATATCTCTCTGCCGCTGTCTTGAACCTGTATTAACACCCACCTCTTCACTATAATCGAGGCCGTGTTCTGTATCAAGACCGAGACGATAGGGTATTGTTGCGGCACCCAAAACGCCGAAGGCATTTTCAGACCGATTCTGGCCGTATGTGACGTTAATGGGATTAATCTTGCTTGCACCTGTATGGAGAAGTTTCAACACTTTTTCAATCTGAGGATTCACGGGCTTTTTTTCCTTCTTCTCTTCCGGTTTATCCTGCTGTGTTCTGGACCGGCCCCTTCCTCTGCCACTTCCGCCTTGGGTAGCGGGTGCCGGATTGTAAAAAATCTCCACCAATGCTTTCGGGACCAAGTTAAGCGATGTGGAAAGACGGCCCTGGGACGTGATGGTGGCACCTTCCTGGGTACTCTCCAGCGGCTTAGCCCATCGATAGTTCGAGGTGAAGTTAATGTTTGGCTTAAGCCAATCGGCTATTGCCGGTGAAAAAGTGGCTGTTGAACTCTCATTGATATTCGTTACAGTACCAGGATTCATATCTTTAACAGCTTCAAGATAACGATTCCTGAAATGATCCATATCACTCTGGATAACCTTTGTGTAGTTAGTGGTAAGATTTTCCAGGATCTTGTAGCCGAGACGGAAATTTCGATTAAGACCTAGATTGTATATAGTTTTGGGGTCGCCCACCCGTGGAGTGGTTTCATTCACTGTTTCACTCACCTTTCCCGTCATTTCAAACGATGAGGGGGTATAATAGAATCTCGTTTCGGAAAGCTTCTTTCCTAACAAAGGCATTTTCTCCAGCCGTCGGAAGGGTGTGAAATAATTGTTTCTACCAAAGCTAAAAGTATAGCTAGCTCCTCCGGCACTGTTCCTGTTCAGTCGTTGGGCGATCTGAACGTCAGAATTAAGATTCTTTCCGGCTGAATAGTTGAATTTCAGATTGTCCAGGGTATAGCGCGTTAACAGGTTGTCAGATTTGGATCCCTTTGAAAAGGAAGTATTGTAAGAAAATTGCCGCCCCTTCGTCAGCACACTGTCCGGTGGCGTCTCATTGATCATTCTGATGTCCGTCCCCGGTAAGTATTTAGGCGTGGTAGTATTTTCAGAAAAACTGACATTGAAAGGAATTTTCAGCCCCCACCTCTGTGGTAAGAATTTACTGACCTGAAGACGAGTGTCGGCCCGGAATTGCTCGCTAGTATTCCCCGAACCGAGCCTTTCCTGGAGAACGTGAAAATCGGCATTCCGGCGATTGTAAGAGACAGTGGCGTTACCCACGTCGGCCACGGCAAGCTGGGACTGAAACCGGACAGCGCTGCCAGCATCTTTCCTCACTCTCGAAAGCCGTAACTCATCAATCCAAACTTCACCAGATACCGGTTTCAGCCTGTTTCTGTTCTTTACCCCTACCACAAAATACTGAATGCGTGAAAGAGCCGGATCGCCGTGAATGGAATACTGGCGGAGGGTGTCTTGTCCGAAATTGGCTGTAGCAGCATAAATTCTAGTGGAATCGGTGATTTCGAAACGGTCATTGTCATCAAATTTTCGGTAGCCTTCCTCTTTGCGCTTTAATCCTGTAAGAAAGTCCAGATCAACCTCAAGATAATTTCGCTTATGTTGCTTGTCCCAACCTTCATAAACGGGATATTGAACTTCATAATAATCGTTGGCTCTCCCAAATCGAATGAAAAAATCTACATCTGTATTTTCAGCACCAATATCGTCACTGTTACCATAAATGAACATTCTCATTTTTTTATACATGAGATAGCTCTGTGCACGAGCACCTTTGAGCTCCATGATATTTTTCTGTGCCGCTCCTTCGTAGCCCGGCTTCAACTCATTGAATTTGAGAACCAGTGACTGCTCTTTAAGTCGTATTTCATTCAGCCTATCGTATTCCCCCTGCACCCCGATTTCCTCCACGCTTCTTGCATAGTCGGTGTTGTCTTCCGTGTTGATGACAGTCACGGCAAATACACTATCATCCTCCGCATATGTTGACAAACTGGGGCCACGGACACCCAACTCTTGCCACTCATTTCCCACAATCTCTACCTTTGCTACCTGAATCATATCTTTTTCGTTGATCCCGGATAGGGTGATGCGGAGGAATTTTATGGTGTCCCAGGTAATGTTCCCATTTTCACGTAACATCTTGAACTCATTAAGAGGAATTCGATAAAGTCGCCACTTCCCCATGCGTGTTTGATTGTAGCCACCCTGGTACCGCTCCCAGTCCTCACTGAAAGGACTCAGGTCGAAAGAGGCGGTAAAGTAATCATCTTTAGCATCGAAATTCCCGTCTCGATTGATATCTTCTGTGTCTGGATAGCGAGCCCCCTCCAGCGGCCTGTCAGAGGTACCGTTACCCTCAGTACCGTTGATATCACGGTATTTTTCCGGACCTTCTGAATCTTCTTCTTTGAATTTCCAGTTATCATTATTGGGATCAAGAGTGTCCCGATCAGTGCCGACATAGACAAGTTCAGACATTTCGGGATCTCCCAGTGCTTGGGCGTAAGTAATACTATCTGGTAAACAACCGCCGTAACCATCTTCAAAAGGATCCGTGCAGCCGTCCAAACCGATATCTTCATCGTCCTCAAGTAACGTGTTACCTATTAGAAGACCTGCTTCAGGTCTATCTTCCGTATTAAAAATTCCATTGTCGTTCTGGTCCTCGCTGATAAATCCAAGATCAACTGTCATAGTTGCATCTGTGTTATCCGAACTGAGAAGCCAAATCTCGAAAAACTTGCTCTGCGACTGGTTAAAATCGCTTGAGTAAAGACTTGCAGTAACGCTTGCCCAGTTGGAATCGGGATCAACTGTTTGCCGATGAAGATCGCGGCGCATGTAATTAAGAACAAGAACATCTGTAAGCTGGTTTTGGGCACGAATGCTCGTTTGCTGGTTTGGCCAAATGTCCTGAGTCAACACCTGCGTCCAGGGGTTGTACCAGAACATTTCCGAGCGGTGTTTTGGATTTCTGCCAAGAGGTATGGAAGATCTGGACCAGAAACGCCGACGCACGCCCAGATTAGTCGTCCTTTTCGACCCTTCGAAATCATCAATGAATGCGATCCCTTGGCGATCCCCCAAGGCGGGATTATCAACGGGGTTGGGGTTTGGCAGCACCTTCGCAAACTCACCTTCAAAATTGAATAATGATGGCTTGTCAGTTGTGATGAGTGGAAGTTTATCTATGGCTCGCGTCAGACCGTCCAGTTCCATAGAATGCCGGCCGTTCAGGTCCCAAATGAAGTTGCGAGTCGGTTCGTATCCGACCTCGATCTTTTCATTAATCACTGATTGATCGTAAAAAAGCGCCGTGGCACCGATGAAGGACCGTTCCCCAAAATCCATCTGTGCCCGCGCGCCGACAATACTCTTTTTGTCAAATGAGACAAGTTCGTGCTTGTCAAACATGACTTCCAGTTCGGCTCCGGGCTCATTGTATGCTTCTGTCAATAGCGTTAGACTACCGGTAAAATAGTCAATGATATAATCCTTATCCTTCACCAGCGGGACCTTGTTGAGATAAACTTCCTCACTCCCCTCTACCAGCATGAAGCCACCCAGATTGATGGTAGCACTTTTGTTCTGGTAGGCCACCTTAATGTCAAATTGTGACTGGTTTCTGATAAGTTGATCACTGAGACTTCTATAGAGAGCCGCAGAGTCAGGCAGTATATCCGATAACTCCTCACTTCGGTTACTTTCTCCAAAAAAATCTTCGGTACCAGCTGCCTGGTCCATTTCAAAAGGGTAAAGCATGGGGAAAAACAGTTCACCGCTACCCAGGTTCACAATATTCGGATTCATCTTGTCAATAAGGTCATCAGGCGTAAAGTTGGCGCTGGCATCAAGACTGTCCAGACCGAATAGGTTGATAAATGTTTTTCCGCTCACTTCGTCCCGTTCATTATCACCCAGGCTTCCATTCTTGTAAGTGATCTGAATGTCAAACCCTTCCGGCATAATGTTGGATGCACCGAGGTAATAGACATTCTTGAATTCCAATGGCCAGGTAGGGTGACCCGGATTCGGAGTAAGCGGTTTAATCAACTTCAAATGAATGGTGTCCCCCTCCACCACTGTTGTGCTCAATTCACCAATTGTTCGAATTATATTCTGATTACCTCGCTCAACAAGGGAAAAGGAGACGGCGAGGATTTCATTCTGTGTCGGCGATGTTAGACGGATATAGCCGAGATCTTCACTAACGATATAATCCTGATTCCGAATGAGACGGGTAAAGAAACTTCCCTCCGTATCACCTGAGTACTGGGGCTTTGCCTCACTCCATTTGTTGTTTACTTCATTGTAATCCGGCTCAACATATGCCAGACCATAGATTGTCCCCGAACCGGCAGCCGCCCCCACCGATTTGTAAATCTCTATTTCATTGATGAGCACATTTCCGATCCGGTGTTTTCCATCTTTCAAAGGATAAAAACTCGGCAGAGCGAGAATACCCGTTTGCCCCGCAACAGGCGCACCATTATCATCCAGAATAAGACCACCATCCCTAAACAACCGATCAACGAAAAAATACTGGTTCTTCTTGTATTGGTAATCAGGTACAGCTTGCCCTTGCGACTCCGCCCCGGAGGTGATCTTCTGTTTTTCTTTCTTTGTTCTTTCTATTGAAGCTATGGAGGTGATATCCACCGGGCCCAGTTTCATAAGTGATTTGATTCCAAAAAGGCCTTGGCTCTGCCCGGAAAAAGTGACAAACTGAGTAGAAGGGAGGGAGAGTGAAATGTTTCCTGCTTCAATCTTTTGAACAATTTCATCTTCTGGTCCGCTGTAATTAATACGGATGTTGTTCTCAAAGTCAAAATCTCTCTCACTGTTGTAATTGAGATCAACACTTACCCGGTCACCAACCTTTCCTTGCACTACGATCTGCTGAGTTTCGTCAAATTCAAAGTGAGTCGTTTGAGCTTCCCGGAAATTTGATCTGGTCAATTCCTGATCCTGAAACAACAGTTTACCCGTCAAGTTAACATTTCCATTCACTGTAAGCGTAGCTCGGCCAAGACTCGTTTCTACTGCCACCAATTCCACCCCTTCTGCTCCTCTCGTTAGCCCGGCCTCTTGACCCGGTTTTCTCACTGTTACGAAGTTCTTGATTCTCCGACGTCGTAGCTGCTCATTAACGTACCACTCCAAAGGTGCCTGGAAAGGAAGACGAAAATATCTGTCGTAGACTGACTCATAGAGTAAAATTGTCTGACCGTCCGAGGAGAATTCCGTCCATCTGTCAGCATGCTCGAACCTGACTTTAAGCACACCACGCAACGATGAGACAGAATCCATGGAAAAGAGTGATCTGTATGGTAAATCTTCGAACGGACTCACCATCCATGGCGATTGTACCTCAGGAGTGAGAGGTTGGTCAAAATAGAGAGAGTCCTCCTGCTGCGCATAGATTGCGGTGAATGCAATCATACACAGAAGCAAACAGACTGTCCCTGCTTTCCCGGCTGATCGCCGGAGAACTAGATTCATCTCTTCTCCGATACGTATCGTTCCACTCCCGAAACAACGACATCACTGCTGTTCAGGAGTCAAGCAGGTAGCTATATGACTATAAGGGTGTTCTCCTAGATTGTCAGGAAGGATTGTCCGCGATTAATCCATTTTCATGGAGTTTCTCAATGAGACTCCTAATGGCCTTACCTCTATGACTGACTCGGTTTTTCTCCTCGTCAGCAAGTTGTGCATAAGTCTTTTTCATATCCCACACGGAAAATACGGGATCATAACCGAAACCACCAAATCCTTCTGCTTTTTCGGTAATTACCCCTTCAACGACCCCTTCAGCGGAGAGTTCCGTCTCTTTATGGACATAAACAGCAACTGTTTTGAAGCGAGCCGTTCGTCGGTCATCAGCTACATCAGACAGCTCTCTGAGGAGTTTTTTCACATTATCCTCATAGGTACAGTTCTCTCCCGAATACCGTGCTGAAAAGATTCCGGGGGCGCCTCCTAAAGCATCGACCTCCAGGCCGGTGTCATCGGCGACGGAAGGCAAACCGGTCGCTTTGGCAATGGCATGTGCCTTCAGGAGAGCATTCTCCTTGAAAGTTGTCCCAGTCTCCTCCACTTCAGGGATTTTACCATCAGGATCAATTTCATCAAGCCGGACAGCATCATATCCGACTCCATGGAGAAGAGTTTGCAATTCCACAGCCTTGTGCCTGTTACGTGTTGCAATGACGATCTTCATAATTCATCCGACAAAGCGCGTGAACATAGAGCCTCAGTGAGGGTCGAGCAAGCCATTTAGCAAGATTATGCGGTTGCTTTTCGACGACTAAGGGAACTAATTTTGCCGGGCAAATCAAGGCTCGGTAGCTCAGTCGGTAGAGCAGTGGACTGAAAATCCATGTGTCGCTGGTTCGATTCCGGCCCGAGCCACTCCTTCCTAAACGACAAACTAGGCTTGCCAGTTTTTTCTGGTACACCGGTGATGAATGACAGGGTAAAATTAAATTCGGGGCCCAAAGAATCAGGCGGTCATGGGCGTTGGGAAGCATCCTCACCGAAAATGACCAAAAGCAAAAGACCACAACTGCGGCGGGCCATCCGTCTGCCACATGCTACCGCAATGGTTGTGGGGACGATTATCGGATCAGCCATCTTTGTCCAACCTTCGTCAGTTACCAATCTGGTACCATCAGTGACCGGTATCCTACTCGTCTGGCTGGCATCGGGTATTCTTACATTATTCGGCGCCCTAGTATGCGCGGAATTAGCTTCTACCTTCTCCCAATCAGGGGGGGTCTACATTTATCTGAAAGAAGCCTTCTCCCCGGTTTTCGGCTTTTTATGGGGCTGGGCCATGTTTTGGGTAATGCATTCGGGGATCATTGCGGCGGTGGCAGTCATCTGTTCTCGGTATGTTGCGTATTTCATTCCCATGTCCGATGGAGGAATTAAAGGTGTCGCAATAAGTATTGTTTTGATACTGTCCCTGGTGAATTACTTCGGGGTAAAGCCTGGCAGTATGCTGCAGACGGGGATCACCGTTGTGAAGATCCTCGCTATCGTCCTGATCATTATTGCTGGCTTTATCCTGGGATCTGATCTTCCACAACATTTTGCCGTAGGCAACCTTCCAGACACGGGCGTCACATTGGAGAATTTCCTTCTCGCCATGATCGCCGGACTGTTCACCTTCGGCGGATGGCACATGGTAACCTACAATTCTGAGGAAACTGTTGAACCGCGAAAAACCATACCGCGCTCCCTGATTCTCGGTATCATTATCGTTACTTTCTGCTACGTGGCCATGAACGGTGTGTATCTCTACTTATTACCACTGGAAACGGTGGCTGCCTCCACACGAATCGCCGCTGATGCGGCTGACAAGCTCCTAGGTTTCGGAGGAGGTGCTTTCATGTCAGGACTCGTCGTCTTCTCTACCTTCGGCGCTCTCAGTGGGATTATCCTTGCCGGACCTCGCGTCTACTATTCCATGGCACAGGATGATATGTTGTTTGGATGGATGGGCAACATTCATCCTAAGTATCTCACGCCCGCCAAGGGCCTCATGATCCAAGCTGTCTGGAGCAGTGTGCTGGTATGGACAGGGACTTATCGTGAGCTTTTCACCCGCGTGATCTACACCGAATGGATATTCTTCGGGCTAATGGCTATCGGATTGATATTGCTACGGCGCCGCTCTGATCTCAGCCGTGAATATCATATCTGGGGCTACCCTGTAGTCCCCTTGCTGTTTGCCTTTTTTTCATTTCTCATCGTCCTGAATCAAGTTGTTTCGGACCCCGCCGAAAGTGTAGTTGGCCTATCACTCGTCTTGACAGGATTACCGGTATATTATTTCTGGAGCAAATCAAAACAGAAAAGGAATTAAAAAATGCCAATCATCGATTTCCATAACCACGTCTATCCCACAGCTTACATTGAAGCGGTGGAAGCCGGTCCCAGTGCTTACACCATTACCTATGACGCCGACAACAACCCCGTGTTCCATTCGCCCGGGGATTACAACGTTCTGGTGCCTGGGCACAGAAATATGGATTTCCGGAAAGAGGTCCTCGATAAGGTTAGTGTCGATATGCAGGTGATATCATTCACCGCGCCTGGCACCCTCATTGAGGCGCCGGACCGCTCAGTAGAGCTATGCAAGATAGTCAACAACAGTTATGCCCAGATCCAGACCGATGATCCCGATCGCTTTGCCACACTGGGAACACTTCCGTTGAACAAGCCAGAAGTGTGCGCCCATGAGTTTGAACGGGCCGTTGTTGAACTGGGTCTTAAAGGAATTACACTGTTCAGTAACGCAAACGGAGTACCCTTAAGCGACAGTCGATTCTGGCCCATCTATGAGATCGCGAACGACCTAAAGAGCGTATTCTTCCTCCACCCTACCTATCCCGTGGGTGTCGAAGCCATGGAACAGTACATGCTCATGCCGCTGGTCGGATTCCTGACTGATACCACATTGGCCACAGCCAGCCTGATCTTCAGTGGTGTGGTAGAACGATTCCCGAACATACGGTGGGTGTTGGGACATCTCGGGGGTGCAATCCCGTACTTTGCGGAGAGATTAGACCGTGGTTACGAAGCTTACGATCAATGCAGGGAGAACATCTCAAGACCGCCCACTGAATACCTGAAGGAAAACTTCTATTACGATACCGTCAATTTTGATGTGAAGGCACTGGAGTTTGCCATCAGTTTCGCTGGTGTCCATCACCTGGTGGCCGGTAGCGACTACCCACACCAGATTGGCAGCATCGAAAAGATGCTCAAAAGTATTGAGGCGCTGAACGTCTCCAAGGAGGACAAAGCCAGTATATTGGGAGGAAATACGGAACGGCTCCTCGGAATGTAGTCAAAATTTCTGATTTTAGAAGCGACATCCCCCGTTGCCTTTGATCTTATCCTCCCGGTAGGAATTATTTCAATAGCAGCGTCCTGATTTCACGACCGCGAATTCGGTCGCTATTAAACTCACAAATAGTAATCTAGGAATGTAATGAGTACTGTCACTGAAACTTTCAACGACTTCATTTTCGTACTTCCCAGCACTATTGATAGATCAATCAATAACCAGACATTCTCAATCCAGTTTAAGTCGGTTCGCCTTTAGCACTTCGTAGTATTCTGTCGCTTCTTTACAGAGCGGTAAGAGTTCATCAGGCAAATCAACAGTTTTCTTTTTATAAGGCAGGTAGCCGATAGACTTCTCAACTCGGTCGTACCAATGCTTTGCCCAAACTCCGTCCGTTTCTCGCCTCCCCGCTGGCCAGGAGAGCATCCGTTCAGAAAAATCCACACCCACCCTTTCACAGAACAAACTCAGCATCCGCTTCGGGTGATCCAGCACGTCTCGTGAGTCCAGAACTGGCGGAATTTTCCCTGTTATTTCTTTCTCGTATTCAAACAGTTCCAACTGCTGACAGTAGCCGATTTCAGGCAATGATACATTCCCTCTTTTAGCTGTGTATGAAAGGAGCACTTCTCTCGGTTCCCTGATGAGAAAACAGTTGATAAGACCAGAGGTCCATTCTTTCTCCATCTCCGGCAGAAAATGCTGGGCCATATGCTTCTGATACCAGACTGAATATTCATTTTGTGGAGAGTCCGTGAGCCAGTCCGCAACAAGGCGCCAATCAGTCTCCTGCGAAGCAATCACCTCCTCTTTTCCTGGATGATCCCGACCTGTGGATAAAAGATAGTACGCATAGAAAGGCTCATCTGTTACAAAAGTGTCACCACGACTTTCCCAGGAACGCATAAGGGTAGTTGAAATATTTCTGGGACCGGACCACATGGCAATCCTAATAATATTGTCAGTCACTTTTACATTCCCGTTTAATCAATTCAATATAGAGCTTTTGCAGACGTCCGGTCATAGGTCCACGCTTCCCATCAGAAAGCTCATGCCCATCCACTTCAGTCACAGGGATCACACCAGCGAAGGTCCCTGTTACAAAAGCCTCATGGGCACTGTGAACTTCCTCTACGGAAAAATCTTTCTGGAATACTGGAATATCGTTCTCCTCGCATAGCCTGATAATGTTCCCTCGAGTGACACCCGGAAGACAATATTCTCCCTGAGATGTCCAAACCTCACCATCACGGGCGATGAAAAAGTTGGTAGAATTGCATGTGGAGACGTGGCCGTTCACATCCAGCATTAACCCTTCATCGTAGCCGAGGCGGTCGGCCTCTATACAGGCGGCGATGCAGTTGAGTTTGCTCAGTGTGTTTAGACGAGGATCCTGAGTGTCAGCAGTCCCCCGCCGAACGGAAACAGTACCGAGCCTGAGGCCTTTTTGCAAAACTTCCTTGCTAGCAATCTTGTACTCCGGGATGATGACGATAGTAGATCTGCCCACGTTCGCATTGGGGTGCTGGTAGGGTGTTTTCTTAAGACCACGAGAAACGATAAGACGGATGTGGACGTGATCATTCATACCGTTGGCATCCAGAGTTTTTTGGATGAGTTCGGTCATTTCGTCTCTGCTCACACCAATATCTATGGCCAAATCCTTCGCTCCGCTGTAGAGTCGATCCAGGTGAGCATCCAGAAAAGCCAGCTTTCCGTAGTGGAGGCGGATTCCTTCCCAGACACCGTCACCCAGTAAAAAACCACTGTCAAAGACTGAAATCTTCGCCTCGGGCCGGGGAACAATCTCCCCATTTATATATATCAGGACATTCTCATTCCTGGGATCTCCAACATACTCATGTGTTCCGGCTACCATTTTTTCCTCTTGCGAACGCTTTATTAAGTTAAGGAATATACATTGATGGATGTTGTTTGTGCCAATCAGTAGCATCCTGATATGCTTTGGCCACAGCCAGGATTGTCCCTTCGTCGTAAAGCTGACCGATGAAACTGATGCTGGTTGGGCTCCCGTTCTCCTTGAATCCGTTAGGCACTACCACGCAAGGATGTCCTGTGAGATTGGTGAGCAAAGAATTATTACCACCAAAAGAAGGTGTTACATAAAGATCCACTTTTTTCATTTTCTCAGCCATTTCCTGCTGCAGCATATGTCTCGCCCGGTTTGCCTGAATATACTCCACAGCAGGAATGAACCGGGATGCCCTGAAAACATTTGGCCACGCCTGGCGTTCCTGCCTCACCATAAGGTCATCCTCACCTGACAAAGTAAGTTCATCAAATGCTGATGCTGCTTCGGCACTTAAAATGAAAGAAAGATCCTCAACAGGAAAATCGGGCAGGTCAAACGGAATCAGATTTGCTCCCAGCTCCCTTAGCACATTCAAGACCTTCGCATCATTTTCCTTTGTGGGATAGTCTTCATCAAATGCTGACTTGAAGTAACCGACGCGCAGATTACTGAAATCCACTCTCGGTCGGTAGTTGAAAGGAATATCCGCTACCGACTGATCTTGTCCGTCCGGTCCATAAATTGCGTTGAATACCATTGCACAGTCTTCCACAGTTCGGCACATGGGGCCGATCTTATCCATAGACCAGCTGAGAGCCATGGCCCCTGCTCGGCTAACCCTGCCAAATGTTGGTCTCAGGCCGGTCACACCACACCGTGTTGACGGTGAAACAATAGAACCCCACGTTTCCGTACCAATGGCAAAGGACACCAGACCTGCCGCGGTTGCAGAACCTGAACCGGCGGAGGACCCGCTGGATCCTTCTTCAAGATTCCACGGATTCTTTGTCTTCCCGCCGAACCAGACATCTCCCCAAGCCAGCGCGCCCAGCGTCAATTTTGCCACAAGAATTGCTCCTGCTTCCTCAAGTTTCTTTACAACTGTCGCATTTTCATCAATCATCTGATCCTGGTAGGGCATTGCGCCCCACGTTGTCTTATACCCTTTCACCGCAAGAAGATCTTTCGCGCCATAGGGAATTCCGTGGAGTGGCCCTCGGTATTTGCCTGCGGCGATCTCGACATCGGCACGGGCAGCTTGTTTCAGGGCAAGGTTCTCTGTCAGGGTTACAACGCATTCCAGTGTGGGCCCGTGTTCTTTCAAACGACTGAGGTACATTTTCGTCAACTCGGTTGAGGTTACCTGACGAGTCCGGATCAGCTCGGCCAATTCCGCCACAGACGCAAATGCCAATTCTTCAAGATTGCCCGGCCGTGAAACTTCCTCGATCGGACTCCACCGGATTGTTCGTTTGATATTGTCAAACTGAACTCCAATGGGTGTCGGATTAAATTGAATTGAGGGTTGAACTGAATTTGGAATCTTTAGATTACGAATGCTTTCATAGTTCTCAAGGTTGCCGGATAGATCCTCCATCATCAGTTTCCTCTCAGTTGATTCAAACTGCAGACCGGATAATTTCTCAGCCTGCTTGACGGAACTCTTCCTGAAAGGGACAGAGTTACCTTTATCCCGGGTAAACAAAAAAGCTAAGCCAGCAACTATCAAAACGAATATCACAATATCTCTGGATTTATTCATCAGAATACCTCCGCCACTTTTTCAAATGTTTTTTTAGCTAAATCAGGCACCTCTGCATCTTCCGCCGGGTATCCCACAGGGACGAGAAGAAAGGCTTTCTCATTTTCTGGTCTATTTAGGATTTTCGCAAGAAAACCCATGGGACTCGGTGTATGTGTAAGCGCCACAAGCCCTGTTTGGTGAATTGCAGTCAACAGGAAACCGCTGGCAATACCCACAGACTCATTAACATAATAATGTTTGAATTGTTGATCCCCGTCCATACCATAAATCTTCTTGAACACTACTATGAGAAAGGGTGCATCTTCAAGGAACGGTTTTTGCCAACCCGTTCCAAGGGGTTCCAGATCGGCAAGCCACTCATCGGTCGCACGATGTTCGTAGAACGCTTTCTCTTCTTTCTCAGCCGCGACCCTGATCTCACCCTTCACTTTGGGGTCCTTCACAACCACAAATGTCCACGGTTGCTGGTTGGCACCGGAAGGAGCCGACGAAGCTGTCATAATCACATTTTCGATCACTTCCATGGGAACTTCCCTGGTTGAAAAATGGCGGATACTGCGCCGAGTGGCCAACTGTTCCCGAAAAGTGGCAGAACGAGTGATCAATTCATCCTCTGGCAACGGTTTAAACTGTAACGGTTTAAATGACATAGCTGATATCTCCAATTTCAGACAAGGTTAGAAGGTAAGTGAGAAACTTTCTGTCAACAACCATTTCATAACGAGACCGGTTGCAATCTTCTGTTTTCCCTTTTAGACTTGTAGTGGAATGCTGGATCAGATTGAGAAACAAATACGGACCAATCTTGATGTCTCTCACTTCGAGATTCGTGATGATTCCGAAATGCATGCTGGTCACAGCGGCAACTCATCCGGGGGTGGTCACTTTACAGCACTCATCGTTTCAGCTGATTTTCACGGTCTCCCGCTGCTGAAGCGGCACAGGTTGGTCTACCACGCCCTTGGCGATCTCATGGGCGGGTCAATTCACGCCTTCTCCATGAAGACACTCACACCGGACGAAATTGATTCCGACTGATGGATCCACTAATGCGCCTCGGTATCTTTCTCCTGCTGTTTGGGATGATTGTGTTTGGATCAAAATATCTATTGAGCCGGCGTACTGAGCAACAAATAGATGACCTGGATGACACAATTCCCTCCTACTTTCGCACGCAAACGGGTTGGATGGTGCGTCTCGTCATATTCTTGGTGCTCATAATAATTCTCTACCTGATCATGTCCCGTTCATCATGATACACTATATCATTGACGGGCACAATACCATCCATTCCATTCCAACCTATCTGGAAATTCTGGATCGAGATTACCCTTCCTGCCTGCAGAGGGTCATTAGTGACTGCGCTGCTTACTGCGACAGTCGGAATGTTAAGATAGTCCTCGTTTTCGATGGCAATCCACCATTTGAAATACCGAAAGGCCATGGCAGTCTCAAGGTAGTCTTTAGCGGAAGCAAACGGGATGCTGACAGTGTAATTGCTGAAAAAGCACAACTGGCGAAAAGTAATATCGTGGTCACGAATGATGGTGGACTGAAGCGCTTGATCACTGCCAATGGATGCCGCTACTTATCGCCTGAACAATTTTATGAATTGTACGCAACCAGCAAGAAAAAGAGAGCTCGGAAAAGTAGTCAGTCTGGTAAAGAACGGGGATTAATGCCACAGGAGGTCGCCTGGTGGAAGCGCGAAATGAACGAGGCTCTGAAAAATAAGAAATAGTTCTCTTCCATTCACTTGAGAGTAAAGGCCTCCTTTAGTAACTTGAGTAATCATGTTCTCAATATCTAAGTTGTTTGCGGGCAAGCCAAATCAGGTTCTCACATGAACTTTCTGAATAAACTGTTTCAGATGAAACCCGGCGAAGGAAAGAAAGTGCTACCTTTCTTCCTTTGCTTTTTCTTTGTCATCGGTTCATTCATGTTCGGCAGGACCGCCCGGGACACCTTCTTCCTGAGTCGTTTCGATCCTGCCTATCTACCTCACATGATGATAATCACAGCCGTCATGATAGGAATTACCATCGCCATCATGACCAAGTTATCCGCCAAAATTCCCGTCGTTCCGCAGATTATAGGAACATTTGGGATCGGCGCCACCTCATTCATAGTTATTCAACTTTTATTGGCTGAATGGATTTATCCAGTTCTCTACATCTGGTTTGAAGTAATAGGCACCGTAATGATGATCCAGTTCTGGATGCTGACCGGTTCTGCTTTCACAGCCAGAGAGGCCAAACGGCTGTTCAGTCTCATTGCCAGTGGCGCCGCTATTGCCAATACTATACTCGGTTTTTCCATGGGAAGTCTTGTTGATGCATTTGGAACAAACTTCCTGTTGCCTTCCACCTCTGTGTTCATCGGCTTTGCCATTGTGGCTGCAATTTTCGGCGGCCGTTTTATAGAAACAGAATCATCTGCACCATCCAAAAGTGCGAAACCAAAAAAAGAGACAAAAACTAAAGGAGGCATGCTGGCATCGCCATATCTGAAAGTGATGACGTTAACCATAGCATTTGCGGCCGTGGTAGGCGCCCTGGTTGACTATCAGATGAAGATCATCGTCAGTGACAATTTGGATGAATCGGAAATGGCGGCTCTTTTCGGAACCTTATACGGTGCCATCGGATTTGTTTCCATTTTTATGCAATTCTTTGTGACGGGGAGGTTCCTCTCCAAATTCGGTGTTCTTTGGGGACTCATGTTTCTTCCTGCCGTTCTTTTACTGGGTAGCGGGATGGTATTTCTTGCACCGGTTGTTATTTCAGGTGTACTTGCAAAAGCAGGGGACCAGATCTTCAGATTTACTCTACACGATACATCCAGTCAGCTTCTCTGGTTGCCCGTTTCCCCTCAGGAAAAGAGTAAAGCTAAACCTTTTATAGACGGGACAGTAAAGAATGGAGCAGCTGGCATCGCCGGTCTGCTTATCATCGGTTTATCGTTTTTTGTTGATGATATCAGGTTACTCTCCATACCCTCGGTAGTAATGCTTGCGGTCTGGCTGGTGGCAAATTTCAAGCTGAAAACCGGTTACGTGGCGGAACTGAGAAAAGCCATCGAAAAAAGACGACTCGATTTTGAAGAGCTTGAGATAGATGTTACAGATCCTGTTATTGTTGAAACCATACGGAAAACGTTGACCGAAGGCGATGACCACCAGAAACTGTTCGCCCTCGATACCATGAAAAACCTCCCTCTGGCACCGTGGAAATCAGACATTCTTGAATTATTCGAGAGTGGCTCACCTGTGTTGAAAGGCAAGATTCTTGTTATGACCAGTAAGCATCCCGATATCATTCCTGATGAGGTGATAACTCCACTCATCGATCACGAGGATGAGAGCCTTGCCGCTCGCGCCATGATCAGCTGCGGCATCCGTCGAAATACATCCACAGCGGGACAACTAGTTGAACTACTTTCGAAAAGTAGTAGAGAAAGAAAAGCTGCCGCGGCGGCAAGTCTGATTCTCATGGAAGATTCTTCTTCAACCCAAGCTAATGAGACAATCAACCAGATGCTTTTCGATGAAGATAAGTCTACTCAATTGGCCGCTCTCTCTTCTGTTGGTCATATCTCGGGTATTTTATCAGATGAGGGTCTTGCTAAACTGTTGAATGATGATTCTCCGGATGTGAGAAGCAGAGCCGCTCAACTGGCGGAAGAAAGAAGTGATGAGTCTCTCATATCTCCACTTGTCAGAAATCTGGACGACCCACACACCCTGCCGGCAGCCAGACGGGCCCTGAAATTCTTTGATGAGTCAACCGTCGCAGAAAAACTGGGGGATGTGCTGAATGATGAGGAAACATCTGCAACACTATTGATAGGAGCTGTTCGTACGTTGAGTGATTACAGGGATCACGCTGATTTGGAAAAAATTATTGAACAAGGATCAAGTGACAAACTCGATCTCACGAAAGAAGTTGTAGACAGTCTGCTTAAACTGGCACGACAGTCACCTTTACCTGAAGAAATAATTCACAAGAGTGACGCACTTCTAAAAGAAATGGCTGAAGAGACTTACTCTGCCCTGACACTTTTCCAGATGTTCGAAGATGACGAAAAGGGGTACCTGATTAGAGATTTCCTTTCAACAACTGTCACCAAACGTAAAGGTTTAATTCTAAAACTGGCACTTTTGCCTTTTCCCGATAGCCCTATTGAAACTTACATGCACGCTCTGACGGCCGGCGAGAGCGGTGCCCAATCCAACGTACTGGAAATTCTCGACAACCTGCTGTCAATTGAGATCCGGGAATTCATCATACCCCTGTTTGACGACTCTGATCTGAGCGAGAAAGTGGACAGGGGCAATCAGTTTGTCAGCAAGCAAGCAGATGCCACTGAAGCAGTTGCCAATTGGCTCTATTCAGGAAATCCCTGGACATCGGCCATCGCACTGGACTATTCGCTAAACAGCAATACAAATAATGAAGAGTTGGACTGGACCAAGATACCAAGGGATCAAACTATTCGCGAGGTCTGTTCTGCCCAGTGGGCTAAAGACAGTTCTCCACTCAAAACAATGAAGGACTTCCCAACCGAAGAATTCATACTTAAGGAGGCATCTATGTACTCTACTCTGGAAAAAACTATTTTTATGAAAGGTGTTGATCTTTTCCGTGACATCTCTGGAGAGGAGGTTTCACATGTTGCCCAAATTGCCGAGGAGATAGAATATGGCTCAGAACAAACTATCTTTGACGAAGGTGATGTCGGCGACTCCATGTTCATTATCATAGACGGCGCCGTAAAAATTCACAAAGGCGACAAGGAATTGGCTGTTCTCTCAAAAGGTAAGTTTGTCGGAGAGATGGCACTGCTGGATCAGGAACCGAGATCAGCTTCAGTCACTTCTACAGAAGAGACAACCTTACTTGAGATTAACGGTGAAGACTTTTATGACCTTATGGCCAGCAGGATGGAGATTATGCAAGGTATCGTCAAAATCCTGACACAACGTCTGCGTGAGGCTAACGCTTAGCCACTACTGTCTTGATGGACTGAACTGGTATCCTCAAAAAGCTTCTCCACTTTTTCCTCCATCAATTCTGAAGTCTTTTTCTTGAGAGAGCGATTCATCTCTTTCACCTTTTGGTCGATCACCTCTTTCCCTTCTTCAACTTTCTCCTGAATCGTCACTTTCAGTTCATCAGGCGTCGTAGGTACTTCCTTGCCGGTGTACGCCAGGTATCCGAGATAAAGTGCGAGAAGGGCAACAGTCACCAGCGCCAGTTTGATGAGTTTTTTTATGACGGAGAAAAGGATAAGGATTGCCAGTACCATAACCACCGCCAGCATGACGGGATTGGTGGTCAACTGTTCAATCAGAGATTCCAAAGGAGAATGTTACTGTTGAGGTATCCGCAGTTCTATCCCTACCAACAGCTGATCCGGATCGGAGAGCGTTTCGCGGTTCGCTTCATACAGTTCGTTCCATCTATCCCCCTCACCAAGGTAACGCTCTGACAGGGACCAGAGTGTGTCACCTTTACGCACCGTATGAGTGGTTATATCAAATGTTTCGCCAGAAATGACCATTTCGCCTTCCGCCAGGGAAACCTCTTCCGCTTCTTCTATTGTGGTTTCTGTAACTGTTTCAGTTACAGGCTCTAGGAGAGGATGTCTACTTTTTTCCATGAATGAAGTGAATGCGAAGCTGGGGCTGTTATCCTCATCGTGACAACGGAGACAATTCGCCTCTTCAATCGTTTCTGTTGCAAAGGCGGCCGGTTCAGCCAGATGGCCTGCAGATGCGTAGTGGCACTCCGTGCAGTTGACATTTTTGAGTTCGGACGTGATGTTATAATTGAGGTAGCCGTCATCTCTGCCGAAACCTGTGGTGTGGCAGGCCAGACACTCCGGCGATTTTTCTTTGTGTTCACTTTTAAGAGTCTTGAGCGATGCCGCGTGACGGGAAACTTTCCAGTGGTCATATTCCGAAGAATGACAGGATGCACAGGCTTCTGAAGAACTGACAACAAACTCAGCCGGTACTGGAACAATCCTCTCCACTCTGGATCCGGCCCGCTCCCGACCGATGCGGTTGTAATCGACAATCATGCCCACAACCGCAGGATCGTTGGTTAAGGAGATATCCATAGGGATGAGCTCTCCTTCATGGGAAACAATGTTCTTTTCACTGTCTATCTGAAGAGTAAGGTGACCCACATAATAACCGTCCTTACCACCCTGGACGATGATGGTCTCTCCCACCACTTCCGGCTCCTCCTTGACCGTCTGTGTATGACTGCCAACAATGACATCGATACCGGTGTATGACTGGGCGATCTGGCGGTCTGCGTCTATGCCGTTGTGAGAAAGAAGGATCACAATATCACTTTTTTCTTTCAGCTGATCGATCTGAGACTGCAAGGTGGAACTGAAATCGGTCACAGCCACTTCGTCTTTCACTCGCTTGGGATAAAAAAGGAAAACACCGGGATCAATAACTGATAGAACACCAAACTTGATACCATTTCGCACAATAACAATTTCGCGTTTCAAATCTGCCAAATTCGGTTCTTCCAGGTTCGTTGAAATAAAAGGCAACGATGAACTTTCCATCAGATCACTAAAAAACTGTGCTCCTTTGAAAAACTCCTGATCACCGAGCCCAATGGCATCGTAAGCCATCATTTCATAGATGCGGAAGGCGATACTGTCTTTCAATGCATTTCGGGTAGGCGAAAGAAAATCTCCAGCATCCAGAAGAAGAGAATTGGGATTGTCCTCGAACCATTCGCGAATATAAAGGACGCGTTTCTCAAGCGATCCATAAGCCTTATCAGGGCAGAGACAGTTTTCCAACGCTCCGTTCGTATTGTTCGTATACAGAATTGAAATCTCTGTCTCAGCTGAAACAGCAATCGGACAGACCATAAAGAGAATCAGGAATAAGAGTTGATTAATGAAGTAAGGCTTCATCATTAGTGAATATCAGTGGAATTGGGCTTTATTTCAAGCGTAATTTTAAAACAATGGATTTATGGGGGAGATTTTTTTCTTCACTTATTCTAAGCAGTATTATCTGCTTTGCCCAACCTATTCATCCAGCTGATTCACTTCTTTACTCCTCGAATACTCCTTTGGTCCGAAAAATGGCCATTTCACCCATCTCACTTTGGCAGCGGCTCAGCTACAGAATTGATTCTCTAAATTGTCAATTTTATCCCAGCTGTAGCAACTACGGAGCACAGTCCATCGCCCAACATGGCGTGATCCTTGGTAGTGCGTTGGCAGCAGACAGGATTGCCCGGTGCAATCCCATGGCCTATCACTATCACATTAAAGCAAAAGAACCCCTGTTCCACAACGATGGCAGACTATTGAACCACGTACCTATTAAACTGTTCTCAGATACCAAAGGAGAAAAATCACCTGCCGTCGCATCTGTACTATCAACTGTTGCACCGGGACTTGGCCGTATTTATGCCAACCGGACCTGGGATGGACTGTTCGGATTATTGACTTTCGCAACCATGGCGAACCTCACCTACAAAAGCCACACAAATAACAGTTCAACTGGAACAGTTATTTTTGGCGGTCTGACCGCCACTTTCTATCTGGGTGAAATCATAGGTGCATACCAGGCAGCTATCGAAGCCAATAATCGTCCTTGAGAGTAAAGTGAATGTCTGTAAATTTTCTTGCCAATTCCGCCACCGTAGCTCAGTTGGTAGAGCAACGCATTCGTAATGCGTGGGTCGGGGGTTCAAATCCCTCCGGTGGCTCAACCTCATTCTTCTATTTTGGCATTTGCTATTTTTTCTGGTCTTGTTGCACTTTTTCTAGGTGGGGTGGATTTTCCAAAATCTGACAAGCGCTTTTCCAGATTAGTCTGACGTTTCCACCCTAACAGCACAGATCCGGAAATCTCGGGAAATTAATTTGCTTGTTTAGGCTTTAGCCAGTTCGCTGCAAACCACCAGACTGTGGTTTCCAAAACACTTTTTGTTTTTTGCTTTGATAATAGAGTGGATATACCGGTGATCTTTATATGAATAACCAGTTTCAGATAGAAGAGAGGAAAGTGAGCTTAAGGAATGTTTTTGTCTGTGAACATTTTCAAACTTGAAACGGCTGAGGTTAAAAAGATTTTCCGGCAAAGCCGAATCTCCCCTGATTCGTTCCTGGGGAACACTCACAATAAGTGATCCATCAGGCCGCAAAAGAGATTGTAATTTTTTGAGAATGCGGGCAGGCCTGTCGACATGTTCTAAAACATGAGATAATATAACATGCTGATATTTGCCTTCATTCTCACGGTAGAACCCATTGCTGATATAACGAAAGGTTAACTTCGGATTACGTTTTCGACACCGTTTAATGGATTTTTTCGAAACATCTGCACCCTGAACATGGCTTTCCCCGAATTCGGACGCTAAGACACGAGTAAATTGGCCCGTACTGCACCCCATGTCCATGATGAGGCCGCTTTTGCCATTTGACCGAATATAATTGACAATATATTTTATTTCCCGCTGCTTATAGTTGAGTAGTTTTCTCCCGAGAAGCGTTTTGGTACCAATAATTCTATGGTAAAGGAGATTATAAGTTGAATTATTGTTTCTTTGAGGCAAAATTGATTAATAAATATCCAGAAGCTCCACTTCAAAAAGCAGGGTAGCGTTAGGTGGTATGGGTCCTATCCCCTGAGCACCGTAGCCGAGATCGGAAGGGACAATAAGTTCCCTTTTTCCCCCTACTCGCATGGACAAAACACCTTCA
>Ga0187827_10000936_pt1 | contig 43983 bp, 42 predicted proteins | sample ETNtaG_39_FD_167969 | JGI IMG/M metagenome (GOLD analysis project Ga0187827, IMG submission 167969) | Marine microbial and viral communities from oxygen minimum zone, Eastern Pacific Ocean - ETNP2014_SV_150_PacBio MetaG (Illumina Assembly) | ecosystem: Environmental > Aquatic > Marine > Hypoxic...
GTTCCAGCTTTTTGACAGCAACATTGACAGCAACCTGTGCGAATTAGAGCGAACCCGGACGGTTTTACCTGAACCAATTTCGAACCTAGATAAGGCGATTCATGCCTATATTTGTCGGTTTTCGGAACCGGGTGTCGGGGGTGCGGATCCCTCCAGGCGAGCCACCCTATTATAGTTACGAAGTAACAGGTAGTAATAGTTTTAGTTCACAGTCAAATTTAGCTGCATTCTTGATTTGACAGCAGCCCGTCAGATTTCATCGGCTCAACACGGCATCACTTAATCAATTGCCTTCGTAACAACCCCATGTAGCACAGCGCCCTGACCACGTTTCGCCTAAATGCCCGTTTGCTAATGAGATTCCAGTTTGCCGACACTTTCGGGGGGCTAAGCTTCAGGCAGGAATTCTGCAAAACCCACTAAAGAGACCTTCAGCATCCCTATATAGATTCGAGTATAGAAATCTACAGTAACAGTAATGCTTGAGTGTATTGTTCGACACCACGTTCGGAAACTCATCTCAGACATTAGAATGCTTCGGTTAAGAAAACTGGTTGAGTCCATGCTTTTGTGCCTGATGAGTTATTTACAGTAGCTCTTATATAAGTTTCCTTGCCGGTTGATCTATAATCCGCTGTGAGACCATCAACTTCTGCTAGTAAATTCCCATCTTCAGTTGTAAACCTTGTTGTGTAAATAAAGTCCCGTTCTTCTTCTATCTCGATAGATATACCTTGTGGAGACATCTCCAATTTATTGAGGTTAACTCCTGTAGAAGAGTAGAAATTTCCCGTTGCAAGAGCCTCCAATATTGATTCCTTAGTTAAGGCAGTAGATTGAACCATTACCCAACCTCTCCCTGGATTAGATTGAGATGGTGAAAAATCCTTGTAATTATGTGAATCGTCTGTTGCAACCCCAAAAATAGGCTTGCCCTCACTCAACACTTTGTCCCATATCTCCTCTGAACTGTGGCGGCCTGGACCACCGTACAAATTCGTAGAAGGATGCCCGTTAAATATCTCAAGTAGGCTAGCACCAGTCACCTGTCTTATTGATTCATGATCGTATGACCATTTGAAATTTGGGTGGTTAATTGACGCGATTCCCCCTGCATCTACTATAGCTTTGATATTGGCTTGAAGAGTTGATACGACATCACCAGCGTCAATGGGTTCTACTAAACGCTCGACTCCGATTCCGTTTATATGGACGGCAATTGTTCCTCCCGCTAAGTTCACGCTCACTTCTTCGCCTGGAATCATGAGAGGTCTCTTAAGTCTGCGAATACCAGATTGATAATCAAGCATTGTGACGTGATTATGATCACTAAGTACAAGAAAATCGTAATTGTGTTTTCTATACCAGCTGACAACTTTTTGCGGCTCTTCATCTCCGTCAGATTCTGTTGTATGAGTATGAATATTCCCTTTATACCAATGTAAATCAGGCATGTTGTCTTTAACTCCTAGGTGATTTCGAGGTCGTTCTACCTTCGTCTGAACGTCAGATGAATGTGTTTCGAGGAGTCTCGTTATTGTATATTCAGAAGACTTGATTGATTCCTACAGTTGTCAGATATATAGTGCAACGTCCCTGCTCAAGGGTTGCCTTTGTGTGAGAGAGTAAACGGAATTCCAGTTTGCCGGCAATTTTATGAAGGGTTAGTTGGTTCCACGACTCTAACCTCGGTTTTGGCAATGTGGATCTGCGGCTGATCACCCAGCGCAATACGTTCAGGTGACGAGTAGTACTCAGACTCCTTACCCGGAATCTCCTCTATGCTATCGAAGCTTCGCACCCATATGAACTCTGTTCGGTCTATGTTGACCCAGGAGGCCTCAATGGGTATGCCACATTTCTCGTGGTTAGGCTTCAGATGTTCATGAAACAGCTTGAGCCATGAGTCCATCATGCCTCGGTTGATAGTATAAATACGTAATTGAGAGACCACGGTTTCTTCTCCTTATTATTAATATTGTTAAAGTATACTTTTCAGCTCCTCCATCCGCGTCACTACTTTCTAATTATAAAATACCTGGCCACGACACTTTTGTTTCGCAGTCCAATTGGGTTAGCTTCTTGATGTGACAGTAACCCGATTGCTAATACCAAGTTGTACTTCGCTGGAACCCGCCATTTATGCGGAGAGCTGTACCTGATGCCCAACGAGATGCTGGACTCACAAGATAACGTACTGCCTCACCGATATCCGTTGGAGTGCCAAACCCAAGGGGATATTCTGTCAACCTTGCAGCAATATCTTCTTCAGACCACCCGAAATCGCGACTCTCTACGAGGCTGGGCATTATAGCGTTTACACGTACTCCCCTGTGGGCAACCTGAGCAGACAATGCCATAGTAAGGCCTAACACGCCGGCCTTGCTCGCATTGTAGGCGGGCGAACAACCCTCAGCCCCCATAAGCGCAGATTGAGAGCTTATGCTCACAATGCAACCTTTTCCAGACTTGAGCATTGGCTGCAAAGACGCACGGGAGCAATAGAACACACCTCCCAGATTGACCTCTATCGTGCGTTGCCACTCCTCATCAGACAAATCCCAGGCGTTTCCAGAAGGTGCATCGATAGCGGCATTATTTACAAGAATGTCTAGTTGACCGAACTTTTCAAGGGCTAGTTTTACCAAGGCCTTTGATTCTTCAGGCTTGCTCGTATCCATAACCATACCGGCAGCGCTGCCCCCGTTCGAATTTATCTCATTCACAGTAGAATCTGAGGGCTGTATATCACCAATCACAATGTTTGCCCCGGCCTTAGATAGAACATTTGCGATCCCACGACCTATACCTTGTGCGGCTCCGGTCACGATAGCCACTTGACCATCAACCCGTGTTGAATCTGTCACTTCTTTCACCTCTCATATCAAAAAGTATTCCGAGCTTACCAAACTCTGCCATGATATTAATCAATTGAACTAATGCTGCTGTGTCCTTTTATGAACAGTGTCAAATACGGTATCGCGCACCTCTAACTTTTCATCAATGGTGAAAAAAATCAAAACTATAGATCGCAATATACTTACGGGTTTCCATGGCAAGCGTTCTCGATTAGCATCGAACTAGCGCTTCGCCAGTCCAGCTTGGCGATTGAAAATATACCAGCCTCTCTATGTCAAATGAATTTCCCCATTGTTCGGAATGAGGAGATTATCCTTTTTGACTGTCTGAGCTGTACAGACGATAGACCAGCTCAGACCAATGGCGTCCCCAATCGTAACAAGTGGAGTAAATGGAATCTTTTGAAGATTCTGCAAGAGCGACGGGCCCGTAATGTGCAGAATGAGCGTTTCCCTGTATAACCATTCCATGGTTTAGCAAAATATGTATCATGCTGAGCAAAGCGAGCTCTGCTCCACTGCCTGGTTTTCCGCCACCAGTAAATGCACCGCCTACCTTTCCAGAAAGAGGCCCAGGATAACCTTGCAGAGCGGTTACATCGAACAGGCGTTTGATCTCCCAATCTACGTCTCCGAATCGGACAGGTGTGCCTACTATGATGCCATTAGCAGTAACCATATCTTGCCAACGAACTTCGCTAATTGTTTTAACGGTTGCTTTTAATCCTGAATCGATAATTCCCTTTCGGATAGGTACCACCATATCTCCTGTACGACCATTCTTTGTGGTGTAGATTATCAATAAGTTGAACAGGTCACTTTTCATAGCACTTCTCCGATAAGATTCTGGTTATCCAAAAAATGAAAAAGCAATGGAATTGATAGAGATGAGTAAGTCCCTTTGGCCAAATTGGAATTTTACGCGTCCCCTTTTTTATTGGCCAATTGCTTATACTCTAATGCTAACGGGCAATGTGGGACAGACCAGAATTAACTTACTCTTTGGTCTCGGTAACAACTTCGCGCTTTCAACCGCCTGGACAGCGACAAAAGGTTGGCGATCAGATTTCAAATATCTTCCGACGGAATCTTCGCGGAAACCCCATCATCAGTAATAGGTAACACAAAGGATTGGATCATGAGGCTGATGAACAAAAGAGTTATTGTGACAGGCGGTTCCGGCGGCATTGGTCGTGCTATTTGTGAGTTATTTTCAGAGGAAGGAGCTAGTGTCGTCGTAGCTGACATAGATGAAGCAGGAGGAAAAGACACCGTATCCGGGATTACGACACAAGACAAACAATCAATATTTGTGCGAACTGACGTGTCTTCAACTCCTGACGTAGAGAACCTTATAGATGCTTCTGTAAAGTTTTTTGGTGGCGTGGATATTTTGGTTAACAATGCTGCTGCCTTTGTTTTTGGAAAGGTTGAAGATGTCACTAAATCGGATTGGGAAACGGTTCTTGGTGTTAACTTGATAGGAGCCGCCAACACTACCGCATTGGCTTTACCTCACTTAAAAGATTCGTCAAATGCCTCAATTGTAAACATAGCATCAGTTGGCAGTTTCACTGCTTCACCTGGTTTTATTCCTTATAGTTCATCAAAAGGAGCTTTGTTACAGCTGACCAAATGCTTAGCCCTGGACCTTGCCGGAGACGGTATTAGGGTTAATTGCGTGTGCCCTGGATCGATATACACTTCAGCAACGGAAAAGCACATCGCATACGAAGGGGCAGACCGTGAAGAATTCCTTGAGTCAGCTGCTAAGAACAGTTTCTTAAATAGGGTCGGTGAACCAAAGGAAGTCGCTTATGCTGCGCTTTTCCTTGCCTCAGATGAAGCATCATTTATTACTGGCTCCTCATTAGTGGTGGACGGCGGTGCTACAGTGCACTAGTCAAGTTAGGGATTACACTACGGCATAGTTGTCATAGGTGGGTACTGATTATATAAACTCAATTGGTTTTGATATCGCTCAGGGCTCAATAACTTATAGAATCTGCCTGAATCCAGCTACCAGAAGGTATGAAGATTATGGAAAAACAAACTCTGATAATTGATTCACAAGTCCATTCCTACCAGAGGAATAGTTCGACCCGACCATGGTTGGGATTCTTACAGGGACCAGAAGAAGTCACCGGTGACGACATGATCGAAGCAATGGATAAAGTAGGTGTAGAAGGAGCACTACTAGTCTCACCATTCAGTTTGTATGGCTATGATGCCAGCTATGCCCTTGAGGTATACGCAACACATCCAAGCCGTTTCAGATTGATAAAGCCATTTGATCCGCAAGATGAATCAATCGCAGACGAGATAGCCTCGTGGTCGGAGAAACCTGGTGTGGTAGGTGCGCGGCTCATGCTCCGGCCCCCTTCATTCGAAGCTGATGATCCGGGCCTCAACAGAATGCTTTCTGCTGGCGCTCAAGCTGGCATTCCGATAAACGTAATGTGTTCGGGCAATTTGAAGGTCTTTCGTGAACTTGCTACCCGCAATCCGAACACACAGTTAGTAGTGGATCATTTAGGTTTAAACCAACCTCATGTCCCGCCGGTACCGTCAGACCCGTTTTCTGATTTAGCTGATGTGATTTCGCTAGCTGCCTGTGACAATGTTGCTATAAAGATCTCCGGAGCTTGTACGCTATCTCATCAATCATTTCCGTATACGGACATATGGCAGCCCTTAACTGAGATATTTCAGGCGTTCGGACTTGAAAGATGCATGTGGGGGACTGATTGGACTAGGGCGGTAGATTTGTTGACTTATGAGCAAGGTGTTGAGGCTTTTCGAGTTGCAGATTCTCTTTCTTATTCCGAGCGTTCCGAACTCATGGGCGGTAGTCTTATGAAGATTTATGATTGGTCCTCTGACGCAAATCAATAATATTATATTTTGACTGACACAGCACTAAAATTACCCTATCCGATACTCCGACTATCTGACAGCCCGAGATGTCTTTGTTCTATTCAAAGCTACGAAGCCCACCTAAAAAATAGCTTTCTCATACTTCCAACTTAGCAACCCACCAACATCGCTTGGAAAGGCATACACAATATGGACGTTATTCAGTAAATAAAATTGGGCAAGAATGTGGTTGTTTATCTGCTATGGGGATGCTTTTATTAGAGTATTTTACCTTCATAAATATGGATGGAGTTTAATGAGAAAACATACCCAAATGTTGGTGAATTGTGCTTGGCTGGGAGAGAGGTTGGAGGATCCTAGAGTTCGTGTGTTAGAGGTGTCATCCGACGTGAATGGTACGGCTTATCATCAGGGGCACATATCGGGTGCCTCTTTCTGGTTTTGGAAAGACACGCTTTGGCATGCGAGTGACAGGGAGTTTGCCACACCCAGTGAAATGGCTCTACATCTGGGTATGTTGGGTATATCACAGGAATCCACAATTGTCCTTTATGGTGATCCTGTTCAATATGGAACTTACGCACTGTGGGTATTGACGATGGCTGGATTTCAAAATGTTCGGTTGCTGGACGGTAGTCGTACTAGGTGGGTATCGGAGGGTCGGCCTATGACCAAGGAAATTCCGGTATTTAAGGCAATCCACAACCCAGCAGGACGTGCGGACATCTCCAGCCGTGTGGGTCGAGATGATTTGCGTAACAAACTAGGTGATCCAGACCGGATATTGCTGGATGTTCGCTCCATTGAAGAGTACCAGGGTGAGCGTGTAAGCCCGCCTGGAGGTTTTGATCACGGAGCTGAACGCCCAGGTAGGGTTCCTGGGGCCATTCACTTGTTCTATCGAGACCTTCTCAATGAAGATGACACATTCATATCCAAAGAACAGCTTAAGGAAAAATTTTCCGGCAAAGGTCTGGTATCAGATTCGGTTAATGAAGTCGTGACATACTGCCGCCTGAGTCATCGGGCTACCTTGGCATGGTTCGCGATGAGCCATTTGCTAGGATTAGAGGATGTTAAGATTTACGATGGTTCCTGGACAGAGTGGGGCAGTATAGTGGGTTTCCCCGTGGAGCGGGATATTAAGTAATAAGCTCAGATTTGGTGTGGTCTTGTAACTCATTGAAGTCTGGATCACGGATTTCTTTAAATGTTAGATGGCGATTGTTAAGAAATAAAAGATTCAGGCCGGTTTTTATATTGTCCCTTCTTGAAGAACTTCACCTCCTAAGGTGCTAATACGAGTGACAGTAATCACAACAGCTGCGCCCAGCCGGTCAGGGTCGCGGTCAAGTTCATCCCTAACTGTTCTTTCCATTACTTGTTCTCGAATTTCTCCATGTTCGTGAACTGAAGCTTGACCATAAAATCGCCAGGCTTTTCGAAGTAAACCATTTCGATACATCACGACTACATTTGGGTTAGCAGTTAATTGGGCAAACCCGCCCTTACGGGCTCGCTCCCAAAACGCAAGTTTTTTCGTTGAAAACACCATTAGGCTTCCTTTGTAGGAGAGATTCGGGTGTCCATCCAACGACGCAGTCCCCAAAATACAAGGATATTTATCCGCCAATGCATGGTTGATCAGGGTTTTCATTTCCTCTGTAATTTCTATTGCCAAATCATAACTCCGTTGCTGGATACCTAAATTTGTAAGAACCGAACGAATAGGCACTTCAACCATAAAACCTGAATTTACCGATCGCCGAAAATGGTCGAGGAGTTCGATGTCCCCCAATATAAACGTAGCCTTCTAACCGACTAAAATTGCTACCTCTCTAGCAATCCATAGTAATTTTTTATATTGTGTTTCAATGAAGGGTCAGGCTTTTCAGGTATGAAAAATAGATTTAATGTACTTAATAGAGCTTTTTCTATTCGATATTCTATGCCAGGCATCATCGAAATTAAGCTGCAGGTCGCCCGGATACGATCGAAAAATTTAGCTGACACTTTAATTAACGGTCGGTGGTGACCGCATAAAAAATTGAGGAGAAAAACTCATGGATCTAAACCTCTCTGATTTGTTAGTGGTTACTCTTCGTGATTTGAGTCTTCCCTCAGATGTATTGCTCTGGAAAGCACTCCTGCTTACAGTTATCTCTCTACTGGTAGGAGTACTCGGTGGATTTGTAGGTCTTGCACTGGGAACTATACGACTTCCAGCATTGTTGTTGTTTGGCATACCGCCTTCCATAGCTGGAGGAACCAACATAATGGTGAGCGGTCTTAGCTCTCTGTCGGGCTCAATAAGGCATTGGAGGGCTGGACGAGTGGATATGAAGATCGTCCTAGTTATGGGTATTCCCGCCTTTGCTGGAGCATTTGCAGGAGGATTTCTGAGCGGCATAATTCATGACGGAGTGCTTTTGTTGCTAGCGGGATTACTCGTGCTGTGGCAGGGGATAGAGTTCATTATCATATACAGGAATAGAGTAAAGTCGGAACAATCATCAGCGCCTCTTTTCGGTGCCGGATTGGAAGGTTCAACCGGATTATTTAGCCGAGGAAGAATTTCCGCCGAGGCTGGCATAGGATTGGGAGTCGGTTTGCTTGGGGGCTCAGTTGGGTTGATTTTAGGAAGCATACGTTTGCCAGCTCTCGTGCGAGTTCTTAAGGTCGATCCACGAATTGCTGCGGGTACCAATCTATTTATCGGGTTCTTTATGGGCACCGTTGGATGGGTAGGACATGCGACTCAGGGGAAAGTCGACTATCCACTATTAATTTTTATGGGGGCATTTGCTATTATCGGCAGCTGGTATGGGGCGAAGCTCACTGGCCGTGTGAACTTAAATACACTCATACTAGTGATGGGATTTGTGTTATTGATAGTTGGATTACTACTTGCTTACAGGGGAATAGCGCCCTTGATTTAGGGGTCAGAGACTTTAGATTTCTTTGAAAGTATGGGGAATGGTTCTAGCATTTACCCCAGGTTCACCGTTTAGCACCAGCACAATATCGAAACTGAACGGTTATGTGTGAGCACTCAGGAAACCGTAATTCATCTCAGCGATGCGATTGGGAAAAATTAATGACTTCAGAATTGAATGAGAGGTCTCTTTGCCCAAACCGAACGACGGCTTCGTGGAGACCGATAACCTAGTTCGTTGACTTTGGGTAATTTATTCAGATATCAATTTTGAGTCTTGTCTTTGACCAGAAATGGGGTACGAGGACGCTGAATCACTAGGAAGAGGATCGTTCCGCATATGTACATACCTACAAATATCCAGATAACGGTATTGTAACTGCCCGTTCTGTCAAAAATGCCCCCTGCCACGATAGGCATGACGATCATTCCCCAGCTATATACCAGGCTCAGGATACCTCGCAACGTGGCAAATCTTTTGCGACCGAAGTAATCTCCAACCAGTGCCCAGTTCAATGCGCTCAACCCTTCCACTACTGAGAACACAGATATGAACAACCACACTTGAAATGAGCTGTTCGCGTTCTGCAAAATCATTAAAGAAAATGCACCGAGCGCCATGCCGGCTGCCAACATTTTGGATCGAGACCACCTATCTCCAAGCCAGCCAATTCCAATCCGCATGGGTATGCTTAAGAACGCCATTATTCCCAACATCACTGCAGCAGTCTGCTCCGAATTTCCCTTCCACACCATAATCGGAACAAAATGAACTATTAAGGTGCCTAGAGTTCCCGTACGCAGCATCGTCCCAATGGCCAACAACCAGTAAGATTTGGTTCTCAAGGCCTCACTTACTGTGAAGTCTACTGAGGACAGAATTGGTTTCACATCGACTTCGTCTAACTTAGATTCGATCCGAGGCGTATCACCATCTGGGTTTAAGCCTAGTGCCTCTGGCGAAGAGCGTAACAATTGTGCGAAAGGAACTACCACAGCGGCCAACATTATGCCGCTCAAGGCCATCGTTGTTCTCCATCCCAAATGATGAATCCCAAATGCTAACAAAGGAGCAATGATTGATCCTCCTAAGCTGTATGCTGCGATTGAGATAGCCATAGCTAGTCCCTTTCGGCGTATGAACCAGTTGTTCACTACTGCCATAGTGGATCCTGAGAAGGTGGCATTAAACGCCAGCGATATGATCCCTAGATAGATCGTAAGGAACCACAGGAAACTGTTAACTTGGCTGAGTAAAATGTATCCGATGGCCACAATAAATGCGCCTATGGTCAGCATTATCCTAGGTCCAAATTTATCTATGAGGTAGCCAGCAATCGGACCTTCGACAGCTCCCTCTGCTCGCGACAATGAAAAAATCAATGAAGTTGATGCGCTGCTGAGGTTAAGAGCCGTCTTGATGGGGAGGAAAAATACAGAGAAGCCGTAAAAGTAAACCCCACCACCGATAGCGTTTACTGCACAAGTTGCGGCGACTACCCACCACCCATAAAAGACCTTACTGAAGCGCTCTTTGACGATCTTCAAAGACATATCGCGTGTATCTCCTCCTTACTGTCGTGCGGATACTAGACAAAAGGTGTATGAGTTCTCCTATCCAAACAAATATTTCTTTTCAAAACGCTAATTGTTTCATAAGGAGGGTGCAACCTGTGTAATCGAGAAAAACCATATTACGTGGGATCAGAGTGAGCCAATCATTTCATGCTTTTAAGTCTGAAAGTCAGACTGACATGTCCTGTATTAACAGCACCCGCCCAAAATCCGTCAATATAGTTCTGCTAATAAATCTGTTAACTTAATTTGCTACTCTGTCTAGAATTTTGCTCCGCATGTATTGAGCAGTTACCTAGGGTGCAATTTTTTAGATGCGTCTCCATCGAAGCGGCGATGCTCATAGAGTATTGGCAAATGGGAAGGTACGACTGTATAAAGAAATCAAAGCATATTTACAATCATGAAATATTCACGAAGGTTCTTCATCGCTTAATATTTCACTATTCCAAATATTGGAGAAACTATGAAAGGGCGAAACAAATGTCTGGTGTGTCAAATATTCACGTTCGGTTTGAGACAGCAACGTAAGGCTAGTTAAAGCAATTGAGAATAGTGTTGCGAAATAATTATTCAGCGAAAGTCTTGGGAGGAAATAGTGTTTATCGATGACCGCGTTAGAAATTCTATGGATCTATACAAAAGGGCAGGGGAACTTATTCCGGGAAAAACTCAGCTAGTCAGTCGCCGAGCAAGCCAATTTGCGGAAGGCGTGAGCCCCGTTTATGCAAAGCATGCCATTGGATCTAGATTTTTCGATGTTGATGATAACGAATATATAGATTGGAATAACTGCGTAAGCGCCATAATTCTTGGGCATGCAGATCCAGTGGTTACCCAGGCAGTTAAAACGCAGATCGATAAAGGTAGTTTGTTCACTGTAAATAGCCCTCTTGAGATTGAACTGGCCGAATTATTAGTTGAGCAGATTCCGAGTGCAGAAATGGTTCGTTACTGTAAAGGTGGTGGTGAAGCTTGTGCAATCGCAGTGAAGATCGCTCGAGGTACAACTGGACGCGACAAGATACTTTTCTGTGGCTACCACGGCTGGCATGATTGGTATCAGTCAGTGAATTATTTGGCTGACCCAAAGACGGGGGAATTCCCGATTATAGGAATTGAACCTATTGGCGTACCTAAAGTACTTGCAGGTACCGCCCTACCTTTTGAATACGGGGATATAGCTAACTTGGAGGAATTATTCAACCAAAACAAGGGAGAAATTGCGGCCGTAATGATGGAGCCCTTGCGGTCGGAAATGCCTCCTGACGGATATTTAGAGCAAGTAAAGGACATTGCGAATGCAAATGGTGCCCTCCTGATCTTTGATGAAGTATCTAGTGGCTGGCGCACTCGAATTGGCGGGATTCAAGAATACGTAGGAGTTACCCCTGATATGTCAGTCTTTGCTAAGGCTATAAGTAACGGGTTTCCTATGGGCGTTGTCGTAGGTTCAAAAGAATCGATGGAGTTGGCCGACCGAATGTTTATTTCCAGCTCCTACTGGAGCGATAACGTTGGCCTCGTGGCCTCCTTGACTACAATACAACAGCTATTACTAAGAGACTCGGTTACTCAATTTGAAGAAATTGGATCGAAGATGAGGTCAGCAATGAAAGAAGCTGTAAATTCGGTGGGGCTTCCTGCTGAAGTGCGCGGCTGGCATTTCAGATGTACTGTTGAATTTTCTCTTCCTGACGAATCGTTAAGGCAGGGAGTGAATACTTTGTTCATACAAGAAATGGCCCGTCAAGGTATACATACATTAAATAGTTTTATGCCAACTCTTTCACACACCGATAAAGATATACAGCAAACGGCAGAGGCAGCAGAAAAGGCTTTCACCGTAATTATGCGTGCCATGGAGGAAGGAATCGACAAGTTTCTAGATGCTGATCCCCGGCGAGAGCCATTCCGAAGATTTGTCACTTAGGGGAATCCAGAAACTCTAAAAACCCTGTCCCTTTACAACGGCATTGTTACTAAATCCGCAATTGTCGGTACCAATTTCTTATATAGCACGACACTCCCATGAGCTAGTAGATAAAAGATGTTCTACCTGAAGACGTCGGGGAGGATAGTTTTTGGATCAGACAGACGATTTGGTCCAATGCTTACAACTTATTTCCATCAGGGGATAACAAGAAAATTTCCATATGCGAGTTTTGATTAAGAAGAATACATTTGTCTCGATTACTATCGCGATGGTTTTTCTTGTGTTGCTTTTCATAATAAGGGAGCGGGTTTTGCTAGACAAATATTTTGTATATTTTCCCGACTCTAACTTGGCACATACGCCTTCAAATATTGGCCTTGATTATGAAGACGTGTACTTCACCACCAAAGACGGTTACAAACTACACGGGTGGTTCATACCTGGAAAGAATGATTTCACATTCGTTTGGTTCCATGGTAACGCGGGAAACATCGGTGATAGGTTGGATTATATTGAACTGCTCCACCACAATGTTGGGGCTGGCATATTAATATTCGATTATCGGGGATACGGGTTGAGTGATGGAGCTCCATCGGAACCTGGATTGTATTTAGACGGCCAGGCTGCGATAGAATTCTTAACTGCCCATTATTACCCTGAGAGTAGCCCAGAAAACATAATACTTCTCGGTCGCTCATTGGGAAGTGCAGTGGCTATCAAGCTGGCCTCGTTATACGACGTTCGCTCTTTAGTTGTCGAGGCCCCTTTTACTTCAATTGGCGCCTTGGCAAAGCATAACCATCCTTATTTGCCTGAAGTGCTTCTTAACAGGATTCTTAAAGCCCGTTACGATTCACGAGTCAATATGAAAAGTCTCCAGGTGCCTTTGATGGTAATTCATGGTGGCAGGGACTCTGTCGTCCCGATCACCATGGGTAGAGCACTTTATGAGTCAGCCGATGTACCTAAGTATTTTTACTCAGTTGATGGAGCGGATCACAATGATACCTACATCGTTGCGGGCGTTGATTATTTTGAACAGATCAAATATTTCATAGAGAGATTTCCAACCGAATAGGAATTGAAAATTCTACATGTCAATTCCCCAGTCTTTTAGTAATATTTTACAATTCTGAGTAATAGCATAATTTTTCCTGAGAATCCCAAGTTATCAGCAGCCCTATCGTCCCAACCCGTCAAAGTCATCTGTTCTATACTGTTGCGTTGATTTACGCAAATTAGTTAATCGTAATGCTACTATGCGTGAATAAAAGGATACGTTTTTATAAGGACAGGAAACACAATGTACTGGAAGCAAACCGAAGAAATGGATGATGTGCTATCAAAACAGATTCATTGCGGCACAGGAAAAATAAAACGAAGAAATCTGTTCGGCAAGCTTAGTAAACTCCCTATTAAATCGGAAATTTGGGAGCTGGAAGAAGGTGTTAGTGAAGGCGAACATAGCCATGAAGGGGTTCATCCCCTTGAGGAAATCTACTATTTTTTGGAAGGTCAGGGGTTAATGATCATCGATGGAGAAGATATTCCAGTTTACCAAGGAGATGCGATTATGGTGTCGCCTGAATCTAGGCGCGGATTGGTGAACACCGGCCGCAGCCTATTGAAATTAGTAATAATATGGGGACAACCCGCAAAGAGTCATGTTTAGCAACTAGCGAAGCATACCAGAGTGACTCCGGCTATCTGCCTAAAAGAACCAAAGATAAATGGCGAATTAGACGGCAAGATTCATTTCAAAGGAAATTCCTCTATGTCCGGGTGAGTCGATTAGGAAAAGTGAAGGTTCTATTAAGTTGAGTCTATTAAGTGTGAACTCAAAATATATTCGGTTTGCAGGCATAAAATGACTATCATGATCCGGGATACCACCATAGTGACAAGCAATCCTCAGCGAGAGTTACTCTACAACTCTGCCATTGTCGTCGATGGTGGCGAAATCACCGATATTGGCCCTACAGAGGAAATGGAATTACGATACTCAGGATGCGAACTTATCCAAGGTAGAGGGAAAGTAATCTTTCCTGGTCTGATAAATTGCCATACTCACCTTCTGGCTACAGCAGATAAAGGAATTCTAGAAGATTACGGATTCCCGACCACGCTACGATTTCCCACGACAGGGCGTGGACTTCTGGATTCAGATGAAAGCAACATATTTGCGTTATTGGCCTGTATCGAAGCTATAAGGAGTGGTACGACTACACTTTTGGAAATATCAAGCGATATTTTCGAATACGCGGAAAGCCTCAACTCAACGGGGCTGAGACTGTTGCTGGCTGAGAACTTGGCCGATGTCGATGGTTCGAAAGGAAGTCAGCTAGCTGGTGGATTTCGTCACGTCGGGGAATTTGAGTTTTCTGAAGCCAAGCGAGACGCCTCTTTAAAGAAAGGGTCAGATCTAATCGAAGCTTGGCACGGTAAGTCTGAAGGAAGAATACTCGGGTTTGTTGGCCCGCATGCTCCCGAAACAGTGTCGCCTGAACTTTTAAGAGCTTCAAAAGCAATGGCAGAGGATTATGCTGTCGGATATACGATTCACCTATCTCAGAGCTATAAAGAAATAGAGTTAATTAAAGGTCTAAGGGGAGTTTTACCCACACAATATTTGTATGCCAACGAATTTCTGAGTGACCGGTTAGTTGCCGCCCATTGTAGACATGTGGATAGTTCGGAGATAACACTTTTGGGGCGTTTTCAATCATCAATTTCTCATAACTCCGCTATCGGTGCTCGCCGCGGAGCCGCTGCTCCGATAAGAGAATTGTTATCAGCTGGATGTACAGTGGGAATGGGTTCTGACAATATGGCTGAGGATATGGTTGAGGTTATGCGGTCAGGGCTGTTCCATGAGAGGGTTCGCTGTAAAGATGAAATGTACCCTCAGCCTGAAGATGTCTTGGAATGGGCTACAAATGGAGGCGCGCAGGCTCTAGGAATATCCGAACATGTAGGTTCCCTACAGGCGGGGAAGAAAGCAGATCTATTCATTGTTGATATACGAAAGGCACATTTGGTTCCAACGTTAAGAATTGTTTCGGCGTTCATTCACAACGGCATGGCTTCTGATGTGACTGATGTGATGGTCGATGGAGTTTGGCTTATGCGTGACTCAAAACTAACTACCATTGATGAGGATGATGTAGTTTCTAGAGCTGAAAAAATTGGTCACAGAGTTTGGAATAAACTGGTAGACGATTATCCCGACATTCCCTTCCCGATAAAATTACCTCCTGGTCCATTATGACTCTTTATAGAGGACTCATTATGTTCAAAGTGAGATCTGCTGTAGTGAATCCGGCGATAGACTAAAGTTTGTGGGATTCGTGGGTGAGCTTTTAACTAACTGGGGTTGCTAGATTATGCAGAGAATAACGGGCGCGTCCGATTAACTATGTAGACGAGCGACAGCATTACGGGTACCTCTACCAGCACTCCAACCACGGTTGCCAAAGCCGCTCCCGAGTGCAGCCCAAATAGAGAAATCGCAACTGCAACAGCGAGTTCAAAAAAGTTTGAAGTGCCAATGAGACAAGCTGGTGCAGCTATATCATGGCTTAGTTTCAAGAGCTTTGATGTTACATAGCTAATAGCAAATATCCCGTAGGTTTGTAGAACCAGAGGGATCGCGATCAAAACTATTATTTGAGGTTTGTCTAATATGACCTCAGCCTGAAATCCAAATAGTAAAAGAACTGTTAACAATAAACCGAGTATTGACACCGGTTTGATTATCCCTAGGAATTTCTGAAGCTTTTCTTCGTTCTTGAAATCGATAAGCTGATACCTTGTCAAAATACCGGCAATGAGGGGAATTACGACATAGAGGGCGACGGAAAAAATGAGAGTCTCCCAAGGAATTTCAATACTTGATATGCTAAGTAAGAATCCCGCAATAGGCGCGAAAGCAAATATCATAATTATGTCGTTTATTGACACTTGAACTAGGGTGTAGTTCGGGTCCCCTCTTGTGAGTTGGCTCCATACAAACACCATGGTAGTACACGGGGCCACTCCAAGAAGAATCATTCCTGCTATGTATTCAGTCGCGGTGGATGGTTCTACTAAGTCGACGAACAGAACCTTAAAGAAAAACCACGCTAAGAAAGCCATGGTAAACGGCTTGATCAACCAGTTAACAGTCAAGGTCAATATCAACCCTTTTGGGCTCTTACCAACGTCCCTGATTGAGGAGAAATCTATCTGCGACATCATTGGGTACACCATCACCCAAATACAGATGGCAATAACGATATTTACATGAGCCCATTGAAGGTTTGCTGCGAAACGAAATATCTCTGGCATCCAATTACCAATCAATACTCCAGTCGCTATGCATAGTGCTATCCATATAAATAGATATTTTTGAAAAAACCCCATAGAAGGTCCTTCTCAGAAACTCAAATAATTGATCTGATAACTAAACTTAATGTACTGGTGATCAAACAAAAAGGGGAACTCTGTTTTTCTGACGCTGATGTTTATCCTGAACATTGAGATTTACCTAGAATTCATTTAATTTAGCCCGTACAACGAGGGTATCAGCCCGGTAGAGTCATTTATTTAGTAATCTTTACCAGATCCTCAAGCTTTTAATAAGATAAATCTTGATTGGATCGGACCTTTTTGCTAATTTGCGTTAGTATGAGCGCGTTATACGTGTCGTAAGAGATAACTCAAGATTGAGGAGGGACTCAACATGAAGGCTGTTGTTTACAAGAATCCTTTTGAGGTTGCAGTAGAAAATGTAGATGATCCTACTATTAAACATCCCAATGACGTGATAGTTAGGATCACCTCGAGTTGCATATGTGGGTCTGACCTTCACATGTATGAAGGAAGAACTGCAGCCGAGCCAGGAATTATATTTGGTCACGAAAACATGGGTGTAATTGAGGAAATTGGGTCTGCTGTAAAAACTTTGTCCGTTGGTGACAGAGTAGTCATGCCTTTTAATGTGGCTTGTGGATTTTGCAAAAATTGTCAGCGGGGGTTTACTGGTTTCTGTACTACAGTAAATCCCGGTTTTGCGGGGGGTGCATATGGGTATGTTGCAATGGGACCGTGGCCAGGTGGCCAGGCTGAATTCTTACAGGTTCCGTTTGCCGATTTTAACTGTTTGACTCTGCCAAAAGGAAAAGATTTTGAGGCTGATTTTGCACTACTTGCAGATATTTTTCCCACTGGTTATCACGGTGCAGAATTAGCAGACGTGAGCCCAGGTGAGAGCGTTGCAGTATTCGGAGCCGGGCCAGTAGGCCTGATGGCAGCATATAGTTCGGTTATCAGAGGAGCAGCTGAGGTATTTTGTATTGATCACGTCCAAGAACGTTTAGACAAGGCGGAAAGCATCGGAGCCATTCCCATAAATTTCGATAGCGGTAACCCTGTTGAACAGATTAGGGACATTAGAAGTGATACTGGCGTCGATAAAGGTATCGATGCTGTAGGTTATCAGGCCGCCGCGCAGGGCTCGTCGGCTGCTGGAGGCGAACAGGAAGAGATCCCAAACGTTGTCTTAAATCAGATGATTGAGGTCGTGAAGCCAACAGGAGCCTTGGGGATACCCGGGCTTTACGTTCCCTCTGACCCAGGCGGAGTGAATGAATCGGCGAAATCCGGACTACTCCTTCTGAGTTTTGGACGTTTGTTTGAGAAAGGTCTGAGGCTGGGAACAGGACAATGCAATGTAAAAAAATACAACGCGTATTTGCGAGATTTAATTATTGCTGGCAAAGCGAATCCCAGTTTTGTGGTCTCTCACGAAGTTTCTATTGATGAGGCTCCAGAAGCCTACCAAAAGTTCGATCAAAGAGTAGAGGGCTATACAAAAGTAATCCTTCAGCCATAACACGGTTGGACATAGTTCAGCCGTAAACGGTGATGTTAGTGATGAAAAGTGATGAGTAACGGAAACAAAGAAAGTTTCAAATGGGTGGACAAATGGGATAAGAGAGGGAACCGGTCACCCGAATCACTGCTTGGATGGGCGCATCCTGGCATGGCCACAACAAAGAAACAAAAGATAATTACGTGTGACAGTGGTGAATCAAGAATTCTGGTCCTCTCGGTAGAATGAGAGTTAGTTACTTCTTGGAAAGGGAACTTTGTAGATGCTCATGGCATTACTGTCGCACAAGAAGAAAGCCAGGAGGTTATATGGATCGCTGACAATGGATCCAAAAGAGAATCTCAGAAACTTCGGTTGCAGTAGATGAGATTGGTTAGGGTGGAAGTGGGGATATATGGGTATCAGACGGTTATGGCGCAAACCTAGTCCATAGGTATTCACGTGATGGTGAGTACAATTTTACGATTGATGGGTCACATGGAGCCGGTCATTTCAATTGCCCACATGGGATATTCATTGATAGACGACGAGACTTAGTAGTTGACAGAGCAAATTCTCGTATACAGGTTTTTGATCTTGAAGGCAGATTTATTCGTTCGCTCGGATCGGATTTTTTGACCACACCCAGCGGCTTTTCAACTTACAATCAAATTATGATCATTGCCGAACTTAACTTCCGGCTTGTCCTTATCGACGATTCTGACAATTTCATATTTGTTCATGGACGAAAAAGCGCCCAACTATTTAGGCTGGCCGAACGAACAAACAGAGAATGGAACTCTTTCTAGGCCTTCTACTTTGGCTCCTTATAAATTCAATAGTCCCCACGGCATTACAGTAGACAGTATCGGAAGCATATATGTAGCCGAATGGCTTATAGGTGGCCGAATAACGAAATTGAAGAAAATAAAATACGATGTTTAATTGGCCCATTTAGTGGATTCGTTAGATAAATTTACGACTAAATAATTCGGATAATTACGAGGACCTTATATCTCAAAGTTTTGTTGATTAATCGACTAGGAAGATGATATGCAAATAGGAAACCATCAACATAATTACCAATGGACTGAGAAATGGGGACAGATACCGGACACTGATAGTGCACGCGAAGGGTGGGCCCATCATGGAATAGTAGTCAGCAATACAAGCAATGTAATCTCTTTTCATCAGGGTGAAAAAAGTCTAATTACTTTTGACTCTAACGGGACTTTAGTTGATTCCTGCGCAACTTCGGTCCAGAACGCGCATGGAATGACTCTAGTCCAAGAAGGTGACGACGAATTTATCTGGTTGGCGGACAATGTTTCAGGGCAAGTGGTCAAAGTAGACTTGGGCGGGAATGTGGTTGCTAATATTAGCCGGCCTGACATAGAAATCTATGCATCGGGAGGGAAATATTCACCGACGGACGTAGCTGTTTACGAAGAACGATTAGGTGGTAAAGGAGAGATAATAGTAACGGATGGATATGGGAGTAGTTGGGTCCATTGTTACGATAGAAATGGAAACCATCAAACGAGCATAGACGGTTCAGAGGGATCAGGTGGAACATTCTCCACGCCCCATGGAGTTTGGATAGACAGACGAAAATCGGATCCTGAATTGTATATTGCAGATCGGAGCAACGGACAAATACAGGTTTACACACTCGACGGAGCATTTTTGCGTTGCTTTGGCACAGCCCCAGGCGCCGACTGGTTGCATAGCCCAAGTGGGTTTGCAGCATGGGGGGAATACTTAGTAGTAGCTGAGCTAAGAGGATCAAGAGTGACTCTGTTAGACAATAATGACGAGCCTTCAGTTTATCTTGGCGAAAATACCGGGGCATTCAAATTTAATGAAGGTTGGCCTAATGTTCCTCATGAAACCTTGACTCCCGGCAAGTTCAATAGTCCTCACGGAATAGCAGCAGATCATGAAGGAAATATTTTTGTCGCAGAATGGCTTATTGGGGGGAGAATTAACAAACTCACTCGGTCAAGCTAAAAGTTTTCAAGAGATTCTATAATAGGAAAACCTCATACAAGCTTATGTGCAGTTACTGTAGAGCCGATACCCTGAGCTTTTTGGGACTACTGTCAAAAAGAAATATTACTCCGAACAATAATGATTCTAACAAGCGACTCCAACTATTCTAATCAGATTCCTATGGTTACATTGAAATCTTAGGTTTGGCTTGAAATCTGCCCGTGAGTTTCAATGGCTTCTTTCAATAAAGTTTCGTTATCGCTACCTGTAAATAGAATATGTCCCATCTTGCGTCCTGGTCTCACAGCTTCTTTTCCATAGAAATAAAACCTTGCGTAATCATTTCCCATTACAGCGTTTGCAACGTGTGGTTTTAATAGGGTCGTTGCTTCTTGACCCAAAATGTTGAGAAGAACAGAATCCCCGTTTCTTATCGGGTTAACCAGTGGGAGATCGCAAAGTGACCGAACCTGAAGCTCATATTGCGAAACGGAAAAAGTGTCAATGGTGTGATGCCCGGAGTTGTGGGGCCTCGGAGCGATCTCATTCACTATCAGATCTCCATTATTTAGTAAGAACATCTCAACGCAGAAAACGCCCGAATCACCTATGCTTTGGACAACTTCCCGTGCGAGTCGTTGTGCGGATTCCGTGATACTTTTTTCTATTCGCCCGGGCGAAATGCTGATGTGCAAAATACCGTCTTCGTGAATGTTTTCTGTAGGAGGATAAGTAACACAATTTCGATTGCTACTAATGGAAACAACGACAGAAAGTTCCATCATGAAAGGAACTATTCGTTCTACTACCCACGGCCCATCTCCTGTAATCACGTTCAGAACAGATTTTATGCTTTTTCTATCTGAAATTCGCCATTGTCCGTGGCCATCATATCCCTCGGTTGCAGTCTTAATTATCCAGGGAAGAGGTAAACTTAAATTGTGGAGTTCCATCTTTGAATCCACGACTTCATAATCTGCAACAGGGAATCCTTGGCCCGTTAGAAAACTTTTCTCTAAAGTCCGATTCTGCGCCAATCGCAGACTTCTGCTGCCAGGCCGTACTCTCAATTCTTGTTCTAGAATCTCCACAAGAGAGGCCGGGACATTTTCCCATTCCAAGGAAACACAATCCACAAAACGTGTGAATTGCTTTCTAGTCTCCTTATCGTCGAAGCCTCCGTCGAAAGAAATGGATGCGAATCTTTTTGCAGGCGCGTTGGGAGAAGGGTCCCACACACATACCTTGTAACCCAATCGCAGGGCTGCTTCCGCAAAAAATCCACCTAATTGACCTCCACCTAGCATTCCTAATGTGCTACCCGGAAGAATTGTTTTCTCAGCCTTCACTTTTGAACAGATCCCTTAGATGCTGGATCCGCGAGAACTGTGTCTGTCAGGGTTTTTCTCCATCGTCGCAATCTGTCTCGTAATAAATCATCATGAGTGGCTATTATTTCAGCAGCCAAGATAGCCGCATTCTCTGCCCCGCCGATCGCGACAGTGGCGACAGGAATACCCCTAGGCATTTGTACTATAGAAAGAAGTGAGTCTATCCCTTTGAGGTTTTCTAAGGGGACTGGAACGCCTATCACGGGCAGAATTGTCTTAGAGGCCAGCATACCGGGAAGATGAGCCGCGCCTCCTGCACCCGCGATGATGACTTTTATGCCCCTCTCTTCTGCAGTCTCTGAATATTCAAATAACCAATCTGGAGTGCGATGTGCTGAAACCACTCTGAGTTCACTCGGTATAACAAGTTCATCTAATATTTGGACTGATTTCTTGAGTATCGGAAAGTCAGATGTGCTACCGCCTAGCACGCCTACTGTCGGAGAAACATCCGGATTGTGACTGGTCACTAGTGCCTCCTCAGATGAACTAATGAGTAAGATTCAGATGATAAATCCCCACTTAGCTCAATGTTTTATAGCTGGCAATATCTATATTTCTGGCTCTAATTTCTTGGCGTTGATGAAATCCTCATAGCTTTGAGAATCTCTCCCAAGCATTTGATTCACTATGCTTCTATGCCTGTAGGCAGACCAATATAGAGAATCTAGGTTTATAGCCTCAGTTAGATCATTGAGAGCTTTTTCAAGCTCTCCGATGTCTGAATAGGCAAGACCCCTATTATGGAAAGCATCCTTATATTCAGGATCTAAATCAATAGCTTTTGAAAAATGTGGAATAGCTTGGTCAAATTTGCCTAAACATAGCTTTGCAACCCCTATGTTATTCCAGGTTAAGGCATGTCCCGGCTCTATGGAGGCAGCCAATTCGTAATTCATAAGAGCTTCTGTATGCTTCCCGGCATTAGCCAGAATATTTCCTTCGGTAAAAACTGAAGTCCAATCGACATCTTCCATTAACTTCTCTCCAAAAACTCCCGCCTTGTTAAATCGCCCTTCCAAGCGAAAACCGTTTCATAGATTTGGTGTGTAGGCCATTCATATGTTAACCGCTAGTGTCACCCTATTGTAAGATTGATGAGTCATGAAAGAGATTAAGGTCGAAGATTTGCACAATCAGCTCCACGAGTTGCCGGGGGGGCCTGATTCATCAATGGCTTACTTTGCCAGGAAAGAATCTTTAATAGGTAGCATACGTAATTTGCTGAGTGGAGCCGGATTCGCTTCCGCTGATTATCCTGTTATAGAGCCCACCGAACTATTTATAAGAAAGTCTGGGGGAGGCATCACCGGACATCTATATTCCTTCATTGACCCAGGCGGAAATAAGGTAAGCCTTAGGCCTGAATTTACTTCCTCGGTCATCAGGGAGTATTTAAAAGAACCAATAGATACAGAAAATGTCGTGAAGCGTCAATATTCAGGTCCTGTGTTTCGATACAATGATGTTTCCACGGGGAATACTCTCAGGCAGTTCACTCAACAGGGTTGTGAAATTATCGGTGCAAGCACCACAGATCTCGATGCAGAGATTCTTAGGCTATCACTTGCTGCGCTCTCTGAAGCGGGTATCAAATCGGTTACAGTGAGGCTTGGCAATGTAGGCGCAATAAGAAAACTTCTTGAAAGTTATGGTTTGAGCGAAGCGATCTGCCTATACATCTTCTCAAATGTTGGAAAGTTAAATCAGAACCCAAAAAAATTGAATGGCATATTGTCCCATGCCGTCAGTTTAGGGCTTGTGAAAGAAAACGAGCACCGTTCTGGTTCAACAAAAGAAGATGGTTCAAAAGCGGAGTCGATGGAGTTAGTACAATCTCTTATGGCTGAAACTCTTTCCGGAAACACTGGAAGGAGATCCAGGTCGGAAATAGTAGATAGATTGTTAAAGAAAAATTCCGAACTAATTGGCGTTGATGTTTTGGAATCCTCACTTCAGGACCTTTCCGGATTTCTCAATCGAATGGCTGGAGACTACAAATCGATTGAGGTGAAGTCGAATAATCACGTTATCGATATAGAACAGATGAAATATGTGAGTGATTTAATGAACGTTGTTGGCGATATTGGAGGTCTGGAAGTGAGGTTTGACCTAGACTTCGCATCTCAAAGGGGCCTAACGTATTACACAGGATTTATTTTCGACCTTATCGTAGGCACGGCATCTGGACCTTTATCGCTAGGGGGCGGCGGTAGATACGATGGGCTTGTACGGTCACTAGGAGGCGATAAGGATGTTGGCGCTGTGGGATTCGCGGTGAACGTAGATTCGATTATTAGATACCCAGAAACAGTAGGTTAGATTTCAGTGGTAACTTTAGGTTCTGATGCTGTCCTGAAGGTCGCCATTCCAAGCGATGGCGCCTTATACGAATCCACTCTTCTGTTTCTCGATTCTTGTGGATTACGAGTAAATCAGGAGAACCGCCGGAGATACACGGCAAGCATTCCTTTCTTAGAAGGAGTTTCGGTAATTTTCCAGAGAAGCGCGGATATCACGGACAAAATTGAAGAAGGTAGTGCAGATCTTGGAGTCCTAGGCCACGACAGATATTTGGAACTTAGGAAAGAAGATAGACTTACCAAAGTTGTGATGAGAAATCTAGGATTCGGAGCCTGCTCTCTCGCTCTTGGGATTCCTGACTCTTGGATAGATGTTAGTTCAATAGCAGATTTAGCTGATCTAGCCGCCGAATTTCACGACAAAGGAGAAAGTTTGAGGATAGCCACGAAATCGCCTCGGTTGGTAGAGGGATTTTTACTTTCTAATGGAATAAGCCACTTTTCCTTGGTGCAGTCGAGCGGAACTTTGGAGGTAGCTCCGGCGATGGGTTTCGCAGACATAATTGCGGATATAACTTCTTCAGGTACGACAATGAGGGAAAATCATCTAAAAACTATTCAAGGCGGAACGGTAATCGAATCAGAAGCGTGCCTTATTGCAAATAAAAATACGATTACAGGAGATTCTAAGAAGTTGGTGCTAGCCAACAGATTTATTGAAATAATTCATGCACATATGAATTCAAAGGAACATTTTCTCGTCACTGCTAATATTCAGAGTGAATGCGTTGATGAATTAGCGAGGGACATATTAAAACGTTCAGTTGTGGAAGGCCTTATAGGCCCGACAATTTCTAAAGTTTACTCTATCGATTCAGTAGATTGGTATGCTGTCACGGTTGTGGTTGATCGGAGCAGCCTTATGGAATCAGTTCGAAATTTCAGAGAAATGGGTGCCTTGAGCATGACAGTTACCCAACCAAACTATGTGTTCCAGTCAGAAAGTGATAATTCCGGCCGACTCATTTAGGTAGAGTTGTGCCAAACCTGCCCACTCACATTCATTTTTCCCTACGGGTATTAGGGGATATATTAGGTTTAGATGTTAAAGGTAACTTGCCCGCTTATCTCTTTGGGTCGACGGCGCCAGATATCCGCGCGATAACAAAGAAAGATAGGTCCGTCTATCACTTTGTCGCACTGGATTTTTCGGAAGTAGGAGAGGGGCCAGAGAATCTGACTCGCGAATATCCTTCATGGTCAGATCTCTCAAATACGAGCGCTGAATCTCGAGCATTTATCGCAGGCTACGTCTCTCATTTGATTTTGGACGAGACCTGGATAACGAAAATGTTTAGGCCATATTTTGAAAATTCACATATGTTTCCACGAAGGTTCCAAGCGTTAGTTATGGACAGAGCGATGCAATTAGAACTTGATAGGGCGTACTGGGGGTCTATGAAACCACATCTGGCTGACATCCAGAAGTATCGGGTAGATCTAGATATAGATTTTCTGAACGGTGAGCCCCTGAATAGTTGAAGGGATTGGATATTAACGCTTCTCGGAGCCGATTTTTCGTGGGACAGGCTCCTGTTTATGGCAAAAAGAATTGCCAAGGGTGAGGATTCACATCCAGCGATTGCGTATGCTGAGGAATTCATTTCGGATCCTGAGCAGAGTATTGAAAATATGCTAAACGCATTGCCCAAGGGGATTCTTCATGACTTTGAGGAATTGGCCACAAACAATATCGTTAATTCTGTCAACAGGTTTATTAGATGAGGTTGACTAGTGACGCCAATGAAGCCAGGAGGATTCTCTTAGAAAATAGAGGTCTAGATATAGGTGATTCAACCGGTTTGGTGTCAGATTCCGCACAAAATGTTTTTGGCAGATCAATGACTCTCGTCGAATACGTTCAAAGAATAATTGATGATGTTAGAGATGGGGGTGATTCTGCTATACAAAACATCAATGAGAAAATTGATGGCTATCGTCCAGAATCGCTTGTTGTTTCCCAAGAAGATATTGAAGCAGCATATTGCAGGATCGATTCAAATCTCAGAGAAGCCTTAGAGTTTTCTGCACAAAGAATAAGTGAATACCATGAGTTATGTAGAATCGAAGACTGGAATGACGAATCTAAAGGATACGGCCAAAGGTTCATCCCAGTATATTCAGCCGCCTCATACGTTCCTGGTGGTACAGCTAAATATCCTTCGACTGTTCTGATGACTTCGATACCAGCGCAAATAGCTGGTGTTAAACAAATATCTATCACATGTCCGAGCAACCAAGGTAAGAATCCTCCAGACTCTGTTTTAGCTGCCGCCCACATTGCAAAAGTTGACTGTGTTTACGCAATTGGAGGAGCTCAATCAATCGCTGCATTAGCGTACGGTACTGAAACTGTGAATGCTGTGGACATGATTTGTGGCCCCGGAAACATATTTGTTACATTGGCAAAGAAATTGGTCTATGGGGATGTTGGTATAGATGGACTTTATGGGCCTACCGAAACTGTGATACTGGCAGACAGATCAGCGAACCCAGTCATATGTGCTGCGGACCTACTTGCGCAAGCAGAACATGACATTCTCGCGAAGCCGGTGCTGATCACAACGTCAGTATCATTTGCAACAGAAGTCAGTCATCAGATAGAAAAGACTCTTAGTCGAATGAGTCGATCTGAAATCGCAGGCCGGTCTATCCATGAACAAGGTGTGATAGTGGTAGTAGAAGATTTGCAAACTGGAATAGACATTTCAAATGAATTTGCACCAGAGCACTTAAGTATAGTCACAGAGGATCCAGAGTCCTTAGTACCTCACGTTAGAAATGCAGGCATGGTGTTCTTAGGTGAATTTTCACATGAGGTTCTTGGTGACTACGGGGCTGGTCCAAGCCATGTTATGCCTACTGCAGGGACTGCTAGATTCAATTCTGGCTTAGGGTTGCATAGCTTTCTAAAATACGTTCCAGTTGTAAGTTTAAGTCGAAAGGATGCCTTTAAGATAACAGAGGCTGCCTCTGTTATCTCTCGGGAAGAGGGATTAACTGGTCATGCTGAGGCGGCAGAGATACGGCGTGAGCTCCATTAGGAATGGATAAAGACAGAGAGAGACTGTGAAATGAATTTAAAAAAAATAGAAAATCTTGTCCGTGCACATTTGGTCGACGTAGAGACCTACGATGCGATGGACGCTCCAGAGGCGCTTGCGAAAAGGGCTGGTATTTCAGAAGACCAGATCATCAAATTAAATGGCAATGAAAACCCCTACGGCGGATCGCCTGACGCGGTCGCAGCCGTGGCTCAAGTACCTTTACATATTTATCCTGATCCCAACCAGTTAAGGATGAGGGAAGCTCTTGCTAGTTATACAGCTGCTCAACCGGAGAACATAGTTGTAGGAGCTGGGGCTGATGAGTTGATAGACCTCTTGTTCCGTCTCTTTATATCGCCGGGTGATAGGATTTTGGATTTTGAGCCAACATTTGGTATGTACAGTTTTTGCGCTAGGGTCTCAGGCGCAGAGATTGAATACGTTCAACGAGACTCAAGATTTCAGATAGATGTCTCTAGGGTCACAGAAAAAATCACCAACAATACTAAGCTTATATTTGTCACATCCCCTAATAATCCCACGGGAAATATTGTAGATGAAGATCAGGTCTTACAGCTTCTTGAAACAGGTCTTGTAATTGTGGTGGATGAAGCTTACTTCGAGTTCTCACAGACTACAGTTCAACACCTAGTTGAAAGATTTGAGAATTTGATAATTCTCAGAACCTTGAGTAAATGGGCAGGATTAGCAGGATTAAGGGTTGGTTACGGAATAATGCACTCTAAGGTTGCTAAGTATCTTATGGGGATTAAACCACCGTATAACGTAAACGTTGCTGGGGAAGCGGCCTTGATTGCTTCCCTGAAAGATTCTGAGTACCTTTTGAGGAATGTAGAAAAAATAATTCACGAAAGGGAGAGGTTGTTTAGTATTCTGGATCGCATTGCGGGTGTTAAGCCTTGGCCATCGAAAGGAAACTACATCCTATGCGAATTCGGGGAAAATGAGTCTGAAAGGATATATCAGGAGCTCGCATCGAAAGGTATATTCGTAAGGAATTTTCCTTCGAGTCGCCTTCGTGATTGTTTTAGGATAGCTGTAGGTAAGCCTGAGGAAAGTGATGCTCTAATTAAGGCCCTGAAGGAAATAATGTAGATAATTCGAATAAGGTTGGTTATATGAAGAGAGTTTCACAGTCAGCTAGAGAAACCCAGGAAACAAAAATTTCCGTGTCGGTTTGTTTGGATGGTAGTGGAAAATATGAAATACAGACCGGAAACGGTATGTTTGATCATTTGCTAGCACAAATAGCTAGGCATGGTCTAATAGATCTTACTATTCTTGCTGAGGGCGATATTCAGGTGGGCTGGCATCATATAGTGGAAGACACGGCGATTGTCTTGGGTAAAGCTTTTAAAGAGGCCGTCTCAGATGGTGCAGGCATAGTTCGAATGGGACATAGTTACGTTCCTCTTGACGAAGCACTCGTCCTAACAGTTGTCGACTACAGTGGCCGAGGATATTCTGTGATCGATGCCCCAATGACCGAAAGTGATCTAGGCGGATTGCCTGCAGATTTGATTCGTCATTTTATGGAAACTCTTTCACGGGAAGGGGGATTCAATTTACACGTTAGAGTTCTTGCTGGAATGAATAATCATCATATAGCAGAAGCCACTTTCAAGAGCCTGGCTAGATCCCTAAAGGCTGCGCTTTCAAACGACCCGCGACAAGAGGGAGCGATAGCAAGTACCAAGGGGACTATAAGTCAGTAATCTATCAGTCGTTCTCTGGTGACAACTCGAAGCTGTAATCCTCAATAACAGGATTAGAAAGAAGTTGTTGGCACATATCACTGACAGATTTTTCCGCTGAATTCAAGTTTTCCGCTTCCAATTTAAGTTGGAAATATTTTCCTGATCTTACAGCTCTAACATTGTTGAAACCCAATTGATTCAAAGCTCCGGCGATTGTGAGGCCTTCGGGGTCGCTTACCGTAGGTTTAAGGCTAACAAATATGCTGGCTTGAAGACGCATTCTAATTCGCGTATGGCTCTGGAGCATTCTTTGAATTGTGGTGAGAATCTATAAACTCAATTATCCTATCTTTATCAAATGCATCAAATGAATCTATAAATGTCCAGGCCGTGAGCGAAATTCGTTGTTTTGTCCCTGGATAGGGTGATAGGAGAACTTTCATGCCCTCGTTTCGCGCTCTTTGTATGATTTCGGTGAGACTCTCTACTAATTTCGGGCAACTTGGAGCGCAGCTATAAGTGATGGATATGCCTCCATGCTCCAAATTATGAAGCCTCTTTTCTTCAGGAATAAATGTTTGGTGGATGCCCCAACTCACTGGAGCTAGCGGTTGCGGGTAATGCCATCCGGATGTTGCAGGTTGCGAATTGTATGCTGGATGTTCCTCGCCTTCCTCGATGTGGTGAGTTCCTTGATCTTCAACCTTTTCACCCGGCCCGTCCGGGGAACCGGAGATTGGATTTCCAAGGCTACCGACCATCGGCATTATGAGTCCTAAGATCAGTAATAGGGCTACAACTCCAACTGCGATACCGATTCCCCAACGGGTAACTCTACTGCGATTTTGCCGCCTTGACCTTCTTGCAGCACGTGCCTGCGTCGGGGTTAGTCTGTTCTTACTGGTTGACATTACTTAATCTACCTATTTGAGGTTACGGCCCGTAATTTTAACGAATGCGTCTTCATATCGCACTGCAGTTTTTGACACTATTTCAGCGGGTAAGTCAGGTGCTGGTGGTTCTCGATTCCATTTTTGGCTGTTCAACCAGTCTCTTACGAATTGTTTGTCGAAATTTGGTTGAATACTGCCAGGCTGATAACCATCCCTATCCCAGAACCGACTGGAATCCGGGGTGAGAAGTTCGTCTATTAATGTGATATTACCGTCGATTAACCCAAATTCTAACTTGGTATCGGCGATGATGATACCTTTATTTAGAGCGAACTCATGTGCGAAGTCATATATCTTTAGAGTGATATTCTGTAATTTGCCTGTAAGCTCGGCGCCTATTAGATCTGCCATGTGTTCCACGCTAATGTTCTCGTCATGACCTTCTTCCGCTTTAGTCGCTGGAGTGAATATAGGGCTAGGGAACAAATCGCCTTCTACCATTCCTGATGGGATCTTTAAGCCAGCCACGGTACCTGCGTCTGAATACTCCTGCAGTGCGCTACCGGTGATGTATCCCCTTGCGACACATTCGATGTCGATTCTGTCAGCCTTCCTTACATACATGGACCTTCTTTTTATTGATTCAGGAAGGTCTGTTGCTCTATCAAGCCCCATTTGTACAAGATGATTTGGAACAATGTGTTCCGTTTGAGCAAACCAGAATGCCGAAATTTGGTTAAGAACAGCACCTTTACCAGGAATTGCATTTGGGAGAACAACGTCATATGCCGAGATTCGATCTGTAGACACCATTAATAGTAGTCCGTTTCCCGCATCGTGAGTATCACGGACCTTACCACTATAAATCAGGTCTGGCATCGTAGATTCTATAAGTACGTCGGAAGGATGGGTCATAGGCCAGCCTTTTTGTATATGTCGTCCACAAATTCAGTGTATTTTTCATAATCGAAGAGGCTCTCTAATTCGGAAGCAGTCACAAGGTCAACTACACGCTGGTCGGAGGATATCAAGGATCTAAAGTCACCACTTTCGTCCCAAGTCTTCATGGAGTTCTCCTGAACGATTTCATAAGCAGATTCTCTACTTAGGCCTTTCTCAACTAGCAATAACATAGTTTTTTGTGAGAAAACCAACCCTTTTGTTAGCTCCATGTTTGCGAGCATCCGCTCCTTGTGCACAACAAGCCCTTTAATCACCTCATTTAAAAGGTTTGTAATGTAGTCTAGGGCCAGACAGGAGTCCGGAAAAATCAGACGTTCGGCAGAAGAGTGACTGATATCTCTTTCTCCCCATAATGCGACATTTTCCATAGAGGTAACGGCGTGGCCTCTTATCAGCCTTGCTAGCCCACATATCCGTTCCGTGAGCTCAGGGTTTCTTTTATGAGGCATCGAAGAGGAACCAGTTTGTCCTTTGCTGAAGGGCTCCTCTACTTCTCTAATCTCCGTTCTCTGGAGCCCACGTATCTCTGTCGCGATTTTTTCCAACGTTGCGGCAATTAATGCGAGTGTAGTCACAAAATGAGCATGCCGATCTCTTTGTATAACTTGGTTTGAAATCGGCGCAGGTTCAAGTCCCAACTGAGCACAAACGGAAGCCTCTATGTCTGGTGGAGCAGTAGCATGAGTACCAACCGGACCAGATATTTTTCCTACAGCTACAGATTTTTTGGCATCTGAAAGTCTTTTACGGGCTCTTTTCGTCTCATCCCACCAAAGGGCGACCTTGAGTCCGAACGTCACAGGCTCAGCATGGACACCGTGGGTTCTCCCAATCATTAAGGTATTCTTGTGCATGAGAGCTTTTTCTTTGAGAGAGTTTTCTAGGCCCATTAGCTCTTCGTCTAGCAGCTCGCTTGCCTCTACTAATTGTAAACTGGTTGCTGTATCCCACACGTCACTTGTTGTAAGCCCTTGGTGCAACCATCGTCCCTCTCTCCCTAAGCCGGCTGTAGTTGATTGTAGAAATGCAGTCATGTCATGTTTAGTGCGTTTCAAAACCTCTCTGAAAATGTCAAAATCATAGCTAGCTTCCCGTATCTTCCTTATGTCTTCATCGGGAATAAGTCCTTTAATGGCCCACGCTTCACACACGGCAATTTCAATAGATAACCATTTATCGTATTTGTTTTTGTCTGACCACACTGCAGACATATATGGTCGCGAGTACCTTTCAATCATTTCCCTATCCTAGCTACATTATCTAAACGAGTCTCCTAGATTCCAAGAGCAATATCATCCCTGAAATAGGAGTTTTTGAACTCAATCTTTTTTATGTTCCCGTATGTGTTCATTTTGGCCTCATTCAAATTCCTGCCCTTGGAACTGACCGACAGAACCCTTCCACCGCTAGTATTGAATGTGCCGTTTGTTGACAGAGTTGTCCCGGCATGAAAAACCGTGGATTTGTCTGACACATTTTCTAGCCCAGTTATTGGGAACCCAGTGTCGTATGTTGCAGGATATCCCTCAGAGGCTAGAACTACCGTGACACACGATTCTTCTGACCATTTGACCTCAACAGATTCTAGATCACCGTCTATGCAAGCCATAGACATTTCAAGTATATCGGCTTCTAAAAGAGGCATAATAGTTTGAGTTTCAGGGTCGCCGAGCCGGCAGTTAAATTCTAGTACCTTGGGACCAGACTCAGTCACCATAAGACCCACAAAAAGTACACCTGAGTATTCGTTATGGATTCTTTGCATCCCGAGAAGGGTTTTTTCTACTACTTCTTTGCCGATCTGATCTTCTAAACTGGGGTTCCAAAATGGGGCAGGGGAGTATGCTCCCATGCCACCTGTATTTGGACCTTTATCGTAATTTCGAATTCGCTTATAGTCACATGCCGCCACAAGTGGTGAAATTGTTTTACCGTCTGAAAAAGCGAAGACGCTTAATTCTGAACCGGTAAGATACTCTTCTATGACCAAACTATCACCGGATTTGCCAAAGATTCGCTTCACTACGATGTCGTCGATAGCCGTTCTCACCTCTTTCACGGACTCACAAATGTAAACGCCTTTTCCGGCTGCTAGACCATCGGCTTTCAAGACTACGGGTAACCCGAAGGCATCGGCGGCTCGGACCGCTTCATCTCGAGTATTTACTGTTAATGAATCTGAAGTCGGAATGTCGTTGTCTTTCATGAAAGTTTTGGCGAATGTTTTGCTCCACTCGAGCTGAGCTGCTCTCCTATTAGGGCCAAACGCCTTGAGCCCAACAGCACTGAATTTATCGACGAGCCCAGCTGCTAGAGGGACTTCCGGACCGACGATGGTCAAATCTATGTTTTTTGATGTTGCGTATTCAGATAGCCCATTAATATCGCTGTCTTGAATAGATAAGTTGGTGCCTACTGAGGCAGTTCCTGCATTTCCGGGAGCTATGAAAAGTTCTTCCAATAATGGACTCTGGTCAATTTTCCAGGCCAAAGCATGTTCCCTTCCACCGCTGCCCACCAACAGGACTCTCATAGGCTTCTCCTAGATTTTCTAAAGTGACTTTGTAGTACGCGGACATTGATACGGAGTGATTATTCCCATTCAATGGTGCCGGGAGGCTTGCTAGTGATATCGAATACAACTCTATTGACATCAGGAACTTCATTTGAGATGCGGCTCGATATTCTCGATAACACATCATATGGCAGCCGAGCCCAGTCCGCTGTCATCGCGTCGTCACTTTTTACTGCCCTAATCGCAATCACATGGCCATAAGTTCTGAAATCACCGGTTACTCCCACTGATCTTGTATCCGTAAGTACAGCGAATGTCTGCCATAATTCTCGATATAAGTTATTCGCTTTAATCTCATCCATAACTATCCAGTCGGCAGCTCTCAATACTTCTAACTTGTCGTGAGTGACTTCACCGATAATTCTTATTGCGAGGCCAGGCCCAGGGAACGGTTGACGATAAACCATTTCCTCAGGAAGCCCGAGTTCTAGTCCCACATCTCTAACTTCGTCCTTAAATAAGTACCTGAGAGGCTCTACTAGTTCCATCTTCATGTGTTCTGGTAGTCCGCCCACGTTATGGTGAGTCTTTATGGTGGCAGAAACGCTATTCTCCGCGGTTTTGCTCTCTATTACATCAGGATAAAGAGTCCCCTGTGTTAAGAAGTCTACCTGTCCAAGTTCGGCAGCCTCTTCATCAAAAACGTTAATAAATTCGTTTCCTATAATCTTTCTTTTCTGTTCCGGATCGGTAACGCTTTTCAAAGCGCCTAAAAATCGTTCAGTCGACTCGCTAAATACGAGGTTTACATTCAAGTATTTCTCGAACGTATTCCTCACTCTCTCCGGCTCTTCCCTCCTCATCAGGCCATTATTCACAAATATGCAGGTAAGTTGGTCTCCGACAGCCTGATGGACTAATGTGGCAGCCACTGCTGAATCCACTCCACCTGAGAGCGCACATATTACCTTTCCGTCACCAACCTGCTCTCGGATTCTGGCAATGGATTCTCGGACAAAATTACCGGAAGTCCAGAACTTTCCCATCCCACAAATTTTGTATAGGAAATTGTCAATTATCTCCACTCCATGAGGGGTATGTGCAACCTCTGGATGGAACTGAATGCCTAACATTCCATTGTCATTCCCAATCACGGCGATAGGAGCATTATCCGTGTAGGCCTTGGCAGAAAATCCAGGCGGTAGTTCGGTTATTTGATCCGCATGGCTCATCCAAACCGGCAAGGAAGCTGGGAGGCCACTTAAAATCGGTTCATTTGATGAATTCTGATGAAGTACGGCGTGACCATACTCCCTTTTGTTAGCTGGGACTACTTTACCCCCGAGCTGATGAACCATAGCTTGCATCCCATAGCATATTCCTAAGACGGGTAACCCGCTTTCATAGACCCATGTCGGGGCCAAAGGAGCGTTATCATCGTAAACACTTGCAGGTCCGCCAGAGAGTATTATTCCCCTAGGATTCAATTCTTTAACGGAATTCCAAGTTGTGGAATGAGGGATAATTTCGCAGTAGACTTTGCTTTCACGGATTCGTCGAGCAATTAACCTACTGTACTGGGATCCAAAATCAATGATTAACAAAGATTCTCTCTGCGGGACGTGACTGGATTGCTCTGGGCTGCCACGGCTCACTTTCTCTTGAGCGATTTCAAGGTAAGCTGATACCTCCAGATCGTCACTGGAAGTTATTCTACGAGTAGGATCAGTTGGTGTGTCTGAAGACATATGATTTCCGAAATAAGGCTCCTGTGCCGTGCTATACTCCCACCATTCTGACTGAGGGTTTCACGCTATTACGCAGGTACTTGCGATAAGTGAAGAGTCTTTGTCCCTCGCCGCCAATATTTTATTAGAAGGCGGTGTGGTTTGCATACCCACCGATACAGTTTATGGACTTGCCGCGTCTGTCTCATGTAATGAAGCAATAAATGAGGTTTTCATTATAAAAAATAGATCTGAGAAGAGTCCGATTCCCGTTTTGATCAACTCAGAAAACCAACTGTCTTTGTACGTAGATGATTTTCCTAAAATGGCCCGGATTCTAGCGCATGAGTTTTGGCCCGGATCACTAACCATAGTTCTAAAAAAGTCGGCGCGACTACCTGACGCTCTGTCAGGAGGATTGGATACAGCAGGTTTCAGAGTGCCAGCGCATGAGGTACCCAGATTGCTTTGTTCAACTACAGGATCTGCTTTAACTGGCACAAGCGCTAATAAAAGTGGGTTTCCGCCAGCGAGAAGCGCGAAACAAGCGTTTGATCAACTGAAAGGCACTTCGGTCGAACTTATTATTGACGGAGGGACTACCGATTCTGGCACTCCCTCAACTATCATTGATTGCAGCGGTATACAGCCAAAATTAATTAGGAGCGGTGCCATTCCAAAAGAACGTATATGGGAACTAGTAGAGGATATGTGGTAGGCATGGGATCATGAGCAAAGTTACGCCTGAAATCATTAAACATCGCATAGATGGAACCCTTAAGGGCTTGTTTGAGTCTAGGAACTTACCGCTTTATGACATGATGTCCTATCATTTTGGACTTCATGAAGATTCTTTATCCAAGCATGCCAGCCTTCTACACGGATCTACACTCCTACTTTCGGTGGATGCTTTTGGCGGTAAGGTAGAAAATGCTTTGCCTGCTTCTGTAGCGGTTGAGCTTGTAAACGGATTCTGTGAGATTCATGATGATGTTGAATCCGGAAGACCACAACGTTCTGAAAGAGACGCACTTTGGTGGATATGGGGTCCCGCCCAAGCCATAAATGCAGGAGATGGCATGCATGCTTTAGCACGAATTTCAATCTTACAATTAACGGAAAATGGATTCTCATCTGAGTTAACTTACAGTGCTATATCATTGCTTGACAGAGCAAGTTTACTAGCGTGCGAAGGCCGATTCCGGGATCTTGAAATGCAGGAACGAGTTGAGGTTTCTCTCGACTCCTATACCCGCATGGCCTCCGATAGATCGGGGGCGCTTTTCGGGGCATCGCTATCAATAGCTGCTCTATTGAGCGGGTTGGACGAGTTGGATCAGGAAAAGCTGACCCAATGTGGAAAATGGATAGGTGAGTCACGTCAAATTCGCAGCGATATGGAAGAGTTGTGGAGTTCAGAGTCAGGCCAAAACTTAGAATTTTTAAACAAGAAAAAATTATTCCCAGTCGTCGCGGCCATGAGGAACGCGAGCCCTAATGAGAAGAGAAGATTGGGGGAAGTGTATTTCAAAAGGGTTCTTGAGCTTGAAGATCTTAAGCCTGTAAGGGATGTTGTGGAAGGTCTGGGTGGAAGAGAGAAGAGTGAAGAAAGGATCAAACACTGTGAGGAAAACTGCAGGACAGTTTTCGATGAAATTTGCAAGGACGCCGGTGGAGGCGATCAGTTGCTGGATTTCTTGACTGACATAACAAGGTAGGAGAGTGGCTGATAAAAAGACTGTAAGGGATATTGAAGTTTCGGGTAAGAGGGTACTTGTCCGGGTTGACTTCAATGTGCCCTTTAAACCGGGAACCGATGAAATATCGAACGCAAACAGAATAGTCGCTTCATTACCAACTATCCGATATCTTCTTGGACGCGGAGCTTCCGTTGTTCTTTGCTCTCATCTGGGCCGTCCCAGAGGGAGATCTATTCCGGAACTCTCTTTACGACCCATAAGGGGGCGACTCGCCCAGTATCTGGATATGCGGATTTCGTTTTCAGAGTCCACGAATTTTCGAAGAATTCAGGAGGATGTTTCTCGGATAACCCCTGGTGAGGTGATACTCCTGGAAAATATGAGATTTCACCCGGGCGAGGAGACAAACGCCCCAGAGTTTTCGAAAGAGTTATCTGATCTAGCAGAATTTTATGTAAACGATGCATTTGGTGCCTCCCACAGGGCCCACGCTTCAATTCAAGGAATAACTGGGTTTTTGCCATCGGTCGCTGGGCTTCTGTTGGAGGAAGAGATCAGATCACTTGAAAAGGTATTATTGGATCCATTGAGACCTTTTGTTGCAGTGTTGGGTGGTGCCAAGGTCTCTGACAAGATAAATGTCGTAAACAATCTGTCTCTTACTGCGGATAAGATATTGATTGGGGGAGGAATGGCGGCGACGTTCTTGAATTCCACAGGAATATTTGTTGGCTCATCGACAGTCGAGGAAAAGTTTTTGGAAAAAGCCAAGAAACTTCTCAATAATTCACCCAATACCAATGTGGAAATAGTTTTACCTGTAGATGTGGTTGTATCTGCTGAATTTGATTCTCAATCCCCTTACCGAACATGTCCAGTATCAGAAATCGGTGAACGGGAAATGTTGCTAGACATTGGACCTCAGACCAGGGATATATACGCTAAGGTTCTATCTGATAGCTCTACGGTGCTGTGGAATGGCCCGATGGGAGTCTTTGAGTGGGACCATTATTCCGAAGGAACGAGACTAATTGCTAACTCTATTGCTAGGGACGGCATTGTTTCTGTCATCGGAGGAGGTTCCACAGTTGATGCGGTTTCTAAATTTGGCCTCGAGGCAAGAATGACTCATATATCAACTGGGGGTGGAGCCTCACTGGAATTTATGGAAGGTAAAGATCTTCCGGGCATTGTTTCCTTGTTGGATGCGGACGAATCTTATGAAAAAGGAGTGTCCGGGTGATAGATTTTCCTTACTTGTCGAACATATGTAGGACAACTAGCAGCAAAATAATAATGGTTGTTGTTGATGGCCTTGGCGGAATGAGACATCCGAAGTACGGTATGTCAGAACTTGAAGCCGCTAAAATTCCAGCACTGGACACACTAGCATCGGGATCATCGTGCGGCGTCACAATACCGGTACTTCCCGGAATCACCCCAGGAAGTGGACCTGGTCATATGGCGCTGTTCGGATATAACCCTGTGAAATACCTATTAGGCAGAGGAGTATTGGAAGGTATGGGGATTGGGGCGAATATAGGTCCTTCTGATGTGGCTGCGAGAGGTAACTTTTGCCGAATTGATTCTGAAGGAAAAATACTAGATAGAAGAGCAGGGAGACTCGATTCAAGTGAGTGTAAAAGACTGGTTGAACTGTTGAATCGCATAGAGTTAGACAAAGTCCAATTTGAAGTATATCCAGTTATGGATTACCGTTTTGTTTTGGTTTTACGTGGAGAGGGAATATCACCAAGTATTACGGAAACAGACCCACAAGTAGAGGGAGAACTGCCTAATAAGTCAGAACCCTTGCCTGGGCTACCAAATATGACTGCCAATGCGATTAATGAGTTCACTCAAAAGGCTACGGGAGTCCTCAAGGGTGCAGGTTCTGAAGCAAACGGAGTCCTGCTTAGGGGTTTTTCAGGGCTTCCTAGTATTCCTCAGTTCGGTGCCAGCTATGGCTTGACACCTGCCGCGATTGCAGCATATCCGATGTACAGAGGTCTTGCTCAACTGGTAGGAATGGATGTGATTAGTTGCGAATCAACGTTTGAAAGTGAATTGAGAGTACTTAAAGCTAACTATATAGGGAAGTTTGACTACTTCTTTATTCACTATAAGTTGGCTGATAGTGCAGGGGAAGATGGGGATTTTGAGATGAAAATAAAAAAGCTGGAAGAATTTGATGCTCATTTAGAGTGTATAACCGCTTTAGATCCTGAGGTCTTGGTGGTTTGTGGCGATCACGCTACTCCTAGCTATACGAGTTCGCATAGTTGGCATCCCGTGCCTTTCTTAATTAAATCCCAATACTCAGAGGGCGCTGCAGGTGCTAGTTTTAGTGAAAATTCATGCCGTTTAGGTTCTGTCGGGTCTATAAATGCAGAACAGCTTATGTTGTCTGTACTTGCGCATGCAGGTAAATTGAATAAATTCGGCCCATAAAGATATAACAATATGACGATATATATTTATGCAAACTGGAAAATGAACTTTACTCAAGATGAGGCCTACCGATTCGGATCTACACTGACAGAAGCGATGGAGAATTTATCTAAGCAGATAGAAATAGTTCTGTTCCCAGGAAACGCTTTACTCACCACGGTTTCCAAGGCAATTAGAAATTCCAAATATATAGGACTAGGAGCCCAAAACGTTCATTGGAAAGGTAATGGGTCGTTTACCGGCGAGACATCCATCAGTATGCTGCCAGATCAATGTACACATGTGTTGATAGGCCACTCGGAAAGACGCAGGTTATTTGGGGAAACAGAAGCAATTATAAACAGAAAAACAGTCAGTGTGATAGAAAGCGGACTGAAAGCGGTGTTATGCGTAGGAGAAGGAAAACGCCTGCCGTTGAGCGAATGTGCGGAAGACGTTATTGGAGGGCAACTAAAGAGTGCTCTTGGGGATCTTAAGGGAGGGTTCCAAGACAATTTAGTGATCGCATATGAGCCTGTGTGGGCGATTGGGTCTAATTTGCCTGCGACACCAGAAAACGTAAATGCCCGTGCAAAGTTTATAAAAGAGTTTATAAGTCAACTTGATTATGTTGAAAATGCTGAATGCACACCCGTTATCTATGGCGGTAGTGTCACGTCGGAAAATGTTGGCTTTTATTTGGATATGGAAAATGTAGACGGAGTCCTTTTGGGGGCATCAAGCCTGAATATAGAAAGTTTTAAACGGGCCATCAGGGTTGCCGAAAATTATTGAGATAGATTTGTACCTCAAATGCTGGTAATAATAGGACCTACTGGGGTGGGGAAGTCAGCTTTATCCAATCTCATAGGCGTCAAATTCAATGGTGAGATTGTCAACGCAGACAGCAGTCAAGTATACCGGGGTATGGATATCGGCACAGCAAAACCTTCCCAGGCCGAAATTAACAGTCTCCCTCACCACCTTTTTGATATCGTTGATCCCGACGAAAGATTTGATGTGCACATGTTTAACATAAAGGCGAAGTTGGTCATTGACCAGATCAATTCAAGGAAAAGTATTCCGATTGTCGTAGGTGGAACCGGCCAATATATTTGGTCTATTGTGGAGAGCTGGGACATCAATAAATCAGGGTCTGATCCTGAGGTCAGGAGTCGAATTGAGCGCGAGTATATGGCTGAAGGTCTCGAGCCATTGGTGAGTGAGCTCCTGCGTAAAGACCCTAAGAATTCTGTCCACGTAGACTTAAAGAACCCAAGGAGAGTCATAAGGGCTCTAGAAAGGGTTGAACTTGGATTTGATGCTACTTCGCCAAGGTCCAAAGTTATCGATCTTTCTCCCGGGACTTTTATAGCAGGCCTTTCATTAGGGAGAGAAGAACTTTACAAGAGAGTCGATCAAAGAATTAATTCGATGATTCGTTCGGGCTGGCTAAGGGAGGTTCTTATGTTGAGGAACTCCGGATACAAGAAAACTTTGCGGTCAATGGGAAGTATTGGGTATAGAGAATTGCATGGATTTTTGGAAAAAGAATTCAGTTGGCAGGAGTGTGTAAAAAATATACGTTCCCGCACTCACAGACTGATTCGCACACAAGAAAACTGGTTTAAGAAGGATGATCCAAGAATTCATTGGTTTGACTTATCCCAAATGAATTTTGAAGAAATCGCTGCGAATGTCTATAACCAATACAAATTAACGACTATAAAGTAGTAGTTCTTAAGATTTCTTATAGAGTTCCTGTTTCCGCTCAGTGCTAATATATTCCTTACGATAATTTATAAGGAAAACCCAATGAAGTTCACGAAAATGCATGGGGCGGGCAACGATTATGTTTATGTAAATGCTTTTAAGCAGGATCGTGACTGGCCAGAGATCTCTAGAATGATAAGCGACCGCCATACCGGTATAGGCGCTGATGGACTCATAATTGCGATTCCATCTGAGAAGGCCGATTTTCAGATGAGAATGTTCAACGCTGATGGTTCGGAAGGTGAGATGTGCGGTAATGGGATTAGATGTCTGGTGGCATTTGCTATAGATGAAGGTATTGTAAAAAAAAGTGAAAAAATGAAAACAGTGGAGACTGGAGCTGGGATATTAACTGTCACACCAGAATTTAATGGCAGTGAGATGACTTATGCTTCTGTGAGTATGGGGTATCCAGTGTTTGAACCGTCGAAAGTGCCGGTTAATCTTTCGGTAGAGGATTGGCCAATTTTGGATTACAGACTAACGGTTGATGGATATGAGTTGGAACTCACGTTTGTCTCTATGGGGAACCCGCATGCGGTAGCGTTTATCGACGACGACGTAGATAACTTTCCTTTGGAGAGTGTTGGACCAAAAGTCGAGAATCATAGTTTATTTCCCAACAAGGTAAATTTCGAGATAACGAACGTTTTGACTGAAAGCCATGTTAAAACGAGAGTGTGGGAGAGAGGTTCAGGAATAACTATGGCATGTGGAACGGGAGCTTGTGCTGTTGTGGCCGCAGCTAGACTAAAAAATTTGGTTGGTGATTGTGTGGACGTAGAGCTCCCTGGAGGAGTATTAGGGGTACGTTGGCCTGGATGTGGTGAATTGCTTATGCGGGGTCCAGTTAAAACAGTATTTAAAGGGGAATGGGAAGGTTAATAAACATATCCATGAACACTTTTCCTTAATGAACAACCGTCAACATATCGTAAAAACTTGGAGGAGAAATGGAATTCGCCAACAGGCTAGATAGGGTGCCTCCTTATCTATTTGTCGAGATCAGCAGGAAGATCGCATCAAAAAAATCTCAGGGCATCGACGTGATTTCATTTGGAATCGGCGATCCGGATTTGGCGACCCCTGACCGGGTAATAGAAGAATTGAGAGAAACTGCTCTTGACGCGCCAAACCACAGATATCCGGGAACTGATGGATTGCCAGAATTCAGAGGAGCGGTTGCGGAGTGGTATTTGAGGCGGTTTGGGGTAACGCTTAATGAGGATAGAGAAATTCTCCCTCTAATCGGTGCAAAGGAAGGAATAGGGCATGCATCATTATGCTTCATAAATCCAGGAGATATAGCACTCATTCCTGATCCCGGTTACCCAGTTTATTCCGTCGGAACTTGGTTTGCGGGTGGAGAGTGCTATTGGATGCCGCTAACTGAGGAAAACGGATGGTTACCTGATCTTGACTCCATACCCTCCAAGGTATGTGAAAAAGCGAAAGTAATATGGCTAAATTACCCGAATAACCCCACCGGTGCTGTGGTTGATGCCGGATACCTTGGAGAGGTTGTTCAGTTTGCTAAACAGTACGACTTGGCCGTAATGCATGATGCAAGCTATACCGAAGTTGCATTTGATGGATATCGACCTATAAGTTTTTTGGAAATCCCCGGCGCATTCGATGTTGGTATGGAATTTCATTCTCTTTCCAAGAGCTATAACATGACAGGATGGCGCGTGGGAACAGCCGCTGGTAACAGTGATATGATCGACGCACTCATGGTTGTAAAGTCCAACCTGGACTCAGGCATACCTAATGCCGTCCAATACATGGGAATTGAAGCCTTGAAAAGCTCGGACGAAGATATACAAGAACGCAACCTTGTATATCAGAGGCGCCGAGACAAAGTTGTAGAAGCACTGTCTAAGATGGGCCTTGAGGTCGACCCTCCCCGTGCTAGTTTATACGTTTGGGCTAGGATTCCTTCCGGTTATACATCAGCGGAATTTGCGGAGCTATTGCTTGAGGAGAGAGATGTAGTCGTAACCGCAGGGAATGGATACGGTCCCAGTGGTGAAGGATACATTAGACTCTCTCTCACCATCTCTGAAGATGATTTAAATGAAGGATTGCGCCGACTGGAAGGTTGGGATATACCTCCCAAAGCCTGACTAATCTATAAAAGTGTTGTGAGGATGTTTAGATCGTAAGGAAACTTGTAGACGTAAAAAGACGCAAAGAGCGTGCCCTTCTAATTGGCGTGCGAAATGGCAAGGCCCGGCAGGTTTGGCGTTTAAAGGATTCCGTAAAAGAACTTGGGGAGTTAGCCTCCAGCGCTGGAGCGGAAGTAGTAGGAACAATAACCCAAAATCTCTCCAAGCATTCCAACACATATTTGGGTAAGGGAAAGATCGAAGAGCTCAAGGATTTAGCAGCGGATTTGGAATTAGATACCGTTATTTGCGACGATGAACTAAATCCCAATCAACAACTCAATCTTGAGAAGGCCCTGGATGGGGTTAAAGTCATAGACCGTACTGCTCTAATTCTTGATATTTTTGCAGCAAATGCATTGACGAAGGAGGGCCGGCTTCAAGTTGAACTAGCGCAGCATGAATACCTACTTCCTCGGCTCGCCGGACAATGGACCCATTTGGAGAGACTTGGAGGGGGGATTGGCACCAGAGGCCCTGGGGAATCTCAGATAGAGACGGATAGGAGGCTCGCAAGGGGAAGAATACTGCGCCTTAAAAAGGATATTGAAAAAGTGCGCCAACACCGATCTAGGTATAGAGAACGGAGACGGTCTTCTGAAGCGAAAATCGTCGCCTTGGTTGGTTACACAAATGCAGGCAAAAGTACACTACTCAACTCTCTAACGTCGGCAGAAGTACTAGCCGAAAACCGTATGTTTTCAACTTTAGATCCCGTTACGAGAAGATTAAAGCTGCCTAGTGGCTCAGATGTGCTTCTAACGGATACTGTCGGGTTTATCCAGAAATTGCCCACAACGCTAATAGCGGCTTTTCGAGCGACACTTGAAGAAATTAATGAGGCAGACCTAATACTTCATGTGTTGGATGTTACACATGATAGGCGCGTGGAACATTCAGAGTCGGTTAAATCAATCATTGCTGAAATAGGGTTGACCGAAAAGCCGATAGTTACAATCTTGAACAAATGGGATAAGTTTCCTCATGAATACGACCCGTTCTCTGACGATCCGCTCAGGCAATTCATAGAGGGATTCGAATCAGCAATTTTTTGTTCAGGGCTATCAGGTGTAGGGAAGACTGAAATATTACGCACTATAGGAGAGAAGATTTAATACCGAGGGTATTTTGGGTTTGATTGACAATAAAGACAGAGAAGAAATTAACTTGCGCACTATAAATGTTATGTTAAGTTAATGCCCAAGACTCCTTTGCTGTGGAATTTCTCAAGTATACTCAATCCTATTGATCGCACGTTGGACTCAATAATT
>Ga0187827_10000938_pt1 | contig 43962 bp, 44 predicted proteins | sample ETNtaG_39_FD_167969 | JGI IMG/M metagenome (GOLD analysis project Ga0187827, IMG submission 167969) | Marine microbial and viral communities from oxygen minimum zone, Eastern Pacific Ocean - ETNP2014_SV_150_PacBio MetaG (Illumina Assembly) | ecosystem: Environmental > Aquatic > Marine > Hypoxic...
GGAAGATTTTCCGTTTACTAACCCAACAGTTCCTCTAATGATTGTTTTTGGAGCATTTGCAACAATGGTTACTTTAGGAATTCTAATTGGATTTATACCTGCAGAAAGAGCAGTCAGTATTAAGCCAATAGATGCATTAAGAGATGAATAATAACTAACTTTAAAAAAAAAAAAATGAAATTAAAAAATATTGGATTTATAGTATTAATCTTAGGCTTCCTTTTTGCTATGGCCTATTTTATCAGCACTAACAGTAAATCTGTTGAGGAGTATGATACAACTTCACCATTTATTTCAAACATAGAAAAGACAGCTGTTGTTACTGGTAAAGTAATTCCTGAGGATGAAGTTGAAATAAAACCACAATTAAATGGTATTATTGAAAATATTCTTGTAGAAGAAGGAGATGTCCTTAATGAAGGAGATTTAATTGCTAGGATAAAGGTTGTTCCAGATGAAGCATCTGTATATAGAGTCCAAAGTCAGGTAAATAACTTAAAGCTTGCCGTTAATAATGCGGAGAGGGATTTTCAAAGGTCTACGGACTTATATGCTAAACAAATAATTTCACAACAAGATTTTGATAATGCAGAACTTTCTTATAACCAAGCAAAAGAAAATTTATCTGCTGCTCAAAATGATTTAGAAATAATTAAAAAAGGTTCAGTTTCAGGTTCCACAACTGCTAATACTAATATTAGAGCTACTGTTTCAGGAACTATTTTAGAAATACCAGTTAAATTAGGAGACCAGGTTATTCAGAGTAATAACTTTTCTGCTGGAACAACTGTTGCTGTAATAGCTGACTTAAATAAAATGATTTTTGAGGGAAAGGTTGATGAAGCAGAAGTTGGAAAACTTTATAATGGACAAGATTTATTAGTTAACATGGCAGCTATTCCAGGCGAAGAATTTGATGCTAGTTTAAAGTTTGTAGCTCCTAAAGGAACAGAGGAACAAGGTGCAGTTCAATTTAAAATTGAAGCTGATGTTACATTGAATGAATCAGTATTTGTAAGAGCTGGATACAGTGCCAATGCATCTTTGATAATTGATACAAGGGATGATATAATGGTTATTTCAGAAGCACTTCTTCAATTTGACAGAAGAACTCAAGCTCCTTATGTTGAAATAGAAACTGGTAATCAAAAGTTTGAAAGAAAAGATATTCAAATAGGATTATCCGATGGAATTAATGTTGAGGTTTTATCAGGTCTGTCTTTGGATAGTAAGATTAAAATATGGAATAAAACAGAGCCAATTAAAATAGAAGCTGAGGAATCTGCTTTTGATCAATTCACAGAAGACAATTAATTATACCTAAAAAAATTATGATGATAAAAAAATATTTTCTTTTTACTATATTCCCTATCGCTTCTGTTTTTTCTCAGTCAGATATTACAATTCTTTCTCTTCAAGACTGTGTTAATATGGCAATAGAGAAAAATATAAGTATAAAACAATCTGAGTTAAGCCTAATGGACTCTGAAATTAATAAATCTAGTGCTATAGGTAACTTTTTACCTTCTATTAATGCTCAAGCACAACATCAATGGAATATTGGTTTAAGTACAAATTTTACAACAAATCTATTGGAAACAAACACTACACAGTTTTCTTCTATGGGTGCTGGAATGGGTCTAGATGTGTATAATGGATTAAGTAATGTATATCAACTACATAGAGCAAATCTTCAAATTTTAGCGAGTAAATATCAACTTGATAACATGAAAGATGATATAAAACTGATGGTTGCAAATGCTTATTTACAAATAATGTTTAACGGTGAGATTCTAAAAGTTCAAGAGTCTCAGTTAGAATTAACGAAAGTTGACCTTTTAAGAACACAAGATTTAATTGATGCGGGGATTTTTTCTCCAAAACAAATCTTTGAGATAGAGGCAAATCTTGCATCTCAAGAACAAGCTGTTATTCAAGCAGAAAACAACTTTAGAAATGCTAAACTTAATTTAGCTCAACTATTACTTATTGATGATTTTGAAAGTTTTGAAATTGCTAATGAAGATTTTGATGTGCCTTTTTCAGAAATATTAGAGAATAGTCCGAAAGAGATATATAATAAATCTCTAACCTTTAGAAATGATATTAAGTTTGGTGAAACAAATATTTCTATTGCTGAAAAGGATATTCAATTATCAAAAGCTCAACTACAACCATCGATAAGTTCTTTCTATAGTTTTAACAGTAGAATAGCTTATGAGGATAATTCTTCAGGTTTTAATGATCAGTTTAATAGAAATAAAGGTCAAACTTTTGGCCTACAACTAAATGTTCCAATTTTTAATAGAATGCAGACTAGGAATAATATTAAAAAAAGTGAGATTAATCTTGAAAGAACGAAGTATCAGTTTGAGCAGGATAAATTAAATCTTGAGAATACCATAAATCAGTCATATAATGACTTAAAAGGGTCAATTAAATTTTATGAAGCGTCATCAAAAACTTTAATTTCATTAAAAAATGCATTTGAAGATACAACAGACAGGTATCAATTAGGAGTTCTTAGCTCATTTGATTTTATTCAAGCAAAACAAAGGTATGAGTCTGCAGTTTCAGAAAATATTAGAGCAAAGTTTGATTATATTTTTAAACTTAAAGTTTTAGAGTTCTATTTTGGAATACCACTTACTATTCCAGCTGATTAAATATTACCTTCAATTACAATGTCATATATTTTAAATCTTGAGACTTCATCTAAAAATTGTTCAGTCTCTTTATTAAAAGAAGATAAAATTATAAATTTAATTGAGCAAGAAGATGATAGCTATAGACATAGTGAATTATTGACCTCATTTATTGATCAAATTCTTTCAAAAGAAAAAATTAAACCAGAAAATCTTTCTGCTGTTGCTATAGCAAAAGGGCCAGGTTCTTTTACTGGTTTGAGAATTGGTTTTTCTGTAGCAAAAGGAATATGCTTTCCTTATAAAACACCTATAATTGGAATTAATTCATTAGAAATTTTAGCTCGTTCATATAAGCCAAAGAAAGATGAATATATACTTTCTTTAATTAATGATAAAAATGATAGCTTTTATTCAATGGTATTAGATTCTGATTATAATGAAGTGGAAAAACCATCTGTTGAAGTAATTGATAAGAATTATATAAGTAGATATGGAAAACTTAATTCTCTAGTAATTGTATGTAATACAAAATCAATTAAAGAGATTATTAATGAAAAATCAGTTAAAATTGAAGTAAATAGTATATCTGCAAAACATATGGAAAATATGTCCAAGCAAAACTTTGATAAGAAAAATTTTGAAGATTTGGCTTACTTTGAGCCCATGTATATCAAAAAACCTTATGTAGATTAATTAGAATCCTAGTTCTTTTTTAACATCTTCCAAAAGATCCTTACCATTTGCTAGAATTACACCTCCATTTGGACTAGAGTCAATAACATAGTTAAATCCTTGGTCTTTCCCAACCTTATTTATTGCATCTCTTGCTTTTTCAAGAAGTGGGGTCATTAAATCCATTTGTTTTTTCTGTAATTCTTGCGAAGCTGAATCTCTAAACTCTTGAAGATTCTGTTGCATACTCTCAAGTTCTTTCTGTCTTGCTTGATTAGTTACATCAGTTTGATTTGCTGCATCGGCAGAATAGTTTTGTGCTTTTGTTTGAAATTCTTTAAAAGCATTATCAATCTGTGTTGTATAGTCTTTTTCAAGCTTAGCCAGCTCGTTTTGAGCAGCAATAACCTCTGGCATTTCACTAATTAATTGTTGAACATTAATATGAGCTAACTCATTTGTTTGGTCAACAGAAGGAAGAGAAGGAAGAGTCTGTCCAACAGCAGTTAATGGTCCCAAAGCCATTAAAAAAGCTATTATTGTTTTCTTAATTGAATTCATCATAGTCTTATTTAAAATTATGCACTGCAATATCGTAAATTTTATTCAATTATTAATTAAAATTGTTGACCTATTACAAAGTGTGTTTGCCATCCGGATCTTTCATTAGAATTTGAAAAAGTTGAGCTGTCGAAACCATATCCAAAATCTATTCCAAGAAGACCAAAGGCAGGCATAAAGACTCTAACTCCAATTCCTGCAGATCTTTTTACATCAAAAGGGTTATAATCTTTCCAGTCATCAAAACCGTTTCCAGCCTCTAGGAAACTTAGTGCAAAAACTGAAGCAGATGGTTTAAGGCTAATTGGATATCTTAATTCAAGTGAGAATTTATTGTAAATAATAGACCCATCTCTACTAGATAGAGATCCATTCTCATAGCCCCTTAAAGCTATTGTTTCTCTACCATCCAATGCATATTGTTGCATTCCATCACCGCCTAGAAAGAAACGCTCAAAAGGGATATTACCCTTATTTTTATTATATGTCCCTAGGAAACCAAAATCAGTTTGTGTTTTAAGGATAAATTTTCCAAACACTCTAGTGTACCAACTACCATTAAATTTTACTTTATAGAACTCAAGCCATCTATATTTTGCTTGGTCAATTTTTTCTTGATTTGGTTCGCCTTTATAATTTGTATATTCACTCCTTTCTTCAATATCAGAAAAATCATCTCCTGTTATAAGAGAATATGGGGGAGAAAGCCTTGCACTAATTGTAAAACTTGATCCGCCAACAGGAAATATTGGATTTGTATAAGTGTTATTCCTAAGTAAGGATATATTATATGATAAATTATGAGACTCTCCATCTCCAAATGTAAACAGCCCAGTATAATAGTTATTTAATTTATAATATTGGTATGATAGAGCTTGAGATAATTGAAAATAATCATCAGGAATGCTAAGTCTTCTAGCCATTCCAATAGTTAGTCCTCTTATTTCAAAAAACTGATTTTTATCAGCTTTTCTTGTAAAATAATCATACCTAAATTGTTTGGTTGAAGAAATAGAAAAAGAGAATTGTACTGGTTGCCTTCCTCCAAGCCATGGCTCTGCAAAATTTAAACTATAGGTGTTATAAAAAGTACTTGATTGAAGTCTTAGTGCAAATGTTTGTCCATCACCCATTGGAAGTGGTCTCCAAGCTTTTCTGTTTTTCATATTTCTTGTAGAGAAATTATTAAATGACAGTCCAAGTGTGCCGATAAAACCACCACCACCATAACCACCTTGCAATTCAATTTGACTAGCTCCAGCTTCAATTAATCCAAGTTCAATATCAACTGTACCAAGGTTAGGGTTAACATTTTTAAAATCCGGACTTATTTGTTCAGCATCAAAAAATCCAAGTTGCCCAACCTCTCTAATAGTTCTAACAACCTTATCTTTACTATATAGTTCACCTGGCTTAACCCTAAGTTCTCTATATATTACATGGTCATTTGTTTTTGTATTTCCAATGACAGAAATTTTATTGAAACTAGCTAGTTTACCTTCGTTAATTCTTATTTCAAAATCAATAGTATCATTTTCAGCACTTACTTCAACTGCATTAACGGATGAGAATAGGTAACCATTATTCTGATACAAATTTGATAAATCATTAGCATCTGGCTTCTCATCTTGAATTCTTTCCTTTAATAAAACTCCATTATATGAGTCGCCTTCTGCAATACCGAGAATTTGATCTAGTTGATAATCAGAAAATGAACTGTTACCAACATAATTAATTTTTCCAAAATAGTATTGATTCCCCTCATCTAAGTCTAAGACTATATCAATTGTTTTCTCATCATTTTTTATAATTGTATCATAAGTTATTCTAGCATCTCTATATCCTTTTTCTTTATAATATGAAATAAGATTCTCTTTATCAGCTTCAAAGTCATCTGGAATTAATTTTGATTTTTTCCAAAACCTTAATGGAAATTTTTTCTTTGTCTTTTTAAGTTTTGACTTCAATCTAGGAGACTTGAATATTTCATTTCCATTAAATGATATATTATTGATTTTTATTCTTTCACCTTTATTAACATCAACTATAAGGTTTAGTTTATTTGAGCCTATTGAATCTGGACTTGTAATAAGATTAACAGTTGTATTTAGATAACCATTTTTTTTAAATTTATTCTCTATATAGTTTTTTGTATTTGTTAAGAAACTCTCAGATAATCTCTTCCCTTCGCTTAGTTCAGTTTCATCAATGATAGTTTCTGACTGACCTTTTTTTATTCCAGTTATTTTATAATTATTAAGAGTAGGAAGTTCATCAACACTTATCTCCAATTTAGCAGATTTGCCTGAGATATCTGAAATAAAAATATTTACATCGCTAAATAATTCAAGATTCCATAACTTTTTAAGAAGATTGCTTATTTCCTCACCAGGGACTTGAATATTCTGACCTTTTCTAAGACCACTATAGGCTACAACAGTTTTATCACTAAATTTTTTTAAACCTGAAACTACTATAGTATCTAATACATAATAATCACCTTTATTATAATTATTTTGAGAAAAAGAAATAGTCGAATTCAAAATAAATATAATTGCAATATATATTTTGAAATATTTCAGTAGGTTATATTTGTTCACTTGTTTTTCCAAATCTTCTTTCCCGAGTTTTATAATTTTCTATTGCTTTATTAAAATCATCTTTAGAGAAATCAGGCCAATATACATCAGTAAAATATAATTCAGAATAGGCAATCTGCCATAATAAGAAATTACTGATTCTTTGTTCACCACTTGTTCTTATTAAAAGATCAACATCTGGTAAATTTTTCGTGTAAAGATGACTATTTATTATTGAATCATCAAAATTATTTAATTCAATTAAGTTATTTTTAACTTTGTTTGAAATAATTTTAATAGCATTAAAAATTTCTTGTTTACCTCCATAGCTTAATGCTAAAGTAAGAGTCATTTTAGTGTTTTTCCGAGTTTTATTAATAATAAAGTCTAATTCAGAAACAAGCTCTTTAGGTAGGCTTTTAATTTCTCCTATAGCATTAAGTTTTATACCCTTATCAAAAATTTCATCAAATTCATCCCGTAAAGTACTTACTAATAAAGACATTAATATATTGATCTCATCAGAAGGCCTATCCCAATTTTCAATTGAAAAAGCGTACAAAGTTAAGTATTGGATTCCAGATTTGTAGGCCTCTTCAACAATTGATTTTACCGAATTAACCCCATTTTGATGACCATATTCTCTTGGGAGCCCCTTATCTTTTGCCCACCTTCCATTACCATCCATTATAATCGCAACATGTTTTGGAATCATACTTTTATTTTATTGTTTTACTGTTTCTCATATCTTGTCCCCAAAATAGCCTGTCTCTAAGTTTTTTAAAAAAGTTGTCTTTTGCAAACTCTATTGTATTTATACTAAAATCAGATTTTTTTAGTAATAAGATACTTTTTTTATCTACACTATATATTCTTGAATCTAATGATAAAGAATAATTCTCTTCTTTAACTTCAATTTTTATAGATGAGGTGTCTTGAATTAAAAAAGGTCGCATGTTAATATTATGAGGTGAAATAGGATTTAAAATTATAATGCCAGATTCAGGAGCTACTATAGGCCCTCCATTACTAAGAGAGTAGCCCGTTGATCCAGTTGGAGTAGAAATAATTAGACCATCAGCCCAATAATCTGTGTGATACATATTATCAATTTCACAGGAAATATTTAGTAGTGATGTTGTATCCTTTCTATGAATTGTTATTTCATTTAAGGCATAAGGGTTTTCACCAAAATCAATATTATTTTTTTCTGAACTAACTGAAATAGTAGATCTTTTCACAATACGGTAATCATTATTTTTTAACAATTTTAGTCCATGTTTCAATGATTCCTTTTGAAGACCTGTTAGGAAACCTAGACTTCCAGTATTAATTCCTAATATTGGAATGCCAGAATCTTTTATAAATGTAATGGACCTTAAAATTGTCCCATCTCCACCAATTGAAAATAAAAAGTCATAGCTTTTATCAATCTTTTTAGATGAGTCAAAAAAAGACAGTTTTGATATGATATCTTTTGAAAAATATTTTTTATAACCTTCATCAATTGAGACATCATTAACTGCGCCTAATAAATTAATTATCTCAACACAACAATCAACAGATAACTGATTTTTACGTGAAATAAATAGAGCAATTTTCATATGTCAAAAATACAAACTTTATGACTTTATAATGCATTATATTTGCAATTAACTTTAAATATGTTTTAATGACTAAACTGAGTGTCAATATTAATAAAATAGCAACTCTAAGAAATGCTAGAGGAGACAATTTTCCAGATTTGATAAATTCTGCTATTGATATAATTAATTTTGGTGCTGATGGTATAACTGTTCATCCCAGACCAGATGAAAGACATATTAGATATAATGATACAATTGAGCTTGGAAAAATTGTAAAAAAGGAGTTTAATATTGAAGGAAATCCAAATGATAGGTTTATGAAACTTGTTACTGATGTTAAGCCTACTCAAGTAACATTGGTTCCTGATAGAATTGAAGCTATAACTTCAAATTCTGGATGGAATACAAAAGAGAATTTTTCTTTTTTAAAAGAAATAATTGATGAATTAAAATCTAATTCAATTAGAGTCTCTGTTTTTATTGATCCCAATCTCGAGATGATTGAATATGCTAAAAAACTATCAGCTGATAGAATTGAGTTATTTACTGGTCAATATGCAAAACTTTTTCTAAAAGATAGAAAAAATGCTATAAAACCATATATTGAGTGTTCTAAATTAGCTAAAGAAATAAACATAGGAGTTAATGCTGGCCATGATCTAAATCAAGAAAATTTAAAATATTTTAATAATTCTTTAAATAACCTTTTAGAGGTATCAATTGGACATGCTCTAATATGTGAATCAATTTATGAAGGTATTGAAAAAACAATTAAATCATATTTAGATATTTTAAATAATGAAAATTCTTCATTCTAACATTATTGGAGATAGTAATAAGCACCTAATAATACTTCATGGATTTCTTGGTATGGGGGATAATTGGAAAACCCATGCAAAAAAAATTGCTGCAGAAGGTTTTACAGTTCATTTATTGGACTTAAGAAATCATGGGAGAAGTTTCTGGGATCAAGATTTTAGTTTTGACTCTATGGCAGAAGATATATCTAATTATCTTAAGTTTAAAAACATAAGCAAAGTGGACATGTTAGGCCATTCAATGGGAGGGAACTTAGCTATTTACATTTCAAATAAAACACCAAACATTCTTAATAAAATTGTTATAGTTGATATTGTTCCAAAAAAATATAAGAATATGCATCAAGATATATTATCAGGATTAAAATCTATTGATTTTAATTTAATTGGATCAAGAAGAGAAGCTGATGATAAATTATCATCTTATGTAAGTGATGAAAGAGTAAGACATTTTTTACTTAAAAACCTTTACTGGAAAAGTGAGCATAAGCTTGGGTTTAGATTTAATTTAGATGTATTATATGATTATAGTAAAAATAGTATTACAAATAAATTTGAAAATCCAATTAGTTTCAAAGGACCTGCTCTTTTTTTACATGGTAAATCATCAAATTATGTAAAGGAACAAGATTATGAATTAATTAATTACCATTATAGTAATGCTTCGATAATTAAAGTTCCTAATTCGGGTCATTGGCTTCATGCAGATAATCCAGATTTCTTTTTAGAAAAGACTATAAATTTTTTAAATTCATAAAATGATAAATCATAATATAAGAAAGGCTATAAAGGAGGATGTCTCTGATATATTAAGACTTTTAATTGAATTAGCTGTTTTCGAGAAAGAGCCAGATTCTGTAAAAATTACTGAAGAAGAATTAATTAAAGATGGTTTTGGTGATAAGCCAAGATATGAATGCTTTTTAGCTGAAGCAGAAAACGAAATAGTTGGTCTAGCATTTTTTACTGAAAGATATTCTACTTGGGTTGGAGATACACTTCATTTAGAAGATTTAATAGTTACTCAAAAATATAGGGGAAAAGGGGTTGGTTTGTCTTTATATAAAGCGTTTTTAAATGAGGCAAAAAATAGAGGAGCCAATAGAGTAGAGTGGTCTGTTCTTGATTGGAATAAATCTGCAATTGACTTTTATAAAAAAAGTGGAGCTCAAATTGAAAGTCTTAATAGTTGGAAAATTGTTAGAATGGATAAGGAATCAATAAATAATTTCCTAGACAGTTAAATCCATTTCTAATATTCATTTTAAAACCCAAGTGCAATTTTCGCTATATAAAAGAATAAAAAGATTCCAAAAATATCATTTGCAGTAGTAATAAATGGTCCAGTAGCAATTGCAGGATCAATCCCTTGCTTATCAAGAATTATAGGAATAAAAGTTCCTACTAAGGCTGCAATAACAATAACTCCCATCATTGACCCAGCAATAGTAAAACTCATTAAAAGATCTTGATTAACTATTTGACCAAAAACGATTAATATTAACGCTAATGCTAAACCATTTATAAGGCTTAAGCCGACTTCTTTTATTAATCTAGATAAAAGAGAACCTTTAACAAGGTCGTTAGCTAGACCTTGAACAATAATTGCTGATGATTGTACACCAACATTTCCAGCCATTGCAGCAATTAAAGGTGTGTAAAAAAATAAATTCCTCAAATTCGGCTCATTCATTATTTGCTCAAAATCTTTAAGAATAAATACACTTCCTAGTCCTCCAAGTAAACCAAGGAAAAGCCATGGAAGTCTAGCTTTAGTTAATTGAAAAATTGAATCATTAGCTTCAACCTCTGATGAAATACCAGCAGCTAATTGATAATCTTTCTCAGCTTCATCTTTAATCAAATCAACTATATCATCAATAGTAATTCGTCCTAATAATATTTTTCTATTATTAACTACAGGGATAGCTTCAAGATCATACTTAGACATTACTTTAGCAACTTCCTCACCTTCCAGGTTAACATGAACATAGTCTACGTTAGGAATATAGATATCTTTGACTCTTGTCCTTGCTTTAGCTGTAACAAGATCTTTCAATGAAAGTCTTCCTTTTAATTTATTTCCTGAATCTACAACATAGATCGAATGTACCCTTGAAACATTTTTTGCTTGTTTTCTAATTTCATCTAAGCATTTTGAGATACTTAGATTTTCATTTACCTTAACTAGCTCCTTAGCCATTAAACCACCAGCAGTATTTTCTCCATATTTAAGAAGTTCCTTAATATCTTCTGCAAGGCTACTATCTTTTATTTGAGAGAAAACTCTTTCTTGTCTTTCTTCAGTTAACTCAGAAATAATATCAGTTGCATCATCGGAATCTAATTCTTCAATTTTTTCTGCAATTTCTTTTTCAGATAAATTTTCAATTATACCTTCTCTAATATCCTCATCAAGCTCGGCAAGAGCATCAGCACTTTTTTGCTTATCAAAAATTTTAATAATATAGACAACCTCAGATATTTCAAGTAACTCAAAGATTTCAGCTAAGTCTGCATAATGAACATCTTTAAGCTTTTCAATTACCTTACTCTTATCTTCAGATAAAATAAGTTTCTTTATCCTGTCGATTAATTCGTCGTTGATTTTAAATTGGCTCATTGCTAATAATTTGAGTTAATTTAACGAATTCAGAACTTGATAATTGTTCAGGTCTATATTCAAAGATACTATCTTCTAGGATAATTTCTAGAATATCTAGTTTTTTTAAAGAATTTTTTATTTTTTTTCTTCTTTGTTGAAAAGAAAGTTTTACAATTTTGAAAAGTAATTTTTCATCACAATCTATGTTTATAGATTTTTTTCTTTGCAATGATAATACAGACGAATTTACTTTTGGTTTTGGATTAAAAACATTAGGGCTAACATCAAAATGAATTTTAACATCAAAGAATAATTGTGTTAGGACTGATAATATTCCATAAGTTTTAGAACCACTATCACTACAGATTCTACTAGCAACCTCTTTTTGAAACATTCCAGTTAATGAGCTTACTATGTCTCTATTTTCAATTACTTTAAAAATAATTTGAGATGAAATATTATAAGGAAAATTGCCAATTATTAATATTTCATTGTTTTTAAAGTTTTTCAGATCATATTTAAGGAAATTTGCAGATACTATTTCTAAATTTTTATTCAGGTATTTTTTTTCTAAATATTCTATACATTCATTATCAATTTCTATAAGAGTTAAATTTTTTGCAGAGTCAACCAGATGATCTGTTAATGCACCCATACCTGGTCCTACTTCAACTATATGTCTATGATTTTTGAAATTAACTAAATCAATTATTTTTTTAGCAATATTATCATCTGAAAGAAAATGTTGACCAATTTTTTTTTTCGGTTTTACATTTTTTTCCATTTCTATTTGATAATATCAAATCCAGTATATGGGACTAAAACATTAGGAATTGAAATCCCTTCTTTTGTTTGATAATTTTCTAATAGTGCTGACATAACTCTAGGAAGAGCAAGTGAGCTTCCATTTAAAGTATGAAGATATTTATTTTTTCCATCGGAATCTTTATATTTTAGATTTAGTCTATTAGATTGATAAGTTTTAAAATTAGAAACTGAGCTAATTTCTAACCATTTATTTTGACCTTTTGAGTAAACTTCAAAGTCATATGTAATAGCAGATGTAAATCCTAAATCTCCAGCACAAAGGTTAATAATTCTATAATCTAATTTTAATTCATTTAATATAGATTTTACATGAGATATCATTTTATCAAATGATTCTTTTGATTTATCGGGGTGTTCAATTCTTACTATTTCAACTTTGTCAAATTGATGGATTCTATTTAAACCTCTAACTTCAGCGCCATAGCTTCCTGCTTCTCTTCTAAAGCAAGGAGTATAAGCAGTCATACAAATAGGTAATTGGTTGTTTTCTAATATTACATCTCTATAAATATTGGTTAGAGGAACTTCAGAAGTTGGTATTAAATATAAATTATCATTTTCTATATGATACATTTGTCCATCCTTATCTGGTAGTTGACCAGTAGAAAAAGCAGATTCTTGATTCACTAAATGTGGAACATTATATTCTGAATATCCTGCATCAATATTTTTATCTAAAAAATAACTAATTAAAGCTCTTTGAAGTTTAGCACCAGCTCCTTTATATACTGGAAATCCTGAACCAGTTATTTTACTTCCTAGTTCAAAATCTAGGATATCATATTTTTTGGAAATATCCCAATGATTTTCACAATCATTATTTTCTTTTATATCCTTATTGCTAATAAAAATTTCAATATTATCTTCTTCACTTGAGCCATCTGGAACTTCATTTTCTGGAATATTAGGTATTGTAGTAAGGTGCGTATGTATATCTTTTTTAACAGAGTCTAATTTTTCAGAAATCTCTTTAGATTTTGATTTTAGTGTTGATGATTTCATTTTAAGGTCATCAACATTTTTATCTGATTTATTAGACTTAAAAATCTCTGAAATTTCTTTGGATATTCTATTTGATTCAAAAAGAATTTGATCGAGATCTTGTTGGAGTTTTTTCCTTGATATATCTAAATCAATAATTTTATCAATGATTTCAATATTATCAAATTTTCTTTTTTTTAATCCTTTAAGTATTCCTTCTTTATCCTCACTAAATCTAGAAATCGAAAGCATTGGTATAAATTTTTATTAAATATAAACTTATTTGTTGATTAATTTTAGACAAAATTGTTCATCTTTTTTTAGCTGAATCTTAAGCTCATCAATAGAAGAAAATTCTTCTTCATCTCTAATTTTACATATTATCTCTACAGAAATAGTTTTATTATAGATATTATCTTTAAAATTAAAAAAATGAATTTCTAAAGATTTGTTTTTCCCACCAATTGTAGGTCTAACACCAATATTCATCATTCCAAAATATATCTCAGAATTAATTATCGCTTTAACTAGATAAACTCCATTTTTTGGAATTATTTTATAGGTTTCAGCAATTTCAATATTTGCAGTTGGGAAATTTATTTTTTTTCCCAGACCATCTCCATGAACCACTTCACCTGTTAACATAAAATTTCTACCTAAATATTCATTGCATTTTTTAATTTCCCCTTTTAATATTGCATTTCTAATCTTTGTCGAACTAATAGCAATAGAATGAATTTCTTGAGCAGCAATCTCTTCAACAGTAAACATATAATTTAGACCAAACTTTTTTAGATCATCTACAGAGGCTTCTCTATCTTTTCCAAACCTGTGATCATATCCAATAATTATGTGTTTAATTTTTAATTTTTTAACTAGTATTTCTTCTACGAATTCTTTTGCTCTAATTTTAGAAAAATTTTCATCAAATGGCTGGATAATTAAATTATCTACTCCAGTTTTTTCAAATAGATGAATTTTTTCATCAATTGTATCAATCATTTTAATTTCTTGAGACTTTTGTAAGACCATTCTAGGGTGGGGAAAGAAAGTCATAATTAAAGAAGACAAGTTATTCTTCTTTGATTCTTCAACTAATTTTGTTAAAATTTTATTGTGACCAATATGAACACCATCAAAAGTTCCTATTGTAAGTATTGATTCTTTTTCAGGTGAATATGATTGAATATTATTAAATATTTTCATCCATAAGATTTTTAGTATTATGAATATTCATAGTCTGATCAATACCATTATGAATAAATGATAAGGCTATTTTGACACTATTATTAACTATATTTTTTAGTTCATCTTGTTCTTTATCCGTCCATTCTCCAAGAACATAATCAGTCTTATTAAACTTTTTAGAATTTAAAACACCAACTCTAAGTCTAGAATAATTATTGTTTTTAAGATGTTCTTCAATGTCTTTTAATCCATTATGCCCACCTGAGCTGCCATTTGATTTAAGTTTAATTTTTCCAAAATAAAGATTAAGATCATCACAAATAACTAAAATATTTTTATTTGGAATTTTCTCTTTGTTTTTCCAGTACAATAAAGACTTACCTGAATTATTAACGAAGTTTGAAGGTTTCAGAATAATAACCTTTTTGCCCTTATAGCTAGATTCAACTCTCTGACCTAATTTAACAGATGAAAAGGGTGTTTTTAAAATTTCTGATATTTTGTCTGCAACCAAGAAGCCGATATTGTGTCTAGTGTTAATGTATTCATCCCCAATATTGCCAATCCCGACAATTAAAAACTTATTCATAAGCTCTTTTTTGTTGAATCCAGAAAAAAAGTTTTGAAAAAAACCCATTAAATATTAAAATATCTTAAATAAAGTTAAGATTAATTCTAATATTACTCTTTGCTATCGCCACTATCTTTATCCTTACCTCCTTTATCCTTACCTCCTTTATCCTTACCTCCTTTATCTCCTTCAGCAGCTCCTTCAGTTCCTTCAGTTCCTTCAGTTCCTTCAGTTCCTTCAGTTCCTTCAGCTCCTTCAGCTCCTTCTTCACCTTCAACTCCTTCTTCACCTTCTATTTCTTCAACAACAGGATCTTCAATTATCATAGATGCTCTAGATGTTCTTACTTGACATACTACAGTATTTTCAGGATGTAAGATTTCAAATTTATCACTTTGAACATCAGCCATTGTATACTTATCACCTAATTCCATAGAAGAAATATCAATATCAATAGAATCAGGAAGATTGGAAGGAATAGCTTTTATTCTAATTTTTCTCTTGTTTCTACTTAACATTCCACCATCATTTAAAACTCCTGGGGCAGATCCACTAATTACTACAGGAATATCCATTGTAATTTCCTTATCCTCATGAATTTCATAAAAGTCAGCGTGTATAATCCTATCGCTTACAGGGTGAAACTGAATATCTTGAAGAATAGCATTTGTTTTTTTACCTCCGAAATCAAGAGTAACCGTATGAGCAGCGCCGGTATACACAAGATCTTTAAAACTAATTTCAGTTGCAGAGAAGTGTATTGTTTCCTTGCCACCATAAAGGACACAAGGAACTGATCCATTTTTCCTAAGAGATTTGGAATCAACTTTACCTATTTTTTCTCTTTTACTACTTTTTATTTCTATTGATTTCATTGTTTCAAGTTTAATTTATAAATAATTCGTCAATTGATTTATTATGATGAACATTATACATAGCTTCACCAAATATTTTTGAACAAGATAAGGCTTCAATCTTGTTTGATTGTTTTTTAGAATCAATTGAATCTGTAATCACTAATTTGTTTAGATTAGATTTTTCTATTTTTTCATAAGCATCACCAGATAATAATGCATGAGTACAAATTGCGATAACTGATTTTGCACCTCTTTCAATCATAAGATCAGCAGCTTTAGTAAGAGTGCCTGCTGTATCAACCATATCATCAATTAGAACAACATTTTTTCCGCTAACATCCCCAATTAGTTCCATATGAGTAATTATATTCCCTTTAGATCTCTGCTTGTAACAGATTACAACATCTGAATTTAAAAATTTAGAATAAGCGTAAGCTCTTTTTGATCCACCCATATCAGGAGATGCGATTGTTAAATTATCGATTTTTAATGATTGAAGATATGGTACAAAAATCGCTGAAGCATATAAATGATCAACAGGTTTCTCAAAAAATCCTTGAATCTGGTCTGCATGTAAATCCATTGTTATAATTCTTGTTGCACCTGCTGATTCAATAAGTTTAGCAATTAATTTGGCACCTATAGGAACTCGAGGTTTATCTTTTCTGTCTTGTCTAGCCCATCCAAAATATGGAATAACAGCTGTTATATGTCTAGCAGAAGCTCTTTTTGCTGCATCAAGCATTAGTAGCATCTCTATAAGGTTATCAGATGATGGATTAGTAGAGCCAATTATAAAAACCCTAGAGCCTCTAACGGATTCTTCAAAAGAGGGCTGAAACTCTCCATCACTATATCTTTGAAATTCTACACTACCAAGTGATTGACCAAATACTTGAGCAATTTTCTTAGATAGATTTTCACTTTGAGTACAAGAAAATATTTTTACAGTTGTTTCCACTAATAATTAATTGGTTTGCAAATTTATAAATAATTATTATTCAGTATAGTTTTAAATAAGATTATTTAATATAAAGTAATTTATTAATTTTGAGACTTTTATGCTTCGGTGGCGAAATTGGTAGACGCGCTGGATTCAAAATCCAGTTCCCTTGGGAGTGTGGGTTCGATTCCCACCCGAAGTACTTATTAAAACTGTAATTAATTAATTTAAAGTTAGTTACGGTTTTTTATTATCCTCTTTAGAGCAACTATTAATATCTAAGGCATTAAATCTATTTAGTTTAGACTAATGCCCCGAGGGAATAATCGGGGGTTTTTGCTATTATCTACCAATTATTTAGTATATAATCCATATGAAATTATTTAATTAGTTTTTTAAATTTTAAAGTTGTGTACAATCCTAATACTGAAAAAACTGCAAGTATTAAATAAACGAACTGATGACCTTTTATTCCTGGGAAAGTATCTAACAAATATCCATAAAGTGGGGGTGCAAAGATGTCAGGTGAATAACCAATTATTGAGACAATGCCAATTGCAGTTCCAGAAAGAGCAATGGGAATATGTCCATCATTTAAAATTGAAAAATATAGTCCTCTTATAGCATATGTTCCAACAGCTACAATAATTAATGAAATAATAAATAAGGTATTAACTGAAGAATTAATTATTCCACTTGCAAATAAAATTGATCCTATCAACATAATTACAAATCCATAAAATATATTATTAATATTTCCAGTTTTATCAGAGAACAAACCTACAGATATACAGACAATAGGCCTAAGGTATAGTTGATAAGCTCCAATCTTTGCAGCATTAATTTGGTCATACATCATTACTTCAGCAGCATATAAAGAGTATATATCAGTTATTCTATACCCCATATATGCACATAGAATTATTATTGAGATTAGAAATATTGATTTTGACTTAAGAAGCTTTTTCATGTTATTAAAGTCGCCAATCTTTTCGTCATCAGAAATTTCAACTCTTAAAAATGAATATACTATTATCCCACATAGAAATACTATAATGGATGATACACCTATCACATACTTAAATGCATTCTGCTTCTCATGAATATCAGCATTTGAAATATCTGTCGTTATTAAGATTGAAAAAATAATTACTCCAATAACACCAATTGAAGAAGCCACAATTCCTCTACCTCCATCAAGAAAACTAAAGGTTTTACCTTGTTTATTTGAACCACCAATCATTCTAGTAGCTTTAATCATGGGTGCCCAAAATAGAAATACAGTAGTAAAACCCAAATATGCAAATAAAAATTGCATTACTATGTATGAAGGATAAGTCATCATTATAAAACCTCCTAAAGATGTAAGTATTAGAGAAATTGACAGTAATTTTCTAGGAGAAAATCTATCTGCTAGAATTCCTCCGTATAAATATGAAAAAAATGCTACAACACCATATGTTGAAAAAACTGTTCCTAGTTCAAGATTTGTCAGGTCAAAAACATCTAAAAATGTTGGTCTAAAAACTCTAGCTAATACATATGGTAAAATATAGTTAGACTCTGCAGCAAGAATTAAGACTATAAGATATGTGTAATACTTATTTTTCATATCTCTAATTTAATAATTAATGACGTGAAATGGAATCGGTGGGGATTGAGTTATTTATTTAGAAAAAATCAATCTGGGTCACAATTTGTAAAGTTTGGCTTTGGAAGAGCCCAAGAAATTGCAGTATGTGAAAAATTATGATATTGTATAGGTTCAACTCCCACCCGAAGTACAATTCTTCATCATAAATCCAATATATTATCAAGTTCAATTTTACTATAATCTGTAATGGTCTTAAAACATCCAGCTGATTCAAGTGCTTCTGTTGATTGAGAGCTTGTTACACCAATAACTTTTATATCTGCATTTTTTGCAGCGGTTACACCTTCAATGGAATCTTCAAAAACTACACACTCATCCTTGCTGACCTTTAAATTTGATAATGTTTTAAGATACATCTCTGGGTCAGGCTTCCCTTTAGAGACTTCATCTCCACAAACTATAGATTTAAAATAATGAGTTATCCCTAATTCTTCTATTGTCATCTCTACATTTTTTCTTATAGCATTGCTGCCAATTGATAGAAGAATATTACTTTCTGTAAGATTATCTAAAAAATTAATTAGGCCTTTTATTGGATAGATATTACCCTTATATATTTCTCTAAAGATTGCTTCTTTATAATCACTCATTTCTTTTAACTCTTTTTTAGAATAAGAGTCTCCAAATACATCACTCATTAATTTAAGAGTCCCTCCACCTTTATATTTCTTTAAAATTTCTGAAAAATCACTCTCTTTTAAATTATTCCTTTGAAAAAAAATACTCCAAGATTCATGATGATAAGGCAAACTATTTACAATAGTTCCATCAAGATCAAAAATTATTGCTTTTAGCATTTTTGTTTTTTCTTTATTATTAGCTTAATTTATGAAATATAAATTATTAGAAAGTTTAATTAATAAATATTAAAATGGAAAACAGAAGGAATTTTATAAAAAAGACCTCTTTATTATCACTTGGTATAGCAAGTTATAGCTTTACATCTCCACTAATTAAGAATATTGGAGGAGTAGACATTTCAGTTATAACCTATTCTTTTAAACCTGGTTTGGAAGATATGGAAACTATTATTCAATATTGTCTAGATTCCAATTCTGATAATATTGAATTGATGGGTAGTCATGTTGAGAGGAGTATGGGAATGCCAAGATCTAGAAAAGATAGCCCTGATTGGAGGTCAAATGTTTCTATGAATGAATTTAAGAAAGTAAAAAAAGCATTTAATGAAAAGGGTATAAATATTTTTGCTTATAAACCACCTTGTATGGGAACTAGGAATAAAGATGAAGAAATTGAGTATGCTATGAAGGCAACAAAGGCTTTAGGAGCTGACTATGTTACTACAGAGTTAACTGATGAAACTAATACAAAAAGAATTTCTTACTATGCTGAAAAATATAAAGTTAAAGTTGGATATCATGCACATCTTCAGGCAAGTGATACTGCATGGGATTTTGCTTTAAGTAGTTCTAATAATAGTTACATTAACCTTGATATTGGTCATTATATTGCAGCTGGAGGAGAGAATACAAAAGAGACACTTCTAAAATTTATTGAAAATAATCATAGCAGAATTTGCAGTCTCCATTTAAAAGATAGACAGGCAGGCAAAACTATGAATCCTACAGGGAGTGATAATCAAATATGGGGTGAAGGTGATACTCCTATAAAAGAAGTTTTATTATTAATGCAAAAGAATTCATATGATTTTACAGCTACTATTGAATTAGAATATCGTATTCCAGAAGGTTCAAATGTTGTAAAAGAGGTAATAAAATGTATGAATTATTGTAAAGCTGTTTTGGATTCTTAATGGTCCAACTTGCAAATTCTTAATTATTTAATTTAGTCCTGGGACTATGTCGCTAATAACTGATGAGTCATTATTAATCTCCCAGTGAAAAAGTGTAATCGGAATACTCCCTATATTAATTAATTTACTAAAAAAGCTTTTCAAATTTGCTGAGGCATCATTCTCGTTCAATCTAGAAAATTCAGCAAGTGCATTTTCAAACAAATACTTTCCAGTTATGTAGCTTGTCCCGTAACCAGGCTGTCGTAAATACAGGTGCTGTTCAAATATTAAAAGTTCTTTTTCTGTTTTCATCCATCCCCTTGGTGTATATTCAGAATGTATTTTTCCTGCTTCTTCCATACTCATTAAATTTGCATGTGCATAAAGAGATCCTAATCCTCTAGCTGCTCTTTGAGCGATTAATATGTAAACTATTTCTTTTGATCTAGGATTATTTTCATATAATCCAGTCTGCATGAACATTTCTTCAACAGCCGTAGCTACTCCCTCGTTTCTACTATCAAAGATATTATACAGTAAAGGGCCTTTTCTTAAAACATTTTGACTTGGATTGAAATCCATTTCAGCCAACTCAAACCAATGAAAGAAATGAGAGAATAGGGGCTTTGGATCAAGATGTGCTGTTATCCAGAAAAAATTTCTTTTATCCTCTGGAATATAACTTCCAAGATGTTCGTCAAGAGCTTCCTTGTAGAAGTCCTTTACATCGACTATTTCTTCTTTGTCTAAAAAATTAATTAATTCCTTTGAAGCTTCACTTACAAGAAGATTATATTCTTCAGGCGTAGATGCAGAATTTAGTTTAGGTAAGTTTCTATTTTTATGTTCTTCTAGTTTAAGTGATGACCAAGCTCTAGCTAGCTCTCTTTTTAAAAGCATTACTTCATCATCCCAAGAAAGCGGAACCAGATGTACATTATTTTGATACCATGTGTAATTTTCTTTTCCAATTCCTGAAGGTCCATCTTTTTTTGAAGATTCACTTTTTAACCAATTTGAAAAACGCACTGTAGATTCAATAGCTTCATTTATTGTAGTAACCAGATTCTGATTATTATTCACATTTGGATAATTTAATATTGATTGCAAATCACTTATCTGAGTATCAATATCTCTTATTCCTGCAATCCAAAGGTCTTTAGCATTACCTGTTAAATTTATTTTTGCCTGTTCATTTAATATGGGTATAACTCTAAGTTGCTTATTTAGTTCTGATGACTCATTCTTTGATAGTGGAAAATCATATTGCCAAATTTCAACAACGCTATGATGAGTTGGACCCTCGTGTGCTGGAACATCACTCCTATTCATCCATACCGACTTATAATATGCTGGATCTCTTTCCCATGGTTTTAGAACCCTAAAATTAAACTCAAAACCATTCATTTCAGCCCAGATTATTGTCCAATCAATTTTACTTTTAATATCTAATTTAGATTTATCTATTTCATTTAATCTATCTCTTAACTTTCTAAATTCAGGCATTCTATTTCTAAATGTTTCAACTGAATAATCTGGAGCTCCATTATTTAGTGGTGGTGTTTCAAATTGACGCCAATCAGTAAATAATACTTCTAATTCCTCCCTATTATTATCTTGAGAAAATGAAAATCCAATACTTACAAAAAAAATAATTAAATAAAGTGATGTTCTTTTCATCGTCTTTGATTTCTAATCTAAAATGCATTATGTCCAGTAATATCCATTCCAAGGATTAGTAGGTGTATATCATGAGTACCCTCATAAGTAATTACAGATTCAAGATTCATCATATGTCTCATAATGCTGAATTCTCCTGAAATTCCCATAGCTCCAAGCATTTGTCTTGCTTCTCTTGCTATATTTACCGCCATCTCCACATTATTTCTTTTAGCCATTGATATTTGAGCAGATGAAGCTTTATCTTCATTTTTTAGTTTTCCAAGTTTCCAGGATAAAAGTTGTGCTTTTGTGATTTCTGTTAACATTTCAGCAAGTTTCTTTTGTTGGAGTTGCTTACTAGCAATTGGTTTACCAAATTGCACTCTCTCTAATGAATATTTTAAAGCTGTATCATAACAATCCATAGCAGCACCAATAGCTCCCCATGAAATCCCATATCTGGCAGAATCTAAACACATTAGTGGAGCACCAAGTCCCGATTTTTCAGAGAGTATATTTTTTTTAGGAACTCGTACATTATCAAAAATTAGTTCTCCGGTTGAAGAAGCTCTTAAAGACCATTTATTATGTGTTTCAGGAGTTGAAAAACCCTCCATTCCTCTTTCAACAATGAGTCCATGAATTCTTTTATCTTCATCTTTTGCCCAGACGATAGCAATATCAGCAAAAGGAGAGTTTGATATCCACAATTTAGCACCATTTAAGATTACATAATCACCATCACTTTTAAAATTTGTAGTCATTCCTCCTGGGTCTGAACCATGATCTGGTTCTGTTAACCCAAAACATCCCATCATTTCACCGGAAGCTAATTTTGGTAAAAATTTTTCTTTTTGTTCATCACTCCCAAATTTCCATATTGGGTACATTACAAGTGATGATTGAACAGAAGCAGTTGAACGTATTCCGCTATCTCCTCTTTCAATCTCTTGCATCATCAACCCATAACTTATTTGATCAAGTCCAGCTCCTCCATATTTTGTAGGAATATACGAGCCAAAAGCCCCAATCTCAGCAAGACCTGAAATTAATTCACTAGGGAATTCAGCTTTTTGTGCATATTCTTCAATAATTGGACTAACTGCTTTGTTTACCCATGATCGAGTAGATTCTCTAATTAACTTATGCTCTTCGGTCAGAAGGTCATCGATTTTATAGAAATCAGGAGAAGAAAAAGAATTGTCTTTCATTTATGCTTAGCTTTTTACAAAAGTATGAATTTATGATATTAGATGTCTAATAATCCATCTGGAATTCTAAAAAAACATATTCTATTTAAACTTGATAGTATAGAGCCCTTAAAGAATAAGTCTTATAAAATATAAGTTTATTTTTCTTCAGCAGGAGTTGCCTCATCAGATCCCTCTTCAGCCGGAGCAGTTTCTTCAGCCGCCTTAGCTTTTTCATCCGGAGCTTCTTCAGCCGGAGCTTCTTCTTCAGCCGGAGCAGTTTCCTCAGCCGCCTTAGCTTTTTCATCCGGAGCTTCTTCAGCCTTAGCTTCTTCTTCAGGAGCAGTTTCCTCAGCCGCCTTAGCTTTTTCAGCCGGAGCTTCTTCTTCAGCCGGAGTTTCTTCTTCAGCCGGAGCAGTTTCCTCAGCCGCCTTAGCTTCTTCAGCCTTAGCTTCTTCTTTAGCCTTGGACTCTTCTGATCTTTTCTTGCTATATTCTTCTTCTCTTTTACGAGCTTCTTTTTTATTAGACTCTAATGTAGATTCAAGATCTTCAATCTTTTTCTCAATTTTTGCACCTTTCCCCTTTTTCCATTCATCAAATCTTTTCTTTGCTTCTTCTTCTGTGAAAGCACCTTTTTGTACACCAAGATTTAAATGTTTTCTAAGTAAGACACCTTCATAAGAAAGAATTGCCTTTGCTGTATTTGTTGGCTGAGCCCCTTTTTCTAACCACTTTACAGAAGAATCAAAATCTAATTCTATTGATGCTGGATTAGTATTAGGGTCATATGTACCTAATTTTTCAATATATTTTCCATCTCTTTTTGATTTCTCATCTGCAATTACTATCCAATATATTGGGTTACCTTTTTTACCGTGTCTTTGAAGTCTAATTTTTACTGCCATAACATATTAATATTTAGGGTACTCGACCCTGGTTACTAATTATAAGCTGCAAATTTAGCATAATATTTTTATTTACATATGTATTTGACTATTTTTGGACCAATACAATGAAATAGAAAAAATGGATTACTCTAAAGAATTTAAAAATTATGCTATAAAGCATCATGGTATTAACTCGCTATACTATGAAAAGATAGTTAGTAGTATGACACCATACATTATTGAAGAAAGACAATTAAACGTTGCTCAAATGGATGTTTTCTCAAGACTTATGATGGATAGAATAATGTTTTTAGGAACTTCTATTACTGATAATGTTGCAAATATTATTCAAGCTCAATTGCTTTTTCTTCAAAGTACAGATTCTTCAAGGGATATTCAGTTATATATAAATTCTCCTGGAGGAGGAGTTTATGCTGGTCTGGGCATATACGATACAATGCAATTTATCAAGCCTGATGTTGCCACAATATGTACTGGCTGTGCTGCATCTATGTCAGCAATTTTATTATGCGCTGGTAAGAAGGGTAAAAGATCTGCACTTAAACATTCAAGAGTGATGATTCACCAACCACTCGGAGGAGTTTCAGGTCAAGCTGCTGATATTGAAATTACAGCTAGAGAGATTCTAAAGCTAAAGGATGAATTGTACAAAATTATTTCTAAGCATAGCAGTCAAAGTTTAAAGAAAGTAGCCTCTGACAGTGATAGAGACTACTGGATGAAATCTGAAGAAGCACTTAAATATGGAATGGTTGATGAGGTCCTAATCTAATTTAGTATGAGTGAAAAAGAAATTCTATGTTCTTTTTGCGGAAGAACAAAATCACAAACAAAACTTTTAATTGCTGGTTTAGATGCACACATCTGTGATATATGTATTTCTCAAGCTGACATTATATTAAAAGATGATGAATCAAGCCATCAATTAGATTCAAGTAATTTTGATTTAAAAACCCCTAAAGAGATAAAATATTTTCTTGACAAATATGTTATCGGTCAAGACCGAGCAAAAAAAGTATTATCAGTGGCTGTTTATAACCATTATAAAAGAATACTTCAAGATAAGTCAGAAGATGAAATAGATATTCAAAAAAGTAATGTTTTATTAGCTGGACCTACAGGAACTGGGAAGACCTTGTTAGCCCAAACAATTGCAAAATTATTAAAAGTTCCATTAGCTATTGTTGACGCTACTGTTTTAACTGAAGCGGGATATGTTGGCGAAGATGTTGAAAGTATTTTAAGCAAGTTATTACAGGCTGCAGATTTTGATGTTAAAAAGGCAGAAAATGGAATTGTCTTTATTGATGAAATAGATAAAATTGCAAGGAAAAGAGATAACCCTTCAATTACTAGAGATGTTTCAGGTGAAGGAGTTCAGCAAGCATTATTAAAACTTCTAGAAGGAACTAAGGTAAATGTTCCGCCAAAAGGGGGAAGAAAACATCCAGATCAAAAATTTATTGAACTGAATACTTCTAATATACTTTTTATAGCCGGAGGAGCTTTTGATGGAATTGAAAAAATTATAAAAACAAGACTGAACCTTCAGTCAATAGGTTTTAAAATGTCAAAAGAATATAAACTTCTAGAAGAAGAGGGTAATGTTTTAAGATATATTAATCCTCATGATGTTAGAACATACGGTCTTATCCCTGAAATTATAGGAAGACTTCCTGTATTGAGTTTCCTAAATCCCCTTTCAAAAGATGCTCTTAGAGATATAATGACAGTTCCTAATAATGCTTTAATAAAACAATATGAGAAACTATTTGAAATGGATGGTATAAGTTTTTCTATTACTCCTAGTGCAATAGATTATATAGTTGATAAAGCAATGGAATATAATTTAGGAGCAAGAGGCTTAAGAAATTTATGTGAAGCTATTCTAAATGATGCAATGTTTAATCTTCCTAATACTGGAGTTAAAGATCTTAAAGTAACTAGAGTCTATGCTGATCAAAAGTTACAAATGATAGACATGGTATATTTGAAAGCAGTTTCTTAATTTAAAGATTTTAATTCTTCCAAGTAATCTCTAGAATTTGAAAGTCTTGGAATTTTATTTTGTCCTCCTAGTTTCTTTTTTAAAGCTAGCCAATCATAAAACAGACTGGGTCTTGCTTTAACAACTTTTGGCATCTTCATAGTTGAATCTTTATATCTTTTTGCCTCATAGTCTGAATTTGTATTTTTTAAATTTTTATCAAGAGTTTTTGTAAAATTCTCTAAATCCTTAGGTTCATCGGAAAACTCAATTAACCACTCATGACTACCTATATCATTTGAACTCATAAATATTGGAGCTACAGTATAATCTTTAACCTTACAATTATTTGTTTCAGCAGCTTTAGCTAATGCAACTTCTGCATTTTCTATTATTAATTCTTCTCCAAACACATTAATAAAATGTTTCGTTCTTCCTGAAACTTTTATCCTATAGGGGTTTAATGAAGTAAACTTAATTGTATCTCCCATTTTATATCTCCATAATCCTGAATTAGTAGTGATTACTATAGCATAATTTACATCAAGTTCTACGTCGCTTAGAGGGATTATTTTATCTGTATTATTAGTTGGTATAAACTCATAAAATATACCATAATCTAGCATAAGTAGTAACTCGGAGGAATAATTTTGATCTTGAATTCCAAAAAAACCTTCAGAAGCATTATATATTTCAAAATATTTGAATTTTTTTGATGGAAACATTTCTTTGAATAACGACCTATAGGGTTCGAAATTTACTCCTCCATGAAAATAAACTTCACTATTTTCCCACACTTCAAGTATATTATCCTTTTTGGTTTGTTTAAGTACATTATTAAGTAGAACCATCATCCAAGAAGGAACTCCAGCAAAACTCGTTACGTTTTGATTTAATGATTCATTTATTATTGCTTTTACTTTTTCTTCCCACTCAGGAATCAGTGAAACTTTTTGACTGGGTGTACTGCTTAATTCTGCCCAAAAAGGAAGATTGTCAATTATTATTGCAGATAAATCACCATAATAGCTGTTATTTTTTTCATAGATTTCTTTTGATCCACCTAGCCTAAGGCATTTCCCCTCTAGAAGTTTAGAGTTTTCATTATTGTTAAAATATAAGGATAGCATATCCTTTCCAGCTTTATAATGGCAATCATCAAGACTTTCATAGCTAATAGGGATAAACTTACTCTTTGCATTAGTAGTTCCACTTGACTTTGCAAACCAGTTTATTGGAGTGCTCCAAAAAATATTCTGTTCCCCTTTCCTCATTCTTTCAATAGATTGACTTATATCTTCATAGGAAACAGCATCTAATCTATTGTTAAAATCTTTATAGCTTTTAATGCTTTTAAAATCATATTTTTTCCCAACCTCAGTATCAATATTATATACCAATAGTTTTCTAAGAACCTCTTGCTGAACTTCATTAGGAAATTTTCTAAATAATTCAATTTGATGAATTCTTTTTTTTAAAAACCAAGAAGCTACAGAATTGAATAAAGGAATTGGCATGGATTATATATATTTATTATAAATAAAAATATAATGTTCTCGGGAGTTTTGCAAAAGATGACAAGTATTAATGATAACCCTATTAGGTACATTCTAGAGTTTGAATCAAATTTTATATTAATGAATCAGGCTATTAATAAGGAAATTCATATTTCAAAAAAAGGATATTGTTGTTTGTCATGTAGCGGCAATATTGAGATTTTCGCTAATGGGTTTTGTAAAAAATGTTTTTTTGAGTCACCAAAGTCTGGAGATTGGGTTATGAGACCAGAGTTAAGCAAAGCTCATCTAGATCAGGAAGATAGAGATCTTGATTTTGAAAAAGAAATGCAATTACAGCCGCATATCCTATATTTCTCTATGACCAGTGGCCTCAAAGTTGGTGTGACAAGAGTGAAAAATATGCAAACTAGATGGATAGATCAAGGTGCTGTGGAGTCAATTATACTTCTTGAATTACCTAATAGATATTTAGCAGGTTTAGCTGAAGTTGAATTGAAAGAAGATTACTCTGATAAAACAAATTGGAGAAAAATGCTAACCAATGAAATTAATAAAGTAGATCTAATAAATGAAAAAAAGAATGCTCTTGATAAATTATCCAATGACTTAAAAAAATATAAATCAGGAAATGATGAGGTATATAAATTTAATTATAATGTCTTGGATTATCCGAAATCTGTTAAATCTAAGAGCCTAAAGAAATCTAATGAAATAAATGGCAAGTTGGTTGGTGTTAAAGGGCAATATTTAATTTTTGAAGACTCAACTGTATTTAATGTTAGATCTAACGAAGGATATGTAGTAGAAATTGGGCTAAAATAATTGTTTTACCTCACTTTCATTAAGAAATCTATACTCACCAACTTTAGTGTCAAGTTTAATATCCATAACTCTAATCCTCTTTAGTTTGGTTACCCTATATCCAAGAGCATTACACATTCTTCTAATTTGTCTATTTAACCCTTGAGTTAGAACTATTTTAAACTTATTTTCATAAGTTTTTTCAACATAACATTTTTTTGTAAGCTTACCCATAATTCTTACTCCACTTCTCATTTTTTGAATAAAATCTTTATCAATTTTTTTGTTTAGAGTAACCAAATACTCCTTTTCATTTTTGTTTTCAGCTCTTAATACATTATTTACGATATCACCATTGTTTGTTAATAATATTAAACCTTCACTATCCTTATCTATTCTTCCTATTGTAAACAACCTTTTATTAAAATTTATATAATCTATAATATTGTTTTTTACTTTTTGATTTCCAGTACATTCAATTCCAACAGGTTTATTAAATGCTAGATATACTTTTTCTTCTTGATTACTTATTAATTCTCCATCAACTTTTATTAAATCGTCTCTATTAACTTTTGAGCCTAAAACAGCAATCTCTCCATTAATATAAACTCTACCTTGTGAAATGATTTTATCAGCTCCTCTTCTAGAGCAGAATCCAACCTCGCTTAAAAATTTATTTATTCTTATTTTTCCTTCCAAACTCTAATCCATTTTAATTTCTTCACCAACTTTTAAATCAAACTTTTTTCTAAATAGCCATACAAAAAAGTATAAAAGTGGAGTATCTAAAATTGCGACTATAACTTTAAATAAAAACCCAGAAATAACAAGAACTAAAAACTTATCACTTGGTAAAATTTCAAAAATAATTAACAATGATACGATTGTAAATGTATCTATAAATTGAGAGGTGAAAGTTGAAAAATTATTTCTTAACCAAAGATGTTTCCCCTTAGTAAAATTTTTCCAAAAATGATAGATTCTAATGTCAATATATTGAGCAATTAGGTATGTAAGCATTGATGCAAGTACCGCTAAAGGAGCATTTAAAAAAACTTGATTAAATATCTCATCATTAATAGGAGATGCATCTATAGCTGGAACTTGGCTAGATATTAGAATTAGTAATATTGAAAAAATTGAGGCAAAAATACCGGTTGTTACTACCTGATTAGCTTTCCTTTTACCATAAATTTCAGAGATTAAATCTGTTATCAAAAAAGTAAGAGGATAGGGTAGTATCCCAACAGATAACTCAAAAAGTTTAACACCATATATATTAATATCAAAAGGATACCAGTAAAATATTTTTGTAAAAATTAGATTAGAAGCTACTAGAGAGGTTATAAATAATCCTGCTAGAATTAGATAAATTTTATTAGCAAGAGAAATTTGATTAGTTTTCATAGTATTTTCAAATTTATGAGTAAGATTTATTTATCAATAGGCAGTAACAAAGGTAATCGTTATTCTCAAATAAAAGAAGCTCTTAAGTTGATTAGAGAAGATATAGGGGTGATTACTTCAATATCTAAAATATATGAGACTAAATCTTGGGGTTTTGAATCAGGAAAATTTTTAAACCTATGTATAGCTATTAAATCTGAACTTTCTCCTGATAAGCTTTTATTCTCAATAAATAATATTGAAGAGAAAATTGGAAGAAAAAGGGATTCAGAAATAATGAAGTCTAGAGAAATGGATATTGATATTATCTTTTACTCAAATAAAATAGTAAATCAAAAAGAATTAATAATTCCTCATCCAAGGTTACAGTTAAGAAATTTTGTGTTAGTTCCATTAAGTGAGATCGCCAGTGATTTTGTGCATCCAATATTATTAAAATCTGTTAAAGAATTATTGGAATGTTCTAATGATGATGATATTCCTATAAAAACTTCACTAAGTATTATCTAGACCACATTTTTTATAATAATCCCATAAAACAACCCCTGCTGCTACAGAAACATTAAGAGAATGTTTGGTTCCTGCTTGAGGGATTTCAAGAACGTGTTTTGAAGCTTTAATAAATTCATCTCTAACACCATCAACTTCATTACCAAATACAAAAGCATAGTTAAATCCATCGACTGGTTTAAAATCTTGAATTTTAATTGATTGATCAGCTTGTTCTACAGAAACAATTATTACATTATCTTTTTCAAGTTTATTTATTAATTCTTTTGGCTCTTTCATATACTCCCAATCCACAGAATCTGTTGATCCTAAAGCAGTTTTTCCCATCCTTTGATTTTCTGGGGTTGCAGTTATACCACAGATAAACACCTTTTTAATCAAAAAAGAATCTGAGGTTCTAAATATTGACCCTACATTGTGGATACTCCTAATATTATCTAATATAACTATAGCAGGAGTTTTTTCTGCTTTTTTAAATTCTTCAATTGATTTTCTATTTAACTCTGTATTTTTTAATTTACGCATATAAGTAAAAATAAAAATATCTACTTTAGTAGAAATGCAAATATTGTGACGAAAGCTTCAAAAGTAACACCTTTAATGAAACAATACAATGATATTAAATCAAAGTATCCAGATGCAATATTATTATTTAGAGTAGGAGACTTTTATGAAACTTTTGGAAATGATGCAGTTGTAGCATCAAAAATTCTTGGAATCGTTTTAACAAAAAGAGGAGCTGGCTCTACAAGTGAAACTGAACTTGCTGGATTTCCTCACCATTCAATAGGAAATTATTTGCCTAAGCTTGTAAAAGCTGGATACAGAGTTGCAATTTGTGATCAACTAGAAGATCCAAAACTTGCAAAAAAAATTGTTAAAAGAGGAGTTACTGAAATTGTAACTCCCGGAGTAGTATTAACCGATGGAGTTTTAGAGCAAAAAGAAAATAACTATTTAGCATCAATCTGTTTCTTAAAAGATAAATGCGGAATATCTTTTATCGATGTTTCAACTGGAGACTTTTATATGGCGGAAGGATCAGTTAAGCTAGCAGATCAATTATTAACTAATTATGCTCCAAAGGAAATATTAGTGCCCAAGCCATCAAAAAAAATATTTCAAGAATTATTTGATAATTTATATAACCCTTTCTTTTTAGATGATTGGGTTTTTGAAGAATCTTATGCAAAAAATAAACTGCTTACTCATTTCAATACTTCAAGCTTAAAGGGTTTTGGAATTGTTAGTCAGGATTTAGGTCAAATTGCTGCAGGAGTAATAATTCATTATCTAAATGATACAGAGCATAACAAACTATCTCACATTAATCGTATTCAAAAAATTTACCCTGATGACTATGTTTGGATGGATAGGTTTACAATTAGAAATCTTGAATTATTTAATTCAAATTTACCAGGAGGATATAATCTGGCTGATACTATTGATAATACAATAACCTCTATGGGTTCAAGGAAAATTAAAAATTGGATAGCATTTCCTCTAGTTAAAGAGAAAGAGATTAAAAGAAGACAAGATATAGTTAAATCACTAGTAAAAGATCAAGATATGTCAGAGGACTTAATGTATAATTTTGATCATCTTATAGATATTGAAAGGGTAATGACAAAAATTGCAACATATAGAGTTAACCCTAGAGAGTTAGTTCAATTAGGATATTCGTTAATGAGGGTCTCTGAAATAAAAAAAGTTTTAGGGAGTTCAAAGTCTAAAGATTTAAAAAATTTTGGCAAAAGAATTCCTAAAACTAAAAAGCATTTTGATTTAATATTTAAAACGCTGAATCAAGAAGCACCAGTTCAAATAAATAAAGGAAGCGTAATAATTGATAATTTTTCTAAAGAACTTGATGAGCTTAGATCAATTCATGAGTCAGGGAAAGAATATTTGAATCAAATACTAGAAAGAGAAACTGAAAAAACTAAAATACCTTCTTTAAAAATATCTTTTAATAATGTGTTTGGGTACTATATAGAAGTTAGAAACACTCATAAGGATAAAGTTCCAGAAGAGTGGATTAGAAAGCAAACTTTAGTTAATGCTGAAAGATATATAACAGAAGAACTAAAATCATATGAGGAAAAAATATTGACTGCAGAAGAGAAAATTAAGGCTATAGAGAATAAAATATATATAGAATTATTAGATAAACTCCAGAAATGTTTAGTTGATCTTAAAGAAATAGCTAATCTTATTTCAGAATTAGATGTGCTGAATTCTTTTTCTACAGAGGCTAGTAGATTTGATTATACCTGCCCAAAAATTTCTAAGGATCAAATAATCCGTATAAAAAATGGAAGACATCCTGTATTACAGAAAAATACCCCTTTTGGAGAGTCCTATGTGCCAAATAGTGTTTTGTTAGATAAAAAACAGCAAATAATTATGATTACTGGACCAAATATGTCTGGTAAATCTGCAATTCTGAGACAAACAGCTTTGCTTACTTTGCTTTCTCAAATTGGTAGTTTTGTGCCAGCAGAGGAAATGACATTTGGTATAGTTGATCGAATATTTACAAGAGTAGGGGCGAGTGATAATATATCTATGGGAGAATCTACATTTATGGTTGAGATGAATGAAACAGCTTCAATCTTAAATAATCTTACAAAATCTAGTTTAATTTTATTAGATGAAATAGGAAGAGGGACAAGCACATATGATGGGATCTCTATAGCTTGGGCTATAGCTGAGTATTTGCATGAACATAAAGACAGGCCAAAGGTTCTCTTTGCTACTCACTATCATGAACTTAATCAGATGGAAAGTTCTTTTAAAAGAATAAAAAACTTTAATGTATCGGTCAAGGAATTAAAAGATGATGTAATCTTTTTAAGAAAACTAGAAAGGGGAGGAAGTGCTCATAGTTTTGGAATACATGTTGCAAAAATGGCTGGTATACCAAAAACAGTGTTGTCATCAGCTGTAAAAAAATTAGGAACTATGGAAAGAGCAAATGGATCTCCTAAAAAAAGTGATAATAATTCAGATGATTTTCAGCTTAGTTTTTTTGATATAGAGGATCCAAAAATGCAAGAGATAAAAAAAATTATAAGAGATTTAGATATAGAAAGTTTAAGTCCTATTGAAGCTTTGTTAAAACTTAATCAAATTAAAAAAGAAATTGAAGATGAAAGTTGATTTACATGGAATAAATCATAATGAGGCTGTAGACAAAGTTGAAGAAATCATGCTTTTAAATTCAGCTAAAGGAAGTGTAGAATTAACAGTAATTACTGGAAACTCACCTGCCCTTCAGGCTAAAATTATTAATCAAGTATGTGATAAACATGGTTTTGTTTATTATAAACCTCCTCATAATGCAGGAGAGTTAGTTATTCAATATGAGAAAATTTAGGATCCCAATTATAAATAAGTAAGGATCAAAATAGATAATAGTATCATAAAATATTTTAAATTTGCATTCGCGCGAAAGTAGCTCAGGGGTAGAGCATCACCTTGCCAAGGTGAGGGTCGCGGGTTCAATTCCCGTCTTTCGCTCAATTGCTCGAGTGGTGGAATTGGTAGACACGTTGGACTTAAAATCCAATGAACAGCAATGTTCGTGCGGGTTCAAGTCCCGCCTCGAGTACAGAAAAGCCTCCTTTTAGGAGGCTTTTTATTTAAATGAACTCATAAACGAAATGAAACTTCAAATGAAGACTTACTAAAAAGTATTTATAAATAATAGTTGTGAAAACATAATTTGTACATTTGGTTTCGTTAATAGCTGTTGAGAAATTATTAAGTAAAACACTTTTCTTATGATTACTATTGAAGAAGCCAAATCACTAATAAGTAAACACATCTCAATACTCAAAGAAGATGTTTTACACACAACCGATTCTTTAGGCTTTGTTCTTTCACAAGATGTTTTCAGCCCAATAAATTTACCATCATTTAACCAGTCAGCTATGGATGGTTACGCCGTTTGTTTTTCAGCCCAACCAACTATAGAATTTAAATTGGCAGCAGAAGTAAAAACTGGAGATTTCAATAGCACAGAACTAAAGCAGGGAGAGTGTGTTCGAATTTTTACAGGAGCAATGATTCCCAAAGGAGCTAGTGCGGTTGTTATGCAAGAAAAAGTTACTGCGAACGGTAAACGTATAAAGCTCGAAAAACATCCTGCTTTAGGAGAAAACATTCGGACAATTGGCGAACAAATAAAAAAAGACGACTTAGCACTAAGTAAGGGCACGTTAATAAACGCTGCAGGAATAGGGTTTTTGTCGGCACTAGGAATTACAAGGATAAAAGCATATAAAAAGCCCACTATCAGCATAGTTGTTACAGGCAATGAGCTGAGCCGTCCAACAGAAAAACTAGATCAAGGAAAAATATACGAAAGCAATTCACAGATGTTAAGCTCAGCGCTAAAAACAAGCAGATATAAGGCAAGTAAAATCGCTTGGGTAAAAGACGACCTAGATAGCACGATAAAAGAATTAGAGTTAGCATCAAAAGATTCGGACATTGTCTTAATAAGCGGAGGAATATCGGTTGGAGATTACGATTATGTAGAAACAGCACTTGAAAAAATTGGCGTTAAAAAGCTTTTTTATAAGGTAAATCAAAAGCCAGGAAAACCCTTGTTTTTCGGAAAAAAGGATAAAACCCTATTTTTTGGTTTACCAGGAAATCCATCAGCATCATTAGTATGTTATTACCAATATGTTCTTTTTGCAATTAAAAAGATGAGTGGTGTGTCAGGTGGTGAACTAGAAAAAAGAGAATTGATTTCACGAAACAACTTTACAAAAAAGGGAATAAGACCCCAATTTTTAAAGGCTAAAGCCAACCAAAACGAGGTTCATTTATTAGAGGGACAAAGCTCAGCCATGCTTCACACCTTTTCACTAGCCAACGCTTTAGTTTATTTGCCTGGTCATGAGCAAGAAATCAAAGCAGGGGATAAGCTAATCACATACATACTTCCAAGCGCATGATTTATATGACTTATATCATCTTTTAATCATTCACATAAACATAAATTTGAACGTTGTATTCTATTTAATATAACGCTCTATGAAACATCTAACAGTAAAAAGCAGATTGTGGGTTGTGGGTAAAGAAGGCACTTTTTTAGGAGAGGGTCGGGTGGCTTTATTACACGCTATCAATAGGTTAGGCTCTATTTCCAAAGCAGCAAAGTCAATGAATATGTCTTATTTAAAAGCGTGGAAACTGGTAAAATCAATGAACGAAACCTCATCTCAACCATTAGTAAAAAAATGTTCAGGCGGAAAAGATGGAGGGGGAACAACCTTAACAGAATATGGACATAAAGCGATTAAACTTTTTGAGGAACTGAGCGGTAAGCACAACCAGTATTTAAGTCAAAAATTTGAAAAACAACTAAAAGAGTTTTAAAATGGAGTTATCTGATTTGTTTTACATACTTCTCCCGTTGGTAGCTTTTTTATACGCATCTGTCGGTCACGGAGGTGCTAGTGGTTACCTTGCTCTTATGGCAATATTTGGGATATCCGTTAGCGTAATGAAACCAACCGCATTGATTTTAAATTTATTTGTTGCGGGCGTTTCTTTTTATTATTTTTATCAATCGAAACACTTCAAATGGCGTTTATTTTATCCTTTTGCCATTACATCTGTTCCTGCAGCTTTTTTGGGTGGACTAATAAACATAAACATTACGCTATACAAACAAATATTAGCGATACTACTGTTGTTTTCAATCTTTCGTCTTTTAGGATTTTTTGGCAAAGAAAGTAAGTCAATAAAGGAACTAAAACTTTGGCAAGGGCTGGTTATAGGAGCTATAATAGGCTTATTTTCAGGAATGATAGGTATTGGTGGTGGCATCGTTTTAAGCCCTGTAATTTTGTTGTTTAAGTGGGGGGAAATGAAGTCAACAGCAGCGGTTTCAGCATTATTTATTTGGGTTAATTCAGCAGCAGCTCTTACGGGAATCTTATGGAGCGGACAATTCATAATAGACCATCAAATGCCATTATTTTTATCACTAGCTGTCGTAGGGGGGCTTTTGGGAGGTTATTTTGGAAGTATGAAATTTAATAATCACAAGCTTAGTTATGTCTTGGCCTTTGTGTTAGCTATAGCAAGCATAAAACTTATTTTAGTATGATAGATCGTCAATTTGTTACAGGTTTTGTTTTGGCAGGTGGAGAAAGTAGGCGTATGGGCGTGGATAAAGGGATGTTGAGTCACAATGGAAAACCAATGATAGAACATGTAATTCAAGCCTTATTACCTCACGCTAAACCCATTTTCATATTAGCGAACAACGATAACTTTAACCACTTTGGTTACCCCGTCTTTTCGGACCAAATAAAAAACAGCGGACCCATTTCGGGTATATGTAACGGACTGTCAATATCAAACACTGAGTGGAATATTTTTGTAAGCTGTGATAGCCCGTTTATAACCCCAGAACTAATCTCGTTTTTGATTACCCAATCTAATGGCTATGAGGCTGTTGTGCCCTCCTACAAAGGCAAAACATACCCTCTTACAGCGATATATAAATCATCTTGTTTGGTCGTGTTTAAAAACCTACTTGAACAAAAAAAACTAAGGGTAAAAGACGCGCTTCCTTTATTGAATGTGAAAACAGTAGAACTAAGCGACGACTTACCTTTTTTTCATGAAAAACTATTAATCAACATTAACACCCCCGAAGACTATGAAAAACACAAACATTACTGTTAATTATTTTGGCTCTATAGCAGAGATTACTTTTTGTAGACAGGAAGTAATTGTATTGAAAGAAAACCAAAGCATGGACAAACTTCATGACGTATTATTAAAAAAATACAAACCACTAAAAACCGCAATCTATAAGTTTACTCACAATCAAACAATAACAGAAAATAATCCAACATTAAAAGACCAAGACGAAATAGCGTTATTACCCCCCTTTGCTGGTGGCTAAAAATAAAAATATGGGACTAACAGATCAAGAAAAAAACCGATATAGTCGTCATATTTTGCTAAGCGAAATAGGATATATTGGTCAAGAAAAATTACAAAAAGCTAAAGTATTAATAATTGGTGCTGGGGGTTTGGGATGCCCTGTTTTGCAATACCTAGCAGCCGCTGGGGTAGGCAAGATCGGGGTTGTTGATTTTGACGTAGTTGAGGAGAGCAACCTGCAACGACAAATATTATTTACTCACTTATCCTTGGGCAGAAACAAAGCTATTGTTGCTAAAGAAAAAGCAACCGAACTCAACCCTCATATTTGCATTGAAGCATACCCAGAAGGACTTAACCAACATAACGCAATTACCCTATTTAAAGACTATGATATTATAGTTGACGCCACAGATAATTACGAAAGTCGCTACCTTATCAATGATGCCTCTATACTTACAAAAAAGCCGATTGCTTTTGCCTCTATATACAAATACGAGGGTCAGATATCTGTTTTTAACTACAAAGATGGTCCAAGCTATCGATGCTTATTTCCGGAGTCACCAGTAGAAAACAACAACTGTTCCCAAGTCGGAGTGTTGGGGGTGTTAGCTGGAATAGTTGGCAGTCTCCAAGCCAACGAGGTTATTAAGCTGATACTACATATAGGTCAACCGCTTTCCGGAAAAATAATGTTGATTAATACATTAACCAATCAAACAAGGTTAATTGATTTGAAAAAGAAGGAACACACACCTTTTTCAATTAAAGAATTTAACAAGCGTGATTTTTCAACCCCCTGTAATTTAATAAAAGAAATTAAGCCGAAAGAGTTACTAGAACGCTTAAAAAATGGGCAAAAAATTCAGTTTGTTGACGTGCGAAGTAAAAACGAGCAACCCAAAATTAAAATATTAGAGCAGCTTAAAATTCCGCTTTCAGATATACAAAAAGACACTTTTACTGTAGTGTATTGCCAAAGTGGAACGCGAAGTCGCCAAGCACTTTTAAGCCTTCAAAAAACAGCCCATTACTCCAATGCATATAATTTAAAAGGCGGCATTTTTGCTTGGGTTAGCGAGCTTCCAAACACTAAAACAGAACATTATGTCAATAGAAACACACACAAAAAAAAGAAAAACACCATTTGTTGACGGCCCTATACAGGCAGACTTTATTGCTCAGTCAATTTCAAAACACCAAAGCAAAACGACTATTGGTGCCCATCAAATATTTTTAGGGCAAGTAAGGGCTGATATTATAGATGGTAAAAAAGTAAAAGCAATTGATTATTCAGCCTATGAAGAGATGGCCACACAAGAGCTTAACACCATAAGAGAGGCCGCTTTTAAAAAGTTCGACTTAGTTTGTTTACACATTTATCACAGCCTAAATATTGTTGAGGTGGGTCAGGTCTGTTTGTTTGTTTTTGTTTCTTCATCACACAGAGAAGACTCTTCTAAAGCACTGCATTTTTTGGTTGAAGAAATAAAGAAAAAGGCTCCTGTTTTCGGCAAAGAAATATTTGTAGATAACACCCACCAATGGAAAGTTAATAATTAGATATTATGAGAGACATTACACACAAGCACCCCACCCTAAGATACGCTCATGCTCAAGCAATTGTAAGGGTAAGTAAAAAAGAAACCATTGAGGCGATAAAAAATATGGCTGTTCCCAAAGGAAATGTTTTAGAGATAGCCAGAGCGGCAGGCTTGTTAGGGGTGAAAAAAACAGCTGAGCTCATTCCAGATTGCCACCCCATACCCATTGAATACACCAACATTTCTTATGAGCTAAAAGCCATGGAAATCCATATTAATATGGAGGTTAAAACAATATACAAAACAGGCGTTGAGGTGGAAGCTATGCATGGCGCATCTTTGGTGGCGCTAACCTTGTACGACATGCTTAAACCTATAGATAAAGGGGTAGAAATAAATAACATAAAGCTATTAGAAAAAAGAGGGGGTAGGTCAGATTTTAAAGATAAATACAGAAAAGACATAAACGCTGCGGTAGTGGTCTGCTCTGATAGTATTTCGTCAGGAAACAAAGAGGATAAGGCAGGAAAAGAGATAATCAAAAAGCTAGAAGAATGTGAGGTATTAATTCATGAATATACCGTTATCCCCGACAAGATAAATGACATTCAATCCATAACCAAAACACAGGTGGATAAAAAGATTGACCTTTTAATATTTACTGGTGGAACAGGCTTATCACCTAGAGATATTACGCCTGAAGCTATTCGCCCCATGTTGGATAGAGAAATACCAGGCATAATGGAAGCGGCAAGAACATTTGGGCAAGAACGAACACCATACTCCATGCTCTCAAGAGGAATTGCAGGGGTTGTAGATGACACATTAATACTTACCCTACCAGGCTCTACAAAAGGAGCGAAAGAAAGCATGGAAGCCCTATTTCCCTCTTTGTTGCATATTTTTAGAATTTTTAAAGGCGCTAGACACGATTAAAAATGACAGCATTTAATTACAATAGTTATCATAAAGTCATCGCGGCATTTATTTTAATCATCTGGTCAATAATTCATTTTTCTAACCAGGAACAACCAAAAAACTATGATAACGGACAGGTTCGAAAAACAGGAGGTTTTGTAAGAGGCAAAAATAACGGCTTATGGGTGTGGTATTACGAAAACGGACAAAAGAAAATGGAGGGGCGTTTTGATAAAGGGAAACGAATAGGCATTTGGACGACTTATGATAGGCAGGGACGAAAAGCGACACAATCTAAATACGAAAACGACCAACTAAACGGAGAATTTATTCATTGGGACAGTCAAGGCGATATTCTCGAACGCTACCACTATAAATCAGACAAGATAGTAGAGTAGATCTTTTTGATGGCAGCTATATAATATCGCCATATTATGAGGACGACACATATGGTCATTTAGAAATTTCCATTGAAGACAATCCCAACCTTGCTTATTTTGGTAATTCAAATTTAGTTTCCCAACGCTCTTTATTAGCAACCTTCTCAAGGGTTACAATTAAAAAAATATGATCACCCTCTTTGCCAACAGACCTATCAATAATAACACTTTTTTCCAGCTTGTCGTCAGAATTTATTTCGTCGTTTATCTTGGGTAAAAAAGGGTAGTTTACACTTATTTTTTCATCCTCAGTTAGGACTAATTTAAGCCCCTCTTCGAAAATAATTTCCTCAAACTTTTCACCAATAATCTCATCATTAAGCTCTTTTTCAGCACCACTACTTAGCCCATTGATCCAATTATGAAAAGATTGTGTGGCTATTCGTTTTAAATCTGGGCGGATGTATTCCGGAAAGGGGGAGCGTATATGTGAGTCTTTATTGTTAAACCAAAAATCAAAAGTTTGCTCTACTAGTTGGCTTTTTTCAACCTTTTTAGCGATTATTTCTTTTTTCATATTTCTTTTCTATATTCTACAATATTAGGGGTTAACTCTGCTTATAAAAATGAGATATATCATATTTTACTTCAGGATAAAAATCGTTATTTACACCAAAATTTATTGGCTGATAAAAAATAATAACAGAGAAATTAATTAATATAATCGAATTATGGAAAAGTTTAATGTATTAGATTTTAAGCAACCAAGGATTAGAACAATGCACTATACATGGATTGCATTTTTCTTAACATTTTTTGTCTGGTTCAACATGGCCCCTCTTGCAACAACTATGCTTGCCTCAATAGACTGGCTAACAAAGGACCACATAAAAATCCTGGCGATTAGCAATGTGGCATTAACCATCCCAGCAAGAATTATTATAGGCTCTTTGATAGATAAATATGGACCAAAACGGGTGTTTTCTGTATTAATGATCTTAGCATCTATACCTGTGTTTTTCTTTGCCTTTGGAGATACCTTTATTCAGTTGTTGGTTTCTAGGTTATTATTAGGAACAATTGGTGCTGGTTTTGTAATTGGAATTAAAATGATGGCAATTTGGTTTCCAAAACATATGATTGGTCGTGCTGAAGGGTTTTATGCTGGTTGGGGTAATTTTGGATCAGCATTTGCAGCTATGACTTTACCTTGGTTAGCAATTACTGTTTTTCAAGATTGGCTAGGTTTTGCCGATGATGGTTGGAGATACGCTTTACTCCTCAATGGTTTAGTGTGTTTGATTTATGGTATTGCCTACCCCTTTATGGTTGAAGATTGCCCACCGGATAAAGAAATAAAGTTTGCAAAAAAAGCAGAGCCTATGAGAGTTACCTCTTACGGAGATTTGGTTCAGTATATAGTTTGGTCATTTCCTTTAGTAGGCGCCATGGGCTTTTTAGCTTGGCGTATTGGAAAGGTAACAATCAACGGACAACGCTTTTTACCTGAAATAGCACTTTATTCTATATACGCCTTATTAGCAATAATTTATATTGCTCATGTCATTAAGATTCTTCAGATTAATTTACCAGACCTGAAGGCTGGGATTCTTGAAAATAAAAAATACCCATGGAGTAGTGTTGCCGCTCTAAACAGTACTTATTTCGCCAATTTTGGAGCGGAGCTAGCTGTAGTATCTATGTTGCCTATGTTTTTTGAAAACGTATTTAAAAACCTTACAGATTCAAATGGTAATATGATAATGACCGCTACCCTTGCAGGTTTGGTGGCAGCTTCTTTTGCATTTGTTAACCTTTTTGCTCGTCCGTTAGGAGGGTATCTGTCTGATAAGATGGCTAACAGAAAAAGAACCATGCTTGTTTATATGGTTGGTATTGCTATCGGCTTCTTCTGTATGGGGCTTATAGCTAAGTATGGACCGGTTATTGATGGAGTTCAAACCATAGTCCCTATGTTTAAAGGAATATGGTGGCTTGTTGTTGCCATTGTGATAACGATAACCTGCTCTGTGTTTGTTCAGGGAGCTGAAGGTGCCACGTTTGCTATTATCCCAATGATTAAAAGGGGTATGACAGGACAAATTGCGGGTATGTCAGGCGCTTACGGAAATGTGGGGGCTGTCGTGTATTTAGTTATTTACTCTATGGTAGATGGCAAGACCTTCTTCTATATCATTTCAGGAGGTGCGGCTCTAAGCCTTTTATACTGTCTTATTTTTCTGAAAGCACCAGAGAAAACATTTAAAAATGAATATTAATAAAAACATGAATATTAACTAAAGTAAATAAATATGTCATTAAACATTAAAGATTGGAATGTAGAAGACGAAGGTTTTTGGGATTCCACAGGTAAAAAAATTGCCAATAAAAATCTATGGCTTTCTATACCCGCACTCCTTCTCTCATTTTCAATATGGATTATGTGGGGAGTGTTGATAAAGTATATGAAAGAGTTTGGTTTTAATTTCGGTTTAACTGACGGGCTTATTCCTGGTTCAGATGAATTCATCACCAAACTGAATGAAATAAATAACCTATACTATACTTTACCAGCTATTGCGGGTTTAGCAGGGGCAACATTAAGGCTGCCCAATTCATTTCTTATTTCCTTAGCAGGGGGTAGAAATGTCATTTTTGTGACAACAGGTCTTTTACTAATACCAGCAATTGGTACAGGTATGGCTCTAAGCAACATTAACACACCGTATATGTTCTTTGCTGTAATGGCTCTGTTGTCTGGCTTTGGTGGCGGAAGCTTTGCTTCTTCGATGAGTAACATCAGTTTCTTTTACCCCAAGAAAATGCAAGGTTATGCTCTTGGAATGAATGCAGGCTTAGGTAATTTAGGAGTAGGGATTATGCAGAAACTTATACCTATGGTTGTAACAGTATCATTGTTTGGTGGAACTGCAGGATCTATAGCAACAGCTAAAGGGGCTTACTTTGAAGGTTTACAAAACGCTGCTTGGGTATGGGTGCCGCTAGTAGCTCTCGCCACCCTAGGGGCGTTTTTTGGTATGAACAACGTATCAACAGGAACACCAAGCCTACCCAACACTGCTAAAGGCATTTTCAAAACACTTTACATGGTTATATTGGGTTTACTTGCCGCAGCTCTTGGTGCGTTTATGTTAATTGGTTTGCCTTGGGCAGACTGGGGAATGACAAACTTCTCAATGTGGATAGTTTTACCCGTGGTAGTTATCGTAACTGTATTGTTAATGAAGCACGCTACTCCAGCAGAAATAAAGGGAAATCTTAAAAAGCAATTTTCTATTTTAGGAGATAAGCATAACTGGATAATGACCATTATTTACACTATGACTTTCGGTTCTTTTATAGGTTACTCAATGGTGTTTCCAAAATTAGCACAAGACATATTTGTTTACTCTAATCCTTTAGACCCGTCATGGGCAAATCCAAACGCACCAAACATAATGCTTTGGGCTTTCTTGGGACCGGTTATGGGTGCTTTAGTAAGACCGTTAGGTGGAATTTTATCAGACAAAGTTAATAGTGGGGCAAAAGTAACAATGTGGAGTACCATCTTTCAAATCATAGCCGCTTTAATAGTAGCTTATTATGTTGTAGCCGCAAAAGGAACAGAAACACCAGAAGTATATTGGTGGTCATTTTTTGGTGCTTTTATGGTCTTGTTTTTAACAACAGGAATCGGAAACGGCTCTACATTTAGAACTATTCCATACATTTTTAGTAAAGAAAAAGCGGGACCTGTTTTAGGGTGGACATCTGCAATTGCAGCGTACGGGGCATTCATTATTCCCAAGGTGTTTGGACAGCAAGTAAAAGCGGGGCACGCCGAATATGCACTGTATGGGTTTGCTGTTTATTATTTGATATGTCTTATCTTAAACTGGTGGTACTACCAAGGCCCGAAAAGAGAGTTTGATAATCCTTAATGGTTAGCTCAAAAACATGAGATATA